>TARA_R110000765_G_scaffold8465_7_pt1 | contig 12263 bp, 14 predicted proteins | sample TARA_R110000765 | Tara Oceans TARA_R110000765 (sample SAMEA4398168) | marine metagenome | biome: Polar Biome; feature: [MES] marine water layer (ENVO:01000295) within the mesopelagic zone...; material: water (ENVO:00002006), including particulate matter (ENVO:01000060) such as...... | reverse complement strand
CACCGCCGTATGCTCGCCCAGTCTCCTGTTTGAGAATCTCAACAGTTGCTTCCTGATCCTGTGTCTTCAACCATTCAATAAGTTGTGCGACTGTCACGAACGTGCCCTCCTTTTTACTACACGCCATTGGTGTATCTCAGTCCAGTTATCCCTGATGATAGCCATTACTTTTGCCTTGTGAGCGTTCTTTGCTTTGTTGGCACCCTTGCGAAACTGATGGATACTCATCATCTGAAAACCACCACCGAACCCCTTGTACTCGAAAACAAATACTGTCATAATGCCTCGCAAGATGCTAACAGTGACTTACCATGCTCACTAATTAAAGATGTTTTAGTTGCCCCATCGTCCCACACGATGCCTAAATCATCTTCGGGCCCTGTTACGGTGCCTTTGTTCCCTTGGTAATGTAGCCGTAGCCCGATTACAACATCAACTTGTACTAGTGCTGGTTTATTTATCTTCACAATGACCTCTTACCTTTGATGTATTCCCAGATAGCCGACTCAATGTCTGCATGATCCTGTGGAGTCAGGGAGTCTAAAAGGTCTTCACCTGTTTCAGCAGAGTAAACATTGCAAATTTCAACTTCTTCGTCACAGCCAGGATGTGCATTGTCTACTGGGTGGATGACGCGTTTCTCTGCTGGTGTGTGATCAAAAGTTACACTTACTTCCACAGTCCCGTAGGTATAATCTATCCTATTCATTCTCTACTCCTTATTTTTCCGTACGACCAATCACCCGCGACTTCTTCTTTGATTAGTTGTGGGCTGTTTATAAACACCCCAACGAAATGACCGTCAGGCAACCTGACATGCTGTGATAGCTCATTTTGATGGGCATACCTCAGCACAGCGAGATCGTCTGCACTTAATTTATCTAGTACGTCGCGAATCATTTCAAGACTTCCATGTATTCACCACGGACAGTGCAAACGCCTTCTGGCTCAAGCTGGTCTTCTGTCCATGCGATATTGCCCACGTACCATTGAGCATCCTTACGGTTGCGCCCTTTGACGTATGGGTGTCGTTGAATCAATTTGCCAATACGAGTCTTTGACCAGTTGCCACGTTCAATCATGTCTATTGACTCAATGAACTTAGCATACAGTTCGCTGAACTTTATCTGACGGCCAGGAACATGTGACGTTGAATCCTGTAGGAATCCATCAAACGGATTCTTAGCAAGACGTTGCATCATTAGTTTCTCGGATGTGTCCAAGATCGGGATGTTCAATCTATCTGGTGACTCAGGTAGTTCTAGTCGCATTATCTCGCCCAGGAAATCACTGGCCTCGGCTTCTAGCATCTCAATCAATTTACGCTTTGGAATCAATTGCAAAGGGTCTAAGTCAGGAACACGTATCATTGTGATTCTAGTGTCACCTGCGAATGAAGGGCAGGCTGTTGCACTATTTGAACATTGAATCCAATGCGTAGTATTCGTTGCGTGATACGGTGTACCAAACTTGGGATGGATCAAAAGCTCTCTTGATGTCACCCAGTCCTTAATTCTGTTGTATGCAATCTTGTGCTCGGACAAGTCTGTTTCCTCAATAACACAAATGATTGCACCTTCAAGCTCTGCATTGAATCCGCCTTGCGACGTGATCGCTGCATCAGCGCGTCTGTAACCATTAGTGAGCAGCAAGGACAACGCTTCATGAAAGATACTCTTACCGCAATTCTGTTCACCGTGAAAGAACAAGTAAGGTAGAGGCTCTTTAGGCTTTTGAAACAGCGATGCAATCCAGCATTTCAAGTAGTCACGCCCGTACAAGATGCCATTTGCTTTGCACCACGTGTCTTGAGCTACAGCATCATTAAGTCCTGATCCGCAATGGCTAAGGACTCCGAGCCATGTTTTGTATTGCAGATCATCACCTTGTGAGACTTGAAACTTTAGCTGTGCTGAGTTACGATTCCACTTCCTGTCTCCAGGATATTCAGGTTGAAACGGTTGGTTTACGAGCGTCCAGCATTTAAACACACTGGCTCCCACAAGATTCGTAACAGCTTTATTATCCAATCCGATGGATAACATCGCATGTTTGACATGTGTTAGTGGCTCTTGACGCCAAGCACCTTCAGCCTGAATCATCCAACCGTAATCTTCATTAGTTACTGTGACGATATGTCTGACCATATCATCGAAGTTACCAACGTCCTCAGGTTCTGACGGGTCACTCACCTTAGCATTGTAAATCTTTGTCCATTCTTTGTCAGGCAGCCAACCTTCCATACCAGCGTGGGTATCATGGCTTTCTTTATCCAGAGTGATAATCAATCGGCCGTCTTTGTGCTCTTTAAGAACGGCACGGCGCTTTGAGAACCTTGAATCAATCTGGATGTCAACTCCGAGAAGGCGTGCTGCTGATTGTGCAATCTCAGCTTCTCGGAAAACGAAGCCACCTTTGGGCTGCTCTAGGCCACCGTAGGCTTTTGCAGCTGTAATCAGGTTAGGTGTCTTGTTCAAGTAGCAGCGAGTCCAACCACTACCATCTTGATCCCACGAAGCATGTTCATTCACACCACGTGTGAACCTGCGTACAGACCACGCGCCATTACGCATAGGGAACAAGAAGCAGTTATGATCACTGCCACCAGTCGTTTCAGTTTGAAAGAAACCCTTCATCTTTAAGTCTTCAAAGGCTTTTGCAACATGCGTTGTGTGGGTGACTAGCATGTGCTTGTCTTGATCCCACCACCACACGCAACCATTCTCTTCAAAATACTTCACCAAATCTTTGTGCGCAGGGTCAAGCTCAGTGTACTGTTGCTGACCACATATTTCGTCAATCGTTGTCCTCTGGCGTTTGTTCTGGATAACATTTAAGTGATCCTTCCAATTGCTAGGAACATTCTTGAGTATGCCGCCCTCTTTGATGATATCTAAACCATCGCTCTCACCAATCTTACGGTGCCACACCCACATATTGCTTCCGCAGATGTCCACACGTGATTCGAAGTCATAACCAACGAGCGCACTCATCATGCCCAGTATTGAACGGGCGAGTGCAGCGTGCTCATTATGATTCTCGGTATGTACAGCATCCAGAGACACGTACAGATGTAGCCCGCGTCCGCTGGTGGACTTGCGTAGTGTAACCCACGGGATGTCCTCGGCTGCTTTGCGTACATCATCAAGTTCGAGTTTCGTTAACCTTGTAGCACTGGACTCATGACCGACTATAGCATCAAAGTCATAAGCAACCCATCGGCTGCACAGATTCTCCCAATCCCAACCTGTCATGCCTATTGCTTCAACGTGCGTGGCAAAATCGAAGGTCATATTGCGATCATCATACGTAGGTACTTTGTTCGCGTTGTATGGTATTCGGAACGACTTCCAAGTCTCAAGGCCATCACTAAAGCCCTGCCATTTACGGCCTCTATAATCACCAGAAATGCGATCCCCTGCATCTTGAGCGACGTTGACTTGGCATTCCATACCTAGCCGATACCTGATGCTAAGATCAGGATGTGCGTGTTTTGTTAGGAATTGTGCTACTGCTTCTGATCTCGTCATCATTTGGTATCCAAGCCAGATTATTAAAATCAATTCAGGATGATATGTACTGCTTCCACTTATACTACCCTATATCGGTTTTAATAGTTAAATTACTAGTTACGAGAATTTCATCCTGTTACCCTACACTTTTTTACTATTAAAATTATATATTTACACCTTAAAAACTAGTTATCAGTAATTGAGTTATACCTTTACTATTAAAACCCCTTCCATATATAGTGGGAGATTCGGCCTTTACTATTAAAACCATAATAGGGTAGTATAAGTGGAGCAGGGCAGTACCCTTGAGCCACCCTGAATTGATTTTACGAATCTAGCATTGAACGCCTTTTGATTCGGTCAATCAGGGGAAAGCAGAAAAGGAAACATATATCATGGCAGACGAAGATACGCAAGTTGCAAGCACACCCGAAGTTGATGTTGTAATCCCGCAAAGTGGTGCGGTCCACAGCGTCCCGATTGATTCGGTTCGTGCCAACCCCGTTGCGCTTCGCAGCGTGAATCGTGGAACCGAGAGCTATCTCGGACTCGTTGACTCCATCAAAAGCAAGGGCTTCTTTGGCGCAATCACTGTTCGCGAGAACATTGACAGCACCAGTGGTGAGAAGTTCTTCGAACTCATTGATGGTCTGCATCGCTGGACTGCATCTAAGGATGCCGGACTCGAAGTGATCAACGTGTGTGCGATGGAAGCATCGGAACTCGAAGCCCTGGAAATTCAGCTGATGGGTAACTTCCATCGTGTTGATACCAAACCTGCGGATTACGCTTCACATTTGAAGCGCATGTTGGCGATGTCACCTACAATGACTGAAACCGATCTGGCTGATAAGCTGAGCGTTTCGCCTCAGTTCATCAATCAGCGCCTGAACCTGAACAAGATCACGAACGAAGAAATTCGTAAGCTGATCAATGAAGGTGAAATCACGCTGTCGAACGCGTTGATGCTTGCGAAGCTCCCTGAAGAAGAGCATGAAGACTGGGTTGAACGCGCAATGAATCAGCCTGTCGAAGAATTCGGTGCAGCTGTGAATGATCGTGCAAAGATCGTTCGTGAAGAACGCCGCAAAGGTAAAGCCGCTGAGAAGCCTGAGTTCGCTCCACAGCCGCACCTCCGCAAGCTCGCTGAGCTTCGTGAAGAACTAGAAAAGGGCGAGGCTGCTGCTCGACTCTGTGAAGGTATTGATTCCGCTTCCGGCGGTTTTGCAATGGGCGTTGCTTACGCTCTGAATGTTGATCCCGAAAGCCTGAAGGTTCAGGAAGCCAAATGGGAACAGCGTCAGGCTGAGATGGAAGAAGCCAAAAAGAAACGCGCTGCTGAACGCGCTGAGAAGGAAGAAAAGAAAGCCAAAGAAGCAATGGCTAAGGCTCAAGCAGCTAAAGAAGAAGCTGGCTTGTCCGAACCTGCCAAGGCGTAACACCCAAGGCTGGTAAGTTGACACCACTGGCAGATTAGAACATCTGCCAGTGGTTTTACCATGACATGACATAACACACACATAAACACATACAAGAGAAACATTATGAGCGAAGCAGAAAAAGCAATAGCAGTAGCTGATCAAACTGATCTGGCAGCAGCCTTGAGTTCGGTTCCATCGACGATTGACGATGATGCAGTTGATGCATCAATGGGTCAAGAGTTCATGCCCCGACTACAGTTGATGACATCACGATCTGGTGCATGTGAAGATGGGTTCCCCATCAATCACTTCGCGCTGATTTCAAATGGTGCGCCGAAAGATATCGGTGAGTCTGTTGATGTCCTTGTGTTGGCCGTTCGACCCAAAGCAATGTCAAACGAGGATGCGACACTTGTTACGTATCAGCCGTTTGCCAAAGACGCTGATGGTGTCGTTCAACTGGACGCAGACGGTAACAAGATTGCAAATCCTATATTTGCGAGAATCCAGTCGCTATCTGAAGGCGACAGCACGGCATACATGTGGGGACCAGAGTTTCTACTCTGGCTTCCAGAACAAGAAAAGTATGTCACGCTGTTCTGTTGCACGAAGACGTTGCGCCGCGAGGCACCGCAGATAAAGGACGCAATCAGCACGTTCATTACATTCATCCCACACAAGATTGAGACTAAGAAATACTCTTGGGTGGCAATTCAGTCCATTGAATGCTCGACGCCCGGCGTGATGCCCGGATCAGATGTCATTTCAATTGTGACGAAGTTCAAAACTCCTGAGGATCAGATTCCCGAAGAAGTTGAAGAGACTGGAACAGAACGAGAACGTTAAACACCTTTGGGTGATTCTGTTGTACTGACAGACACCCATGGGTAGTGACGCTGGCTTGCAAACGGCTAACCCCTGATATCCCCAATTAGCTAGCGGTCAGTGTCACTACCCACCTTTTATGATATGAGAGTTGTCCCTATAATATATTCGGTACCTGACTGGAGCCAATACATCGAGATTTGTCAAGACACCCTAGGTTACTCACCTACTAGGGGTTTAGACTTAAAAGGGATCAGCCCGAAGAAAGCAAGTTCATTTTTAAAAACTCTTGATCTGGAGAATAAGCCTGATGCACAAGTAACTAATAAACATAATTTCGTTTACATAGGGTTTGCAATATCCTGTGATCGTGAGTCACTAATAGACCTATGCAAAAGCGGTTTGCATATTATACACAAGGAAAATAAACGTAAATGCCTTGTATTGGTCGCTGGTACGCTTCTTCAATGGAAGACTGCATTAGCAGAAAGCTATGAAGAAGAAACTCAAGAAATAATTGAATGTATCATCAAGTACATTAAAACCGCAGGGTTTAAAGAAATATGTCCTCCACACGTGTAGTAAAACTAAGAGCAGGCAAGTACTTAAAACAAGCGACACTCGGCTATGACAGGCCAGAAGTAATAACTGTTCGCTTCAGTTTTAGTAGACCACTGATTAACGAAATCAGGGTCATGGACGGTGCGCGATGGGTTCCTGAAGAAACCATGTGGACTGTCAAAGATTCCGAACGGAATAAATTCCAGCTGGCTTATCTGGAAGGCCAAGACCCATATGCTTCATGGGATAAGGGTTGGCAGACTGACTTCTCTGATGGTGTGGACGGTCTAGTCTTTGAACGCACACTGTATGATCATCAGAAAGAAATGATCTCGTTCGCGATCAGCAGGAACTACTGCATCTTCGCCTGTGAGATGGGAACAGGTAAGACGCTAGCAGCCATTGAAGTTGCTGAGCGATGCCTTGAACCAATGGTTGACGCTTTGTGGTATGTCGGTCCGAAGTCTGGAATCTATGCTGTTGAGCGTGAGTTCGAGAAGTGGGGATCATTAGTCTACCCAAACAAGTTCTTGACGTTTGAAGCTTTGACTACATTCCTCAAGACCTATGATGGCCCCGCGCCTCGCATGGCTATTATTGACGAATCCTCGAAGATAAAGAATCCAGCCTCACAACGTTCACAAGCTGTCATGCATCTTGCTAATTCTATCCGTAAGGAATACGGTCAGAGTGGGTACGTCATTGAGATGTCTGGTACACCTGCTCCACGGATGCCCACAGATTGGTGGCATCAATGTGAGGTTGCATGTCCAGGATTCCTGCGTGAAGGGAATATCCACAAGTTCAAGAACCAGTTATGCATCACTGAGAAGGCTGACAACGAAGTTGCTGGTGTCACATACAATAAGATTGTGACATGGAAGGATGATCCAGTCAAGTGCGGTGAGTGCGGCCTGATGCCTAATGAGCATGGTGGCCTAGGACACACTTACAAAAAGAGTGTGAACGAGGTACACAGGTTGTACGCTCGCATGAAAGGTCTGGTGCTGGTCAAGCTCAAGAAAGATTGTCTCGACCTACCTGAGAAGATATTCGAGGTAATCAATATCAAGCCAGATATAGAAGTGTTGAGAGCCGCAAGGATAATAACAGCCAAGTCCACACGGGCTGTTCAGGCATTAACACTCTTGCGAGAACTTAGTGACGGCTTCCAGTACACAGATATTGAAGACGGTGAGGAAACCTGTGCTAACTGTATCGGCTCTGGAAACTACATGGCTCCGGTCTCAGCTGATGATGCTAAGATGGTTGAGGTCATTTGTGACCTGTGTGGTGGTAAAGGTTCAACCAAGAAGTACAAGCGTGAGACTCTGGAAACAATATCTGGTAAGGATCAAGTGTTCATTGATCAGTTGAATCTACATGACGAGGTTGGTAGGTTCATTGTATGGGGTGGGTTTACTGGAACAATTGATCGCCTGATCAAAATGGCACACCAACAAGGCTGGACTACCCTACGCTTTGACGGTACAGTCGCTGGTGAGGATGTCTACGGGAACCCTGTGGAAGTCAAAGAATTGCTTGACGCAATGGATTTCTCACATCCAAACTTCCAAAACCTACTGGAGAAATACCCAAGGGTGTGCTTCGTTGGGCATCCACAAGCTGGTGGCATGGCCTTGACGCTCACGGGTAGCCCAACGGCTCTCTACTACTCTAACAGTTTCAGCGGCGAGGGGTATATGCAATCCCTTGACAGACATCATCGTGCCGGAATGGACATGAATCGATGCTGCAAGGTCATAGACATATTCTACTTACCGATTGACAAATATGTGCTGGACAATCTCAGGCAGAAACGAGATTTACAACGCATGACTATGGGCGAAATAAACACAGCAATGGAAGGCGAGGCATTATAATGGAAGCTACATTAGAACAACCAGTACAAGACAAGATGGAAGACCGGATGGAGACGGTGTTGATCAGTGATATAATCGCTGACGAAGAATTCAACTGCCGTGGGCACATCCAGCTTATCGACCTGAAACAGTTGATGGATAACATCAAAGAGAATGGCCTAATTCAGCCAGTCAGAGTCTTTGAACAGTCCGGACACGTCACTGGAAAGAAGTACAGACTGATTGCAGGGTTCATGCGCACGAAAGCATGTAGCGCCTTGGGTCACACAGCGATTAAGGCGATCATTTCAGAGCCACTGTCTGAAGTCGAAGCCCTGTCAATCAACCTCGCTGAGAACGTTGCTCGGACGAATCTGAATGTAATGCAGGAAGCACGTACTGTGGGCCGTTTCAGAGACTTGGGACTGACGGAAACCAAGATTGCCGAGAAGGTAAACATGGGACGCGGTTGGGTTCAGGTGCGAGTTATGTTACTGAAGTTCCCAGAGGACGTTCAGAAAGACTTCGAGGCCTCGATCTTGAAACTGGATGATATCCGACCGCTGTACACTAAGTACATCCGTGATTCACCAGAGGCTTTCTACGAGAAGGTCCGTGCACACAAGAAGAAACGCCAGTCCGGCGTTAAAGGTTCCATTGACATCAAGACCCGTACGGAGAAGATGGGATCAAAGTGTCTCCGCAAGAAGCGTGAAATGGAAGAGATGCAGGATCATATCCATGACAACGCTGGCACAGGCCTCGCGACACGTGTATTGGCATGGTGCATGGGACTCATCAGTACGCATGAGTTGGTTGCAGACGTACGCACAGCAACTGAAGCTCGTGGCCGCCCCTACACAGAACTTGGCGACGATCACTAACAACGGGTAATAATAATGGTCTTTATAGACACAGAAACTTGCGGGCTGTACGGCATAATAGCGCTGATACAGCATGCCAAGGACGACGGCGAAGTTGAGCTGTTCTGTCCTTGGCATAACCCCGTCCGAGACACGTTGGAATTGATCGAAGAGATGTCTGAAGACACTGTATGTGGATTCAACCTCGCCTTTGACTGGTTCCATATCAATAAGCTATATAACATCTTCCGATTACTAGACCCCACAAAGGAACCAGTAATTGCTGAAGCTGCTGCTATGGAGCTAAAAGCTAGGGATGGCGTCTGTGTGAAACCACGTGACGCTGTTGACCTGATGCTCATAGCCCGTAAAGGGCCATATCAGTCAACAATGCGCCGTAAAGATCTACGGATCAAACGAGTACCAACAATCCTTGCATATGAGCTGCAGGCGATCTTAGACCAGAAGCTCCAGCTTCCGGACATCTACTTCGAACGTAAGAAAGATAAGACGATACGTTGGCAGACTGTTGACATCTTAGATGATTGCGGCGATATGATCCCAGACTTTAAAGACATTGTGTTAAAGTTTGCACCATCCAGTAGCCTCAAGGCATTAGTCGTTGACGCCCTGAAGCGTAAGCCACGGTTCTTCTATGAGGTTGCACTCAATGAATACTATAATCCGTCAGAAGTCGGTTGGTATCCGTTGGCTCATGGTGACAAGCCCTGGCCTCAGTTACTCCGTGAGCATATCTCTCATTGGGCATATAATAAGATAGCAAGGGAGTATGCAAAAGATGATGTCACAAACACACGTGATCTTTATAAATACTTCGGGTACCCTGTGCCTGACTACGATAGCCGTCTTGCTTGCATGGTTGCTGCAGTCCGATGGAAAGGGTTTAAGATAAATGAAGATAGAATCAATGCTTTACGAGATGTTGCGATCAAGAACACACAGATCGGAATCAGTTACAACTCACCCAAGGTTGTCAGGTATTACATGGAACAGGTTCTCAGTGATATTGAGAAAATGGCCATGCAGGAGAATGGAAAGACTACAACAAAAGGAGTTGTGCTTGAAGCCATTGCCAAATGGAAAACAGAAACAGTCTGTGACGACTGCATGGGGATGGGCTGCGAGAAATGCTCTGAGGGCGTCATTACAACAGACGAACCACATCCCGCAGCCATTAGAGCGCAAACGGTCTTGGACGCAAGACATGCTAAAAAAGAAATAGAACTCTATGACAAACTCTTGCTGGCTGGCAGATTCCATGCTTCTCTTATTGTTATTGGAGCTAAATCTAGCCGGATGTCTGGTGCAGACGGCCTCAATGCTCAAGGAATCAAAAGATCTGATGACGTTCGTTCAAGTTTCCCTCTCGCTTGGGACAATATGGTGTTGTGTGGTGGTGACTTTGATTCCTTTGAAGTAAGTATTGCGGACGCGGCATACCACGATCCTAAGATGCATGAGATGCTTGAATCAGGTATGAAGATTCATGCGATTGTTGGTCAGTTCTTCTTTGACGGTGGCTATGAAGGCATCCTAGCGACTAAGGGATTAGCCGGTGAGAAAGACTTATATGCACGATCAAAGAACGGAACCTTCGCACTGATCTACATGGGAGAGGCACACACCTTGCATACCCGTGTAGGTATCCCCGTTGAAATTGCAGAACGTGGATTCAGACAGTTTCTAGAAACGTTCCCGCACTTTGCAAATGAGCGTCAGGTTTGGTTAGATAGATTCTGCACCATGAAACAGCCAGGCGGTATTGGTTCACGGGTCATTTGGGAAGATGCAGACGACTACTCTGAAACCATGCTAGGCTTCAAGAGGTTTTTCACACTGGAGAATCAGGTTTGCAAGGTTCTATTTGACTTATCCAACAAACCACCTGTTGCGTGGAAAAGAGTTAAGGTGAAGTATGTTAGAAGAGATAGAGAGCAAACTGCCGAAGGCAGTGTTAGATCGGCTTTACTCGCAGCAGCCTTTGCTTTACAAGCTGCTAATATGCGCGCCGCCGGCAACCACCGAATACAAGGTACAGGGGCACAAATCACAAAGATGCTCCAAGATAAGCTTTGGGAACTACAGCCACATGGTATCAGTAACTGGCGTGTCATGCCACTCAACGTGCACGACGAAGTTATGTGTCCAGCGACCCCAGAGGTTGCGCCTCAGACTAAAATCGTGGCTGATGCGTTCGTTGAGGAAATACGAGGATTGATCCCTCTGGCTCAAATGACGTGGAAAGTCGGAATGACATCTTGGGGAGAGAAGTAATGTTTAAGATTCTGATAGCTAAGACATGCGAAGGGTCTTCATGGTATGGACCAGTGCATGTAGAACACCATTCATTGATTCGGCACATCCATGACCAAGTGGTTTTTCATGAGAGGGACCGTGATAAGCTCATACAGCTAGCCGAAGCGCATAATTGGGACTTAGAGTTCATTGACATCGACTATGGAGCAACACAAAATAATAAGGGAGCATGATGAGAATAACAACAGTCATTAAGGTTGAAACAGAAATAGCCTCGGCGCTTAATAATGATGCGATAGTCACTCTGGCGAATGCCCAGAAGGACATCCTTGAATCAAACAAGCTCGGTGGTGAATCCTTCGTCAGTTGCACGGCTCAGGTCGTAAGCTGCGAGGCCACGAAAGCAATCAAGGTATGAAAATGTGGGATGAAATAGCTGAATGGCAGTCACGGAACTTTCCGGATGCTGGATACATGGAACCACTGCTCGGCATGTTCGAGGAAATTGGTGAGTTCTATGGAGCCAAGACTCCGGCAGACTTCGTTGACGCAGCAGGTGATTTCTGCATCTATGCATTCCACTTCGCTAAGATGCGGAACTTAAACGTTGGGTTTACAATGTTTAACCATCCTGGCCGTGTGAATGACAACACACTGATCAAGCTCATGGGCAAGCTCGCACACCATACATTGAAGGACTTCCAAGGTATCCGTATTGAGGAAGACCATCACGCCCAGAGTCAGTTTGCTTTGCAGAAGATCATCTGTTATATGCATTGTGACACAATGGATCGTACTGGTGGGTCGTTGACAGACTGCACCGAAGAAGCTTGGAATGTGATCCGCGAACGTGACTGGCAGAAAAACAAAGTGGATGGTGTGTCATAAATGGAAAAACTAAGAGCAGCATCACACGAAAAAGTTAATGACTTCAGGTCAGTT
>TARA_R110000765_G_scaffold23560_11_pt1 | contig 12279 bp, 12 predicted proteins | sample TARA_R110000765 | Tara Oceans TARA_R110000765 (sample SAMEA4398168) | marine metagenome | biome: Polar Biome; feature: [MES] marine water layer (ENVO:01000295) within the mesopelagic zone...; material: water (ENVO:00002006), including particulate matter (ENVO:01000060) such... | reverse complement strand
TTTGCTAAGTGGCCTCCGATGAATCCACCGCCACCTAATACTAATGCGGTTTTTTTCATAATTCTATTTTTATACCATTATTAATGGTTTCTGTTTGAACAATATTAAATTTATTATTATATAATTTTTTCAGGTCCTCCTCGATAATATGTCTAACATTATCATTATCAACCACAGTACAAGTATAACCTTCGTCAAGTAACGACAATAATAGATTTAATTGTTGAGACTCAGTTATTATATCAATACCTTTTTTATATGTGACAGATTCAAAAATAAAATTGGTATCTCTATTAGGGTTTTCAGTAACTAATTTGTTTACCAAATATTTATGGTGTTCAATATTAAATTTATCAACTTCTAAAGGTAGATTGACTTCAAGACCTACTTTTTCGGCATGAACACCCAAAGCTCTATTGTCTCTCGGTAGACACGGACCACCAAATCCGAACCCATATTTTAAGTATTTGTTACCTATTCTACTATCATCACCAATGGCGGATAATACGGTTTCTACCTCACTACTAATACCTGTGTTATGACAAATTTCACCAATCATATTGGCAAACGATATTTTAGTTGTTAAAAAGCAGTTGATTGAAATCTTAGTAATTTCTGCGGCAGTATTTGACATTACTTTAAAGTTTGGGGTATAACTATCCATTAATTGACGATAAATCTTTTTAACATTCTTAATCGCTTCTTTAGATTTAGAACCAATTAAAACAATGTCGGAATATCTTAGTCCGTTAATTATATCACCCTGAGCAATAAATTCTGGATTATATACGACATCTATACCATAAATGTTTAGTCTTTCAGTCACAGTATCAACATACCCTGGATTTGTGGTACAACCAATTACAAGGGTTTTACCTGACACATCAATCCCGAGGTTATATACAGACTCAAAAGTCTCAATAACTTCCTCAATATGTGTGTGGTCATATTCGCCTGTTGGTAATGATGGTGTTGGTACAAATGTAAATATTATTTTACACATACCTATAACATCAACATTATTAGTTGTAGGATAAAAGTTTTTTGAATCTTTTAAGTATTGCTCAACATACGGTTCATCACTTTTTAATGTCTTATGATTTAAATGTGAAATATAATCTTCAGATATGTCTGAACCCAATACTTTAAAGCCCTTATGTTCGGCAAGTAGTGAAAATGATAAACCTAACTTCCCGAGACCAATGACACCTAATACTAATGCTGTTTTTTTCATTTTATATCTTTAACGAGTACTTTTAATTCCTTGTAGGACATCCATCCAATGGTCACACATCTCATCAATCATTGTTTCAAATGTATATTCAAGTTCCCACTTAAGTTCCTTCTTCATTTTAGATGGGTCACCCTTAAGGTGTTCTAATTCCTCTGGTCTTAGATATTTTTCATCACTTGTAACATACTGTTCCCAATCTAACCCTAATTTACCAAAAGTATATTCCACCAACTCTTTAATTGTGTGTGATACACCTGTTGAGAATACAAAGTCGTCTGGTTTATCGTGCTGTAACATCATCCACATTGATTTTACGTAATCCTTAGCGTGTCCCCAATCTCTACTAGGTTCCATATTACCAAGAACTAACTTGTCAGTCAACCCTAGCTTGATTTCAACAGCAGTTTTAACAACTTTATTAGTTACAAAGTTAATACCTCGTCTTGGTGATTCGTGATTGAATAGAATACCATTGGAAATAAACATGTTATATGAGTTTCTATAATTGGTACAAATATTATGTCCGTACACTTTAGCACATCCATATGGGGAGACGGGCGCAAGTGGAGTGGTCTCTCTCTGATAACCATCTTCATCCATATTATTACCAAACATTTCAGATGATGATGCTTGATACATTTTAATCTTTGGATTAATATGTCTTATTGCTTCTAATAAATTTAAAACTCCTAATCCAGTAGAGTTAGTTGTGTAGACTGGTTGGTCGAAACTTACTCTAACATGTGACTGTGCGGCTAAGTTGTAAATCTCATCGGGTTTACATTTATTAATAACTCCCATAAGTGATACCATATCTGTCATGTCAGCATATTCTAAGTTAATATCTTTGAGTATGTGATTAATTCTAGATGTTTGATTCTCAGATACTGAGTTACGCCTAACTGTACCCCAAACTTCATAACCCTTCCCTAATAGGAATTCGGCTAAATACGAACCATCTTGTCCGTTAATACCCGTTATTAATGCTACTTTCATTCGTTAAAATTTAAAATATTTGTTATTGTCTTGATATTATCTTCTGTTAAATCTTGATGATTAGGAATATAAAATCCGAACTTATCTAAATCTTCACAATTCGGTAGACTTACTGGTTCATTCTCATGTAACCACATTGGTTTGTTAGCCATATTACCCGCAATCAAAGGCCTAACCTCAATACCTGCAGTTTGTAATTTCTTAACTAATTCATTCCTTCTACCGTTAACTATTGGTATTGCAAAGCTAGATATATAATCTCCAGTTCTTTCACCAATATCTAATGTGTTGTGTTTTATCTTGTCTTGGTACTTGAAGAAATTAACTCTTCGCTTCTCAGCATAATCATCTAATCTATCAATAACTCTAAGACCAATAAATGCTTGTAAGTCAGTCGACCTAAGATTCATACCCACAACATAGAAGTTGTATAAAGCATCAAATTCAGTACAGTTGTATTTTGTTCTTAATTCGGATTGTTTACATTTTGGTAGGTCTCTATCCCATCCATGACTCCTCATCATTAATAGTAAGTGATAGAAGTCTTCATCGTTAGTATTAATAAACCCACCTTCGATTGTTGATAAGTGATGACCGAAATACATAGAAAAGAATGATGCGTAACCAAGACTACCTAAGTAATTTCCTTGATGTTTAGAACCCATACTCTCGCAAACATCTTCTAACAATAATACATTGTATTTTTCACATAATAATAATACTTTATCCATCTCTGGAACTAATCCTAATGGCGATACGAGTATTAAGACTGATGGGTCATGCTCACGAAATAATTGTTCTAAGTGTTCTAAGTCACAAGATAAGTCAGATAGATTACAATCACACATTATGGTTTCATATCCTAATAACATAGGAGAACTAACATCTGTAGCCCAACTTAATGCGGGTACAATAATCTTCTTATTCTTTAGTGGTTTTTTACCTACTTTATCTATATGTAATAATGCCGCCAATGTTAGTAAGATTGATGAAGAACCTGAGTTAACGAAAACAGAATACTTAGTGTTTATTTTTTTAGCCCATTTCTTTTCTAACTCCCATGTTAAATCACCTTTAGTTAATCTTGGGATTTCATCTTGTAATAACCATTCGGTTAATGCTTTAATGTCGCCCTTATTAATTGTGTCGGATACTAATTTTATCATATAAAACGTTTATCTAAGAATATGGAAAAATAATATATTGTAAATGACATATTAGATTAAGGTAGTCTGGTTTTTACATAAATAATCAAACGTGCGTTGAATACCTTCTTTAAGTGTTATCGGTTTAAAGTGTGGGATGATTGATTGCATCTTCTCAATTGAAACATCTTTTCTATACTGACCATCTGGCTTATCTGGGTCGTAAGAGAACTCATTAACAACACCAGCACCAACAATTGGTCTAGCTATCTCAGCAATATCATTTATAGATATATTTTCTTCTGTAGCGACATTAAAACTATCGTAGATATTATTATCAATACAGTACTTAATTATATAAGCTAAGTCATCAGAGTGCATAAACTGTCTAAGTGGTTTACCCGTACCGAATAATTGTACAGTTGACTCACCATTAGTTGCTGCAAACATAATCTTTTTAATTAGTGCGGCTACAAAGTGACTGTTTTCACCCCACTTATCATATTGTCCGTATAAGTTACATGGTGTAAGGTATTGATACTTAGTTCTGTATTGTTGATTGTATGCTTCTATTTGAACTGCAAGACTTCTCTTAGCATAACCATATGAAAAATTAGTAGGTGATGGTGGTCCCATGTGTAACATATCTTCGGTCATTGGATATGTTTCTACTTTGTCCGGATAAATACAAGTTGATAGAATACCGATAAATCTTTCAACACCATTATCCTTACAAGCCTTTAAAAGGTTAGTATTCATAAGAACATTGTCTTCGAAGTAATCAGCTGGATTCTTTATGTTATCCATAATACCACCAACCTTAGCCGCTAAGTGAATAACTATATCGTAATTATTATACTTTATTAAACCATTAACTTCCGATTGGTTAATTAAATCACAATCCTTAGAGGATAGATATGTTGCATTTGGTAAGATGTCCTTAAGGGAACGCCCAACCATTCCAGAACCACCTGTTACTAATATTTTTTTCATGTTTTATCTTTTATATTCCATGACAATGCTATCAATTTCAACACCATCTCTTATTATTTTATCTTCAGATATATCGACCTCAACGAAACCTAATTTAGTGTAAATATGTTTAGCTCTATCGTTATTTCTTAGTACTTCTAATTTAATGGATGTTATATTCATTGTTGAGTAGAACAAATCTATAATCTCTATGTATGCTTTTTGTGCAAAACCATAACCTCTATAGTTAGGGTGTATGTCACAACCTAGATAAAAAGTAGTCTCTTCTTCATCCCAATTAGATGTTCTAAAGTATCCAATATTTTTGGTACCTAATGTAACCATATAGAACTTTGGATTGGTTTCATTGAACCATTTAGTTGCCTCTTCTAAGGTAAATTTTGTATCGTTATGTAAGAATTGTGTTGATTGATTTCTAACCTCTAAGAAGAAAGGTAAATCTTTCTCTTTCATCGATTTAAAATTCATATGATGTTTAACTAATTGGTTTGGAGTAAATATTACTTCACTATTACCATCTATCCTACCGTAATCAATTATTTCATCACCAAAATAAGGTACACGAAATTCATCTGCAAAATCTTTAAAATTAAGTCCACATTCAATTAATAAATCAGCAAAGTTCTTATGGCAATCGTTACCATCCCTACCACTAATCCTACCTACTGGGTCTGTATTACTTTCATGAATCTTCTCCATGTTTTTTGTTGATATGATACCATTGGAAATACTACATCCACCATCTGGATATTTATCATTGACACCACAGAATGAACAAAGATAACCTTCATCATTCTTTCTCTTTAATAATTCATTATCGAAATTATCTAAATGTGGTAAGTAATCGTCTTCACAGAATATGTAATAATCAAACTCATCCTTATACGTTTCATACGCATAGAATAATTGACCATAGGATTCACCAAGATTACTGTGTCTGTCTAAGATAACAACATCACATCCAATTTCCTCAGCTATATTACCGATATCGTAATACTCATCTTTTTGACCTTTAAATATTGGCTTCACTATTGTTACTTGACTTAAATTGTGTTTAAGTGTTGATAACTTTAGAATGTGGTCCTTTAAATAGTTCTTATTCGGTATTCTCCTGTTGCCAGACCATGTTGCTATAACATAATTTATTTTTTCCACACCATTATAAAATTTGTAGGTGCTGTTAATGGTTCTTCGGTAAGTACTTCTGTATTTCCTTTTAAGTCTAATAATTCTTCTCTACTGTAAGTGCTAAAACCACCACCAGCTACGAAATGAATAATAAAGTTACAAGTTATGTAACCATTAGATGAACCATCAATAATGTTTGTCTTATAAACATCTTGCAATCCTCTATCTAATTCTGTATAGGCATAGTTACTAATAACTAAATCATAGTCTTCAACGTTTAATTCATCACTTGAAGAGTTTCTAAAATCCTTTACACCAAGTGTATCAAGATACCTCTTTGTTAAAGCGTTAGCTTCTGGAATATCCATAATGTTATAATCCTTAATATCGAAGTAATCCTTAATTACTTTACATTGCCCACCGTATCCACCACCTATCTCAGCTATTTTAAAGCCGTTTAAGTCACCGAAGATGTTAATTAGGTCAGATAAGACCTTTATATAACGCAAGGTGCTAGGGGCGATTGTAAACTCACCATAGTTGTGTGGTGTTGAACCACCATTATCGTCATTAGTTTTAAACCTCTTAAGATTTTTCTCATTTAATAACTGAGGATTATCACGTTTAATGATGTCAATATATGCCTGACCATATTCAACAGATGTATGCTCTAAAATTTGAGCATACTCTGGAACTGTCTTAAACACATTAAAAGCATCATCATCTTGTGAGGCTTTTAAACATACGTCTGGATAACCAGTATTATTACTTACACTTTCCATATTACCATCCTTTTTTAATACACTCTACGATGTATTCTCTTTCTTCATTAGTTACCCACCATCCAACTGGTATAGCGGTTAATCTATTTTTTATTGTATCTAAATTTGGTAGGTCACATCTATACTCAGTTAAACATGAATGGATATCATTCCTTTCGTGAACTTGAGATGTAGCAATACCACACTCTTTCATATGAGCAGCAAACTTATCTTTATCTTCAACTAACAAAGAATAAATCCAATAAGATGATTCCATACGGTCATCTCGTTCTAATAGTGTAACACCGTCAATACCTTTAAGTGCTTCATCATAGAATTTACCATTATCTTTATGTTTATCAATAACATTTTCTTGAACCTCAGCTAAGTTAGCCATACCAATAGAAGCACTAACATCATTCATGTGGAATTTGAAACCCCATTCTGGAATATCAGCTTCACATCTAAAATCTTTTCTATCAGACTCTCTATCAATACCATACCACCTTAATAATTTTGCTCTATTATATAATTCTTTATGTGGTACAACTATTGCTCCACCATCAACAGATGTTAAATGTTTTATAGCTTGAAAACTAAATGTACAAATATTACCATGTGAACCAATAATCTTACCATTAAATTTACTACCTAAAGCGTGAGCACAATCTTCAATGATTACGGGCTTAAACCCAAAGTTACGATAAGCCCTTTCTTGAATTTGTTTTAACTTGTCTAAATCCATAGGGTATCCACCCCAGTGAACTAAGAAAATAACTTTAGTCTTTTTAGTAATTTTTCTAGATAAATCATCCAAATCCATATTAAGTGTCTTTGGGTCAATATCAACCCACTTAATGTTTAAGTTATTAGCTAATATTGGAAAGTTGGTAGCGGTACATGTTAATGGTGTTGATAATACTTCATCACCGTCTTCAAGACCTGGCCAACTTGACTCATAAAAGGCCACACCATGTGATGCAACAATGTTATTAGATGGATTCTTTAACATATGTAATGCTAAGTGTTCGGCAGATGTTGCGGCATTAACAGTCGCAACATAATCGTTATTAAAAAAGTCTTTTAATTTGTCTTCAAATTCATCTACTTTTGGTCCTTGACCAATAAATCCAGATTCTAATACGTCAGAAGCGGCTTTCGATGCGTTCTTAGACATATAAACTTTAAATAATGGTATGTTGCGTTTTACTTCTTTCATTTTACTAATGTTTTAATTCTTTTACTTATTTCTATATAATCGGATAGCTCCGTACTACCCTCGGTTATTCCATGTTTTGCTAACACATATTGTAATTCTTCTTGTTTGATTTCTGATTGTAAGACATTAGAAACACCTTCACTCCTTAATCGTTGAACAATAACCATGTTAGGTAACAATACAGGTAGACCATATTTTTTAAAGAGTCTATAGTAAAATTCTACATCATTTAACCAACATAAATCTTCGTTAAATAAATTGTCGTCATTCTTAAAGAAAATAACACTTGGTCCACTAATAGTATTTACCCCACTTAGTAAAGTGGTCGGGTCATTCCATACTGGTGTATGTGGACTAACCAATCTGTCTGTATTATCTTCTTGACAATGAAGTGTACCAACAGCACCCCAAGCATTGTCACCAACATTTCTCATCATATAATCTAAACTGTCTTCTGTGTGAAAATAATCATCTTGAAAGATAGTTTTAATGTACTCACCAGTAGCTTTAGATATTGCAAAGTTTAAGTTCATTGCCGCACTACCAACACCTTGGTCATTCTTATAATACTTTATGTTTAAATACGTCCATTTCTCACATTCATCTTTTATGATGTCGCTTTTAGAGTGGTCCGATATTATAATCTCAAAGTCTTTAAATGTTTGTATCTCAATACTCTTAAATAGAAACCTTAACATATAAACACCCATACTAGTTCCGTCAGAGTAGTTTAATTCAGTTGTTGGTATGCAGATAGATAATTTATTCATATTGTGATTGAATTTTCAATCTATTTTAATCCAGTTACTCGATGGAATATCAACACTAGAGTGTATATTAACAAACCAAGTTTTTGGTGTTACGACCTTCTTATTTGGATTCATGTTTAAATAAGAACCCCACCATGAAAATGTTGAGTTAGCTGTTATGTTGTTCTTACATAATGACATTAAGTACATATCCACGTAATCCTTTTCATCTTCAATGAATGTAACATTTAAACCTGTGAAGTTTGCCTTACACCAATCAATATCGTCAGAGAATACAATAAATTCCTTATCCCAACCAACCTCATCAATAGCTTGATTGTAATACGACATACCTAATTTGGTATAGAATGGTATGGTTAAGAAATCTCCACGTCTAACATGTACACTGCAAGTGTATTCACTGTTTACAATATTAGGGTATTTCTCCGTTAAATAGTTTAATGTGTTATCATCAATTTTAAGAAGGTCTAAGACCTTATCTTTGTTGTTAAGGAAGTACTTCTCCGACTGGTAGTATCCATCAACTATAAAGTTCGGTTGGTATGGAATTGGGTGATAAGTTAATGATTCGTATCTATAGTTTCCTAATATCTCTAAATTAACACCAACACTAACATTTCTAAATATATTATCTCCGTATGTATCCCAATGTGAATGCACTTGTCTAATTCTATTTAAGTCTACCATAAATGGTACGTTATTATCTATGGATAATGAATATCCAGATGCGATTTGGAAAAGGTAATTTCCTAACCCACCTTTTAAGTTAGTTATAACCATAATTTATTATCTCAGGGTATTTATTATCTCAGAGCAATTAACCAACCACTCATCGAATTGTTTATTTAGAACATCAGCAGTCCATTGTTGGTAATTACCCCAACCATTGGATTTCATCTCTGGACTTTGTCTTATGGCATAGTGACTATATTTATTGATTAACACTTCTCTATTTAAATATTTGTAATGTAGTAATTTAATACCACTATTATTAACACTTATCACATTACCATTAGGGGTTGCGGTATGACTACCAGGTCCGAAATCTATCTCCTTAATTTCTGATGGTTTGAATAAACAAGGTTTAGAGTAATCCACTTTGAAGAATCCTCTACTTAACTCATCATAAATTTGACCGTCTGTAGTTGGAAGAATTTCTGACATCATTTCATGACCCTCAGTCACAATATGTGTGGCATCAATAGTTTCTAATGTCTCTATAAGATTTGGATGGTATATTAACTCATCGGTATCACATACAATTACCCAATCAGCATCTGAATTCTTCCAACATGTATTTCTTATGTTGATTAGTACAGATTCTTCAAACATATTGTTAGTATCGAATGGTATTACATTAACACCGTTCTCATTCATTATCTTAACGGAGTTATCCGTAGACATGTTATCGTATATCGTAATGTTGTTGGCGAACTGTTTATAGTGTCTTAAGAAATAAGGTAAGATTATCTCTTCATTATAACATATGGCAAAAACGTCTATTTTCATCTTTTTTTCATTTTATTTAATTAATCTTTCATATTTAGGTCTATTTCTTAATACTCTAACCGCATTATTAACCTTACTCATATTAACCTTGTGGTCATTAAGTGGGTTTTGTTCATTATATACATAATTAACTTCATTCATAAACAAGTAATGTTCTGGACCCGCCATTTCAAGCATTGGGAACATGAAGGCTAAATCTCCGGCAACTTCCCAATAAATACCATTATCATCCTTTAAATAATCTTGTTCGATTGACCTCCAAAGAAATGCTCTCCACGTTCTAAGATGTGATGCAGTAAATTGGTCTACCCTTATCGTATCAAAACTTCTTGGTGGTGACGCAAATCCTTTTGCCCCATTTGAATACACAAATGAACCGTTAGCTATCCATATGTTTTCATCCTTATAAACGTCATTAATTCTATGTAAGGTATTTGAATCAGGTAACCAATCATCACCATCAATTTCAATGATTATTTCATTATCGTCAATATTTGGATTATTACGAATAACTTGGTCATAATTACCTGGTTGGTAGAACTTATTCGTATTCTCAATAAGAATAAATCTATCGTCACCCCGAATCATATCCTTGACTTCTCTAACAGAATTATCTGTTGATAAATCATCTGTTATATAACATTTAAAGTCCTTATATGTTTGTCCAATAATTGAACCTAAACATTTAACTATATAGTCTTCACAATTATAAAGTGTTGTTACAATTACCATTATTCTATGATTTCTTTATATTTTTCTATTATTTCTGTAGCAACGATATCTGCTCTAAATTTGGCAACATCATATGGTACTTGGTGTAATTCCTTACCGTTAATTTGTCCAGAAGAATTCACATCGTAAATCCATCCGGCCTTACCACATAACCACCCTTCGATGGTTGTTCTACCTAAAAGTATTCCAGCAGTCTCATCACATTTCTTTACGAATTCTTCTACCTTCCAAGTAGGTCCGTGATAGGTTACATGCCCATTATCAACACCGATTAAGTCTTCAATGTTAATACCGTTTTCCTTACCAACTAACCATAGGTCTTTATTATCTACTTTAGTAGTCTCAATTAAATCTTTAATCGTTTCCTCTCGTAGATAATCCATAGTACCAACAAACAGTACGACTGGTCTCTTATTATTACTATGGGTTAGTTTAAATCTATTATGGTCGATTGGATTATATATAACATCAATCATATCGGCATCAATATTAAACCTATTGATAAGGTAGTCCTTAATTTCTGGTCTAATCGCAATATACTTCTTAATTTGTGGGTGAATGACTGGATGTTCCAAATCAATAACCTCAGAATGTATAGAACAAATAGTATCAATATCAGGGTATAATTTTAATAGGTGTTCGGTGATTGGCGTGTGATTCAAATGTAGCACATCAAATTGGGGTTCGCCAGTTTTATATAACTGATTTTTAATTGATAGGACTAATCCATCTGTAGTATTTAAGGACCACTTACCATCCCCTAGTTTAAATCCTGGAGGTTCTTGTATCGAATACACTTTACCTCCCATTTGAGTGACCATTCTAGCAAGAGGGTCTCCAATAGTTGAACAAACTGAAACCTCACACCCCTGTTTTAATAATTCTTTAGTTAGCTCATAAACATATAATTCAGAACCGGTATGATTTGCAAAATTAAGACATCCAATTAGTACTTTAATCTTTTGACCCTTTCTAAATGTACGTTTAATGTTAACTGGTAAATGACTACTATATTTCTCAACAAATAACTTTCGATTATCGTCCCAATCCTCATTGGTTTGACCAATTGATTGATGATTAACTTTTATATTAGTATGTACTCCAACCTTAACACCTTCTAAATAATTCTGAAAACAAAAATCAACATCATAGAAATGGAAACCTTTAACAGTTTCATCAAATCTTTTCTTGATTCTACCCTTATGGACTGAGAAGAACACACCATCAACGATAAGGACCTCTTCAAGGGCACTACCTATGTCTGGACTGTATGCAGATAACCAAGTCTTACCTTCACTGGTATGTTGGACCCTACCATACATTTTCTTTCTTTTCTCCCACCATTGTCCACTATCGGGTAAATATTTAGACCCCGCAACACCTAAAATACCATAATCAGGATTACGATTAAAGTGCTTCAGTATTTTATTACCCCAATTTTTCTTTTCAAAGGTAATGTCATCATGACATAATACTACTATATCATTTGAAGCTTTCTCTAAAATAATATTATAAGCTTCACTTAGTGAGTGGGTTCCGGGATTCTCAAAAGGTATTACCTCAACTTTATGAATACCACAAGACTTTTCAATATGGTCTCTAAATTCAGGGTTAATTTTTTTTGTACTATATCCTATCGTTAACATAATCTATTAAAGTTTAATTTCCCGTTGACCCAAATCCCTTTTCATTACGGTCTTTTTGTTTAATGTCTTTAACTCGTTTTAATATAACATCACGACCTTGTACTACAGGGCAAATAACTGCTTGAGCTATCTTATCTCCGAATTCG
>TARA_R110000765_G_scaffold426307_1_pt1 | contig 12280 bp, 7 predicted proteins | sample TARA_R110000765 | Tara Oceans TARA_R110000765 (sample SAMEA4398168) | marine metagenome | biome: Polar Biome; feature: [MES] marine water layer (ENVO:01000295) within the mesopelagic zone...; material: water (ENVO:00002006), including particulate matter (ENVO:01000060) such as...... | reverse complement strand
TTTGCATTGGCTTTGTCGCTATTATAAGTCTATTAGCTCTGTATTCACTTTCATTAGATGAATTAGCACAAACCAAACTATTTTTCTCCATACAGCCATTATTCTATATTGTCGCGCTTTACCTTATTTTTAATCGTTTAAAACAAGATTTTTCTTGGGCACGCTTTTACTTTTTATCTTGGTTGCCTTTGTTTGTTGGTGCAATTATTCAACCTATGGTGTTGCTAAATCAACTTGAATATAGCTTTTTAACCGGTCATGCCTTTCTATTTGCCATTATGATCGAAGTTACCTTTATGGCTTTTGCATTAGCTGAACGCATTCGCCGAAGCGAGCAAGAAAAATTAACCATGATTTCTTATCATCAAAGTAATCATCTCCCTAGACAAACCAATCTAGAACACAAAATTAATGAAATTTTAAAGGACGACATTCAAGACTTCACTGTTATCGTCATTAAACCTGAACAATTTCAACGTATTGAGCTTTATATAGATGAGCAAACTAGAGTTAAATTCATTCAAGATTTAAATCAAAAGCTCTCGTCATTATTTAGGTTCAATGATGCCGTACTTCATACTACTGACCAACTCGAAAAACTATGCTATTTGGAAAACTGTAGCTTAGCAATGGTGATTAACAACGTAGATAATGAGCAAAATATAGAGCTATTCATTCACTCTATTCAACAAGCAGTTCAAGATGTTTACTCGATTAAAAATCTTAAGTTACCCTTATCAGCATTTGTTGGTTTAGCTACGTATCCTGAGCATGGTAGTTCAAGTGCAAGTTTAATCAGTAATGCATCAATTGCCGCAAGTAATGCCGAAACTAGCCAAAGCAAATGGACTTATTATGCGCAAAAAGACAGTGAAAATAGCCCATCTTCAATACAATTAGCCATTGATTTAGAGCAAGCGATAACCCATAAAGGCTTTGAGTTATTTCATCAACCGCAGATTGACCTAAAAACAAATAAAGTTTGTAGTAGCGAGTGTTTAATTCGTTGGAATCACCCAGTGCTAGGCGCAATATATCCCGATGTATTTATTGCGATAGCAGAAGATTTTGGTTTAATGCCATCGCTAACATTATGGGTAGTAGAAACTGCGCTAACTCAACAGGCTCGGCTTACTGAACATACGGGTCTAAACCATATGGTTTCTATAAATATCAGCGGTAAAGATCTTATTCAAGCTAATTTTATTGATGACGTTGCCGGTATAATTAACCGTTGTGATATTAAAGCTGAAAAAATTATTTTTGAATTAACTGAGTCTATTTCTTTTGCGCAAAATAATATTGCTATAAATACTATTGAGAAGCTTATTGAACTGGGTATTACTATTAGTATTGATGACTTTGGTACAGGTTACTCATCGCTATCTCAAATTAATCAATTACCCTTCCAAGAACTCAAAATAGACCGAGAATTTGTTGAAGATGTATGTAGTGACATTAAACGTAAAGTGATTGCTGAAACTGCGGTAAAAATGGCAAAAGGACTTGGATTAGAAGTGGTCGCCGAAGGTATAAACAGTGCTTTAGATGAAGAAACCCTGCGCAGTTTCGGCTGTGATATTGGTCAAGGCTATTTTTATGCTAAACCTATGTCTTATGAGGATTACCTTGAATGGCTAAACAATCTGACTAATGGTCAAATACCTAAAAGTTTAGATGGCGAATTTATTCCTGTTGATAAATAGCGCCACTAATTATGCTTAAAACAATTGGTTTTCTAAAGTTTTACCATTAATAATTTGTGTGTAAGACCAATTGTTTTTTATTAACATATTGAGTAATTCAATTTCAACATTACCTACGTCATGCTCATTATTAATCGTGAGTAAATATTCTCTATCTTGCGTCATATCAATATGTTCAACACTGGGTATTTGGCTTATTGACGCTATTATATCTTGATATTGCTGTTTCATTCTCAAGGTTAAATAACGAGTATTGACATTATTACCATGAGTTTGATGTTGCTTTAATTTACCATTTTCTAGATACAGTACCCGATCACATAATCGTTCAAGCTCATTAAGATCATGGGAGCTTAAAATAAAGTTAACCTCACTAGCATGATCCGCAACAATTGCACGAATCTCTCTAGCATTTACAGGGTCAAGCCCCGCAGTAGCCTCATCCAGCATAACAATTTCAGGACTGCCCAATAAAGCTTGAGCTATAGTGGCGCGTTTACGCATGCCATGCGATAACTCGCTAGGTAAACTGTTAACAGCATCTAATAAGCCCACCATCTCTAATACTCTTAGCGTGTCGTTTTTAGCCTGTTTTCGGCTCATGCCTTGCAATCGTGCATAAAAGGATAATTGCATAGCGATAGAGAACCTAGGGTCCAATTGTGCATCTTGAGGTAATGCTGATAAACGCCCAAATAATGCAGAGTCTCCGGGTGAATGACCCAAAACACTGATATTGCCTGAAGACGGCTGTATATAACCACATAACAAACTAAATAAGGTGGTTTTTCCAGCGCCATTTGGCCCAACTAGCGCAACTGGAGCCCCTTTTTCTAACGAAAATTCAACATTATTGAGGGCCGTATTACTACCGTACTTTTTCGTTAATTGTTGAACATCAATAATTAAACTCATAATGAAGCCCTCTTCATCATTAAATGGCTACCAATGAGTAAAACAGCCGTTTGTAGTAAAGGCAAAAAGTATTGACTTGCAATATCACTACTTTGAGATAAAACACTACTGATTTGCCCACCAGGAAATATTAAGTTGAGATAAAAATTTTGGCCAAATTGATATTCTATAAATACAACGAATAAAGGACCTAAGGCAAAAAATAGGGTTGCAACCACAATAGCAAGTCGTGCAGAGGTAACAAAAGTATTAAGCAAAGACATAAGTGCAATAAACGGTGCTACCACGATAATTAATTGCAAACACAGTTGGATGCCGAGCATAATACTGTCGGTCAATAAGGTTATATCTCTTAAGCTTGCTAATATAGTTGTCGCAATGGCAGTCAATAAAATCAATATCGACATGATTAATAATTGCCCTAAAAAACGTCCCAAAACTAACTCTGCTCGAGTTGTACGTAAAGTAATAAACCTTAATGTACCACGCTGCTTGTCTGAACAAATTTGATCGCTACATACCAATAACGCAAAGCTTGGAAAGAAGTAAATCGCCACTAACCAATAAATAGCGTATTCAGCAACAGGCCAATCTAACAAGGCAGAAAGCCCTAAAGCGCCAAATAATTGTTTTGCCATACTTTCAAACGAGTTCGATGTAACAATCGCTGATGCAGAGCCAACAAAATAATAAAGAATAATAAACCAGATAGCAGCAAATGCTAATAACGCCAGTAAGCCACGTTTAGTTTTAAATAAACGTACGATTTCAAACGTAATTATATTAAAGAGTCTTGAAAGGTTAATGTTCAATTGGCACCGCTATTTTATAGGTTAAGCTCAGTAAAGTAATTGTCGGTTAATGAGCTTCCTCATTAACCGATTAGGAATTATTTCATGCTCTATGTTCACATGGACAGCCTTAGTGCTGACCATGTGAGTTTAATTAGTCATAGATTTTAAAGTAGACTAAATGACAAACTTAATACGAGGTTTAGCCCCTTCTGATGTATCTATTTGTGCTTTACAAAATAATAGCCTAGCTGAAGGCACTTTTAATTGTTCAACTAAATGAGACTTGAATAAATCAACGCGTTGTTGTGATATTTTACTTAAACGTGCAATATTTTCTGGTAAATGTGCTTGTGTCGCATCCGCTAGTTCTATGTCACTCGCCGTTGCTACCGCACAAAGTTTAACATTGGTATTTTCCCTGTCTGCCAACATCACGGCCATTTGTCGGCTAAACTCTAGTTGTTCTGCGTTTAATTCAATAGCTGTTGCAGGATAAACTAAATCATTTATTCTCAGTTTAAGTGCAAACTCACCTGCTGCCATTGCTACTTTCATTACACTTGCATAAGGCACAAATGTGGTAATTAAATAGTCTTTCGCTGCTGACATAGTCGCTTGCTTAACCAGTAATGTTAATAATCCTGATAAGCCAAAAGAAGGTGAGTTTGTGTCACCTTTTAACGGCAAGGTCAGTTCAACATTACCATCAGAATCTTTTAACATACCTAAAGCAACATTAAACGGTACGCTGAAGCCATCAGATATCGCGCCTCTTTCATTATTATCAGCCGCAGTAAACTCTACACCTCTTAATAAAATATCAACATCGCCATTAATTTTATTTCCAGTCAAGCCAGCATCAATAGTGAGATCGAGTTGACCGCTTTCAATTTCATATTTTAATGCTTGTTTAATATAACTAGAAACACCCGGTAAACTGAGTTCTTTAACCACAGCATTTAGTTTGAATTTTTGTTGCTCTGCAAACGGTACACCGCGACCTTTTATATCAAAGCTAGCATATTTATCTGTTTTCCCTTGTATATCAAGTAGCACTTCTTGTTCAGGGTTACCCGTATCAACATCAGATAAAAGCAGATGCGTAATATTGACATTACGCTCATAGTTCGGTGTAACACTGCTGTCTTTAAAGTCTACTTGAGCATCATCTAATAGGGTAAATTTACCTAATCTAAATGCTTGTTTCGCCACGGGAGCAGCTTTGTCTAACTCGGCAGCTTCTTCGCTAATTTGCTTGCTGTCTTCCTTGCTCGTTACTTCGTTAGTCACCTTTGGATTTTCAATCGTTTTATCTGTGTCTTCATTACTGCTTGGGCTATTTAGAGCAACAAGTGTAGCTAACTGTTTATCTTTATCGAGTAACACATTAGCAACCACCCCAGATAAGGCTATATCATTAATAGCAATAAGCTCTGGGCTGTATTCAATTGTATTTACAGTTAAGCCATTGAATGAGGCTAACGATGGCATTTTTTGTTCAATATTTTTTGAGAACTGGCTTTTAGCAACAACCACGCTTTCAACATTTACTTTCGGTTTGTTGTCTTGGTATTGAAGAGCAATATTATTAATCGATATATTTGAAATTTCGGCTAACAATGCTTCTTTGTCTGCTGCATTTGCCGTAACTCCATCGATGGTCACATTAATCAAGGTATCGATACTTATCGGGTTATTATCCGAAATTATAACCGCTAAGTTTTTTGCCTGAGCTTTTTGATTTTTAACCGCAATAGCAATATTGTTTTGCACAACATTAAGATCATCAATAGTCAGCAGCAACTCACCCATATTAACTAATGTTTGCGCTTTGCTTAACGCGATATTGTATTGGTTAGAATTAGCTACTTTGCTATCGACTTCACTATCAACTTCACTATCAGCTTTTAAAGCAGAAGGTGTAGATGATGGCGGCGATTGAAATTCAAGCATTTGCTTTTTAACTGAAATGGCTAGATTCTCTTGCTCAACAATTAAGTCTTCAACAGCTAACAACAGTTCCTTAAAATTAATTAACGTTTCTTTTTCGTTAATGGCAATATTAAATTTACTGGTATGACTGACCTTGCCTTTGAGCGTTAAAATTTCTGGTGGTAAGAAGGCTTTTACTGTATTTAATTCGATATTTTTGGCATCAAGCTCAACACTAATAATCCCTTGTTGTTTCAGTAAACTCCCATCAATCTTCACTTTAACTGGTGCGCCATTTAAATGGCTGACCAAGTTTAATTTAATATCTTGCTCACGTTGAGACAATAAAATGTTCTGTAATGAAATAGAGTCTAATTGAATGTTATGTTTCTGTGAAAAATACATTAATTCAATATGTGCATCTGATAATTGGAATTCAGGCACAATAACTTGATAAGGAAAGTTGCCACTGTCAGGAACGTTTTCAGGCTCAGGTTCGACTGGTACAGGGTTTTCATCCATTAATTCAATACCGGCAATATTGAGGGAAGATTCGTTCACCGTAACAGGAATAAAGATACCATTGAGGGTAAATTCAGCGATATATATTTTATCAAAAAGTAACTGGTACAAATGCAACTCTGCATTGAGACTTTGCAGTTTAAGTGCACTATTTTTTTCATTCGCTTTTACTTCTAAATCACTTATCGTTAAATGTGCTGTAAATGGGTTATAGCGAATACTCGATTTATCGGTAAGTAGTAATGGCTTAGGTAAGCCGTAAGTATTGATAACGTAGCGTATTATAGTTGGTGAGAGTAACCAAATGAGAGCATAAATAACGATAAAACTGATAACTAAAATTTGAACTAGGCGTTTAAAATAACGACCCATACTAGATTCCTATATATGACAAATAAGCACAACCATGAACAACTTCATTGAAATGTTATTGTACTGTTTATATGATTCAAAAAATGAAAAGACTATCGAAATATTATCCGATAGCCTCTTTTAAAAAGCTTAACAAGCTACTCGGCTTTTAACAAGTCGATAAATTGTTGAGATTGCTCTATAGCTTGACTCATGTCAGCGACTAACGATTCAACATCACGTTTTATCGTTTTATATTCACCTTGTAGAGCACCAATGGCTTGCGCATTTAAATTATGTTTAAGATATAAACTGTTATCTTTTAATGCCGATAAAACTGGCGCCATTCTGTCTTTGGCACGATACATAGACTTAATAAGTCTTTGATAAGTACGTTCAGTTTCTCTTAATTTTTGTTGGCTTTGTTGCTTTAAGCTATTGCTCGCGTATTGTTGAATTTCATCATTCCATTCATCAAACAAGGCATCAGCCACACTTTCAATAGCGTCGATACGAGATGTTACTTCATCAGCAGAAGCTTTACTTGCTAAGTACTGATCGTTAACCATCTCATATTGCGTCGCTAAATCACCACCATCGTAACTGATCAATTGTGTAAGTTGCTCTAACGCTGATTTAAACTGCACCTGTGCATCTTCTTGTGATGTTTGTGCGTCTTCAACTCTATCGAGCATAATATCGCGCTTATGTACGCCAACTTTTTCCATAGCTGAGTAATAAGCCGACTGACAACCGGCTAGCAATACGAGTGTAACAAGCATAAATGAAAATTTTGAAACAACACTTTTTTGCATTTTTAACTTTTTCATAAATTATTACCGCTACTAAATTTTGCAGCATCGATAATTGCCCATAAATGCGTAATTGCCGCAAATGCAATGGGGAATACTAACCATGAAAGTCCCCAAAAGATGCTCGCAAAAACAAAAAACAATAATGCCGGCAATATACGACCTTGAACCAACTGGCCTAAACCTGGAATAAAAAGACTGCAAATCGCGGCTAACACATTACCGCCTGAACCTTGCTGTGCCATAAAAATCTCCTAAATATAAAAAACACACATTAATATAATGAAAAGTATAGCATTAGATTAATTTGTAAGCTGCTGTTATTGGGTCTATATATTGTAAAAAAATAAGACACAATATTTGACTATATTTAACCTAATTTCTACTGCGCAATAGCTAAGCTTTGAGTAGAACTATCATAGCGAGCTAAAACTATCGTTAGATTTATAGGCTAGCATTACTTAATCATTAAGCCTCTTTTTTTGCCAAATGCCCTGTTCTACTTTGCCCTGAAGTTTAATATCATCAGCGTTAAATGCCATATCAGCATCACTTACGTTTTCAATTTTTCGTTTGGCATTATAGTCTTTAGTTAACGCAACTATGGTCGGTGTTAGTTGCACAATAGCGATAACATTCACTAAAGTCATCAGCCCTAAAGCCACATCAGCCATGCTCCATACTTGTTTTAAACTAGCACTTGAACCCCAAAAAACCATCGCTAAATACATAGTTGTATATATAGTGCGGCCAATCTTATTATCTAGTTTGAAAAAATGTAAATTACTTTCAGCGTAAGCGTAATTTGCAACCACGGATGTAAAGGCAAACAAACTAATAGCCGCAGAAACGAAATAAACGCCGTTCTCACCTAAATGATGAGTAATAGCATTTTGGGTAACACGAATACCTTCCATTTCACCGGTAAAATTAATATCAGCCAGTAGAATAATAAACGCTGTGCAAGTACAAAGCACCATAGTGTCTAAAAATACCCCTAGCATCTGCACATAACCTTGTGTAACCGGATGATTAGGTACTGGTCTAGCGCTGGCAGCAGCATGAGGCACACTACCTGCTCCTGCCTCATTAGAGTACAAGCCACGTTGAATACCATTTTTAATCGCCGCGCCTAACATGCCAGCGCCAGCCTCTTGTAAACCAAAAGCTGACGTTATAATGTCATAAAGCATCGCAGGTACAGCAGTAATATTCATTAAGGTAATGGCTATCGCGACTAAAACAAAAGCAATGCCCATAAAAGGTACAACTAACTCGGCAAAGCGAGCAATACGCTTAAGCCCACCCAATACAATGCCACCCGCAAGTATGGTGATCACTAGCCCTGAATACATACTCGGAATGTTAAATGCGTGATTTAAAGAGTCGGCAATGGTATTAGCTTGCATCGCACTAAAACTAAAGCCATAACCTAAAAATAAGCACAATGAAAATAATATCGCTAACCAACGTTGGTTTAGACCTTTTTGAATATAATAAGCTGGCCCACCTCTATATTCTTTATGGTCATCGCTCACTTTATAAAGTTGCCCTAAAACACTTTCAGCAAACCCCGTAGCCATTCCTAACAAAGCAATAACCCACATCCAAAATATTGCACCACTACCACCAAGCGAGATGGCAACAGCTACACCGGCTAAGTTACCTGTACCTACTCGTGCAGACAACCCTATAAACAATGCCTGCAGTGAACTAATACCAGAATTATCATCGGTGTTTTCATCCTGCTTACCGCTGTTTTTTATCACTGAAAACATATGACGAAAATTAAGGATTTGTATAAATTTCAGCTTAAATGAAAACCAAAAACCAGCGAACAACAATACATAAATGAGTACCTGCCCCTCACCCCATAAAACATTGTTAATGCTCGAAACAATTTGTTCGAAATTCATTATTACAGATCCTCATTACCCATGATGTTACATGCGGTTATAATAAAGCAATCAATTGATTTATTGATAATAATTTAAGCAAGAATTCTACCTTAGCAAATTTTAAAGTTAATTATTAGCGCGATCAAAAATTAACGTTAATAACAACTAGATTCTATCGCCTTACCTGATTGGTTAACTTCAATGGTTGAATGTTTAATGCCATACTTACTTGCTAACATAGTTTTAATCTCAGCTAAATCTATGGAAACGTTGTTAGTTACAGGCTCTACCTTACATTCTAAAAACAATTTATGTTCATCGAGTTGCCAAACATGAATATCTATAGCGGCACTCACACCTTTAATTAATTCAATATCCTCCTTAAGCTCACTGATTTCACATGTATCAGGCACTGCTTGCATCAATATTTTAATACTTTCAAGCGCTAGTAATCCTCCGTGATAAAGCACATAGATTGAAATTAATATCGTCGCAATTACATCTACAACATACCACTGATAAAATATAATCAAAACGCCAGCAATAATAACCGCGACAGACGCCATAGCATCAGAAACATTATGAATAAACGCAGCGCGCAAATTCATGCTACTTTTTGCACCTGACATATAGGTTAATACCGCAGTGGCAATATCAATAACCAAAGCAATTCCGGCGATATAAATCACTATCCAGCCATCGATTTCAGTTGGACTAAAGTATTTACTTATCGCTTCATAAATAAGATAAAGACCAACAATAATAAGTGTAATGCTATTGATCAACGTACCTAAGATTTCGGCTCTTTGATAACCAAATGTCATCTTTTCATCCGCTTGCTTAGCCGAAATTTTACGGGCGAAAATAGCAATTAAAATCGCGCCAGCATCACTTAAGTTATGTAAGGCGTCGGCGATTAAAGATAAACTACCCGATAGCACACCACCAATAATTTGAACAACGGTGAGTAAAATATTAATCAATACGGCAACAGTCAATTTCCCGTTTCCTGAGTGACCATGAGAGTGACGATGAGAATGGTTATGTGAGTGGTTATTTAAGTGATTACGAGATGTAGAATGATTACCAGACATAGTTACCTCTTGGCAGTACTAATAATAAAGACAGCATGAATAAGTCGACCTTGACCTTATTCATGCACTATAAAATGCTAGCTTTCATACGCTAAATTAACGTTTCAATTCCACTATTTTAGCCTTCGAAAACCAACTAAAAAGCACCGGTAATACAAATAATGTTAGCAAAGTTGCCGTTACTAGACCACCCACAATAACGCTCGCTAAAGGCCTTTGTATTTCTGCTCCTACGCCATTAGACATTAACATAGGAATTAAACCTAACGCAGAAGTTATCGCCGTCATCAGTACCGGTCGTAAACGTGAAGTTGCGCCTTCAAATACAGCTTTTGAGACCACTGAACCGCCTTGAATTCTTTGGTTGATACTTTCCACCATTACCACACCATTTAATACCGCCACACCAAACAATGTAATAAAACCTACAGAGCTTGGTACCGATAAATATTGCCCTGAAAGATATAATGAAAACACACCACCTATAATCGCTAATGGCACATTCACCAAAATCAGCATGGCTTGCCCGATTGAGCCAAAAGCAAAATATAGCAATAATGCAATTAAAGCTAATGACACAGGTAAAACTATAGCGAGTCTAGCCTGCGCGCGCTGCTGATTTTCAAATTGACCACCAATAGCGACTGAATAGCCCGCAGGTAAATCAACATTGGCGGCAATAACCGCACGAATATCAGCTACAACACTGCCCATGTCTCGGTCTTGCACATTGGCTTGAATAACCACTCGGCGTTGTACATCATCTCTACGCACTTGTGGTGGCCCAGATTCAAGCGAAATATCGGCAATGTCGCCTAAACGTACCCAAGCACCCGTAGGCGATTGCAGACGAATCTCCGCAATGGCATCACGGCTATTTCGACTCTTTTCCTGTAAGCGCACATAAATATCATAGCGTTCGTTACCATTAATAACTTGCCCTGCGGTGATACCGCCAATACCATTTTGCACCAATGACATTACATCGCCAACAGAAAAGCCAAAGCGAGACAACTGTTCTCTATTTGGCTTAATCACTAATTGCGCTTCACCAACAATTTGTTCCATGGCAACATCGCGAGTACCCTCTACCGCTTTAATTGCGCTTTCAATCTCTTGCCCTTTTAATGCGAGAATAGATAAATCAGGTCCAAAAAGTTTAATCGCTAATTGCGCTTTTACCCCCGACAATAATTCATCTACACGGGTAGCAATAGGTTGTGAGAAATTAAGCAACAAGCCTGGGAATTGCTCTAACTCAATTGCCATAAGACGTTGTAGTTCGTAACGATCGCTTGCGCTCGTCCACTCACTAACGGGCTTCAAACCAATATAGATTTCGATGTTGTTTACAGGCTCGGGATCACCGCCAATTTCGGCTCGTCCCATGCGGCTTAGTGCATAGTCTACCTCAGGAAAAGCCATTAACTTTTCCTCTAATATCGGGGCGACTTGCAACGCGGTAGCTAAACTCGAAGACGGGGCCAATGTAGCGCGCAGGTTAATCGTCCCCTCTTCTAATTCGGGCACAAACTCTGTGCCTATTTTCGGCACTAAAACCATGGCACTAAACAGTAATATCAATGAGATACCAATAACCACTTTGGTCTGTTGCATCGCAAGTGCTAAGCTTTTGCGATACCAGCGTTCAAGTGGACGTAAAATAATACTTTCACGCGCTTTAACACCTTTTTTAAACATATATGTCGCCAGTGCAGGCACAATAATCAAAGCGACAAAAATAGCTGAAATTACCGCTAAAATAATACTTATCGCCATAGGCTGAAACAATTTAGCTTCAACACCCTCAAAGCTAAATAGCGGCATAAATACCACTAAAATAATTGACGCCGCAAAAAATATTGGCCGAGCAACCTCTTTACCTGCTTGCTTTAATCTTAATGGTATTCCGCTACTGTCATCGTGCACCACATCATGCGGGTCAGGGTCAGCAACTTTACCCTCAATCAGCGCGCTATTATTCGATTCTTTATCACTTACTTTTGGAGCAGTAATTAAACCCACACTTTCATTGCGAGCAATCGCGCTACTTAAATGTGCTTCATCAGGTCGATTAAGATGCCTAAACATGTTTTCAACCATCACTACAGAGCCATCAACCAACATGCCAATAGCCACGGCAATGCCACCCAAAGACATTAAATTTGCTGATAAGCCCAAGTACGACATGATCATTAACGTGATCGCAATTGAAATAGGAATGGAGATTAATACTAGAAAAGTCGCACGCAAGTT
>TARA_R110000765_G_scaffold180279_1_pt1 | contig 12293 bp, 8 predicted proteins | sample TARA_R110000765 | Tara Oceans TARA_R110000765 (sample SAMEA4398168) | marine metagenome | biome: Polar Biome; feature: [MES] marine water layer (ENVO:01000295) within the mesopelagic zone...; material: water (ENVO:00002006), including particulate matter (ENVO:01000060) such as...... | reverse complement strand
ATCGGAACAATCTGATAGCAACATACTGGCTAGGTCATTTCTAAGACTTTCTGCCTTATCGTCTCCAGGGATACCTAAGTTTCTGAGTTCAGCCGCAAGTGAACCAAAATCATGTTGTGCTTTATTAAAGTATCTAACAGCAGCTTTACTGATGTCGTCTTCCATTGGGAAAACACTATCCCCGGTTAGTTCAGTTAACCGTCCTGACGCAAGCATACACATTTCTGGCGATGGTCTGTCGTCACGCAAGTTAACGCCAATGTTCTTAAAAGTGTTGTTGGTTTTAATTGCTTCAATTGCTTTTTGACCTGAGCTTGTTAACTCTTGCCCTGCCACTTTAAATTTAACTAAGCCACCTACAAACATGGCAGCCACTAAGTAACGCAATGTATCTTGTGACCAACCAAAAGGAGGGCGTGAGAAATGATCTGACAATACCTTGCCGTCAACTCCACCACGGGTTTCGATATAATCTTTTATGCTGGTAATAGCTTGTTGGCTTTCGTTTATGGAGTAAGAGCCACCTGTTTTTTCAACTAAGGTAAGCGGATCAATTTCAGCCGTAATTAATGATAGGTTATCAGCGCGGATAAACTTTTCTGCGACATTGGTATTTACTTGTACTGGGGCTTCTTGATAGCGATTAAAAACCTGTTTAGCGGCATCTAGTAAATGCTTCTTACATGCATCGATTAATTCTTGGCTATAGCCCTCTACCGCTGTTGCATTACCACCAAAAATAAACTCACCATTAATTAAATTACGACGAAGTTTGGTCTCAATTTGTCCAATAAGATTGGCAGCTCGGTCTTTTTGAGTTTTACAGTAATCTTTAATTTCTTTTTCTGTTTCGTTGCGATAGCGGTTTGCAATTTCGTCACAGCGATAAGCTTCATTCACAAGTTCATCGACTTCAACCGACGTTCGTGCGAGTAAATAGATCTCATGACTACTATGGCGAGAGGCATCAACTAAACGGGTTCTTGCTACATCAAAATCAGTTGATGAAACAAACTCGATAACAGTTTGAATAGGATTTCTTTCGCCATTTAGAGACGATATGAGTCCTGATTCGTTATTATATTTTATACCCGTTTGAACAGCGCGAGAACCGTTTAAGCTCACGCTGGGTAATGGGCTCATTACATCACGCAATGCACTGCTTATTATTTTACGCAGTTCAATAGAAGGTAAACGTAACTGATGACGCTCTTGTTCAATGTCATTTAGTTTTTCACTGAAGAAAGTCAACTCACCATCTTTTTCGGCCAATGGCACTTTAGGGTCGTTTATTAAGTCTTCAATAGCCTGATTTATGACATCTTTTTGTGATTGGTTAGTCACATTGCCATGCATCAATGCAGCGACGTTTTGCCTGGTAATAGGTAAGTTATTTAGAATTTCTAGTAGTGCGACTGTTTTAGCAACACCTTGATGGTTGGCTGAGTCATACCAGTTTGATTGATACAGTCGGCCAACTGCTTTATGTTTGGTTGCAAATGCTGCGCCAATATCTTTTTCCAGGGCATCGTAAAGTGTTACTGATGTTGCTAGCCATCCTACCGATTGATCAGCGATAGGAGCTTGATCATCAATACCTTCAACTAAAACATCGTGAATAACTTTTATTGCAGAGCGCAGACCAATACCACCAGTAGATTTTGCTAATACACCAAGCAGGTTTAGTAACAACTCGAAGTGTGCTGGAAGGAATGGATATAAGTTTACAAACGACTTTTCATCAACATCGGCTTCGTAAAACTTGTTGCCTTCTAATTTGGTTGCATGGCGAAGTGATTGCCCATTGCTTTCAAATAATGCTTTAAGCTGGTTTTCACCATCAGCAGATTTACCCAGTAATCGTAAGTAACATATTTCTTTAATATCGCTTGATTTCAGTCTAATATCGATTGGGAATCTATCTATTAATTTATAAAGCTCAGGTGAGTTTAACGCCGCGCTTTTATCGTCTTCAGCTAATGTTTGTTGTGCAGTACCAAAAATCCAAACTTTACCTTTACCCAATTGTTTAATAATTTGAGCAAAACCTTGCAGCTTAAATATTAACTTTTCACGTGGACCTACATAGTTACCGATTTCATCGAAAATGAAGATGCAATATTCTTTATTACTGGTTTCACGAACGATATCGATTATTTCTTGTGCCTGTTGCTCAACGGTAAAAACCATTTCTTGGTGATCGGTTTTAAAGCTGTCTGAGTGCGGCCAAAACTTAGGGTACATTTGGTGAGCAAGCTCAGGAATAATAAAATCAACCACTGACGGGTCATCTTGATACGCCTGCCAGGTTTCACCTTCCAGCATTTCTGAGAATTTCTCTTCAAACTCTGCATAGCGACCGTCTTTTTTAAGCCTTCTTTCGAATGATGCGACTTTTAGGTTGCGAGAATAACCTGCCCACTTTAGAACTTTGTAATAGAGGACTGTTGCTACGTCTTCCATTGAGGCACCAGAAGATTGCTCACTGGCTAAATCGACCATGACAACAGAAGCAGGAAAACGTTTGGCAACTGTATTTAGTAATGCTTTAGTTCTGGCATCTCGGATACGATCTGAAAAATGCTGTAAAAATGGTGTGCCATCTACCGTAATACGGTCATCAAGCGCCATACCAATGTACTTAGATAAAGATGATTTACCTGAACCATAGAAGCCAGATACCCAAACGCCTATCTCGTTTTCGTCATTTGAGTTCATAGCTGTTTGCATACGCTCAAGCAGCTCGTGCATGCTTTCACACAGATGATCTGTGACTACATATTCTGAAATTTCAGCCTTTAGGTTTTTTTCTGCATTGCTACCATAGGTGATAACTTTTTCTATGCGGCGGTCTAATCCTTTGCTTCCATCAAATAATGCTCTGATATTCGTCATAATCTATTCCTTTTAACCACCAACGTGAAGTGAACGATAGTTACCATCTTCTGGGTAAAAACCTAAAAATTTAAGTCGAGTTTTCCCGGTTCTAATGCCAGGATATAAAAATACTGTGGGTACATTGAATTTGCCTTGCAGCCCAGCTTCAATAGCACCAATACGCATGTAGGGATGCAGTGCTTCAAGGTCTGTAACCAGAATTAGTGCATTAGGATCGGCTTCTGTTTTCAATAAGAATTGTTCAAAGGTTTCTTTCAACCCTGAGCCTTCTTTGGTTAAGGTATTGGTTATTGACTGAGTTACCTTATCGAAATTAAGTGGATCTTTTTTATCCGCCGCTTCCCACATTTTTTTTACAGCTGGGTTGATTTTATTCAGCAAGTTTTCAATTTGTTCAGTGATTGAAAACTCATGCACATTCCAGCCTTCTGTTTTTAAGCGGGCAAGCCAAGCTTTCTTTTGCCTTTTTACAGCCACTATTTCGGCAGGTGAAAATACCAAGTAATAAATGGGTTCGAAACTAGCATGGGTAAATTCCCTTCCTTGTTTTATTTTGGCAACTAACTCATCAAAATTTGATTTAAGCAACGACATTTATAACTTCCTCCATGCTCTTATATGCCCAACTAATTTGAACTACATCACCAGCCGCTTGAATAATCCAATGCCTGTTAACCGCTAATGCCTTTAATTCTTCTCTAACGTCATCAGGGTTAAGCCCAAATAACTGCCAGTCTGGGTGATTAATCACTGCGTTATCACCTAATCCTGAAAAATGAAGTTCATAGGCTAGATACACCGCAATGTGATCAGAGATCCTAGGCGGCGTTAACCTTCGTTCAGACCTGTTATCGACTTCTAAAAAGCCATATTCGACCAAGCAGCCTAAGATATAGGATGAAACTCGTTTGATGGTTGTTTCTGACCAAGGCTTCTTCATTTTTCCATCTTGTAAACCAAGTTCAACAAACGCTTTAGAATCTTCAACATGGAGGCTTTGATAGCCTGATGCATATTTTTGCCAATAAACGTTTTTAACAAATTCAGATAATATGAAATTCGAACGCGCTGTATATAAATAAAAAACTTGGCTCATTTCTGAAGAGGAAAGTATTTGCAATAACGCTTTAACCTGTTGAGCCACACCTTCATTTCTGAGGTACCGAGGAAAGAAACACTCTGCGACTATATTACGTAACCTTCTTGCGGTTACATTAGGAAAAGAGCCAGACTCAAGCGCAATCTCACAAAGCTGTTGTGTATTCATGCCAGGCTGCCAAAGTTCGAATAAACCTTTGGTTTCTTCCCTTAGTCCGAGGCCAGCAGATAGCTGAGTTGTATAAAACTGCTCACTCATAACTAAATATCACCCTGGAAATATGGGAATGCTTTTTTGTTTTCATTGAATGCTTGAAGATAGGCTGACGCGATACTTGAAATTGATTGCTGCCATTGATTACTTTTTACTTGGCCAACATTAATTGGCCCTTCACCTGTTAAACTAGCTGAACTAGAAAGATCTCTTAACATTTCTAAAGCACTTTCTTGTGAAGTGATTAGCGAGTCATATTCATCATTTTTTTCACTTTTTAATTCATTAACTAATGTCTTTTCAATAAACTCTGGCAAGCGAAATAAGTGGAAAGATTTACCTACGCCGATAGACTCATCGTGAACCTTAGCAGCGGCTGCAGAAACTGCTTCATATTGAGCTAGATTAGCCGTTCTCGGGAAAGTAAATTCAAACATCTTTTTGGTTGATGCATTTAAAAAAGTTGAAGGCCACCATCCAAATTGCGACTTTTCGCCAAGGAACCCAACTACATATCTAAGCTGAGCAAGTTTGTTTATTATTTGTTTGTCCATTTAGTTAGATCCAATTTTTTTGCGGTTTATTACCGACTAAGCCCAGCTTTGTTTAAAAGATGAACGTAAATTATTTATTAATTTAGGCGCAGTGTTATGGCATGTAATACCGAAGAAAGTTGCCGCCCTTGTTGCACCTACATAAAGGTACTTATCAAATAGTTCAGGGATATTTTCAGCTAAAACATCGGCCCCAACAAAGAAGACTGCTTCAAACTCGAGACCTTTAATGTGCTGCACGTCAAATACACGAACATCATTACCCTCGCCAAGTGATTGACCATCACTACATGCTACCGCACGAATATTAAAGTCTTCTAGTTCTTCAGTTAACGCATCTGCTAACGGTTTAACTTCGTTTTCGTGATTTACGAGAATAGCGATACTTGGGAATACATCTACTTCTTGCTCAACTTCGGTAATTCTATCTTTCAACCAACTAACTATTTGACCATTATCACTGGCGTTTTCTAGCAGTACCGGCATTACACCTTGGTGATTTGAGTTTTTAGGTAATTCTCCGCTATATTCAATGTCACCGTCCATCTCGGTTAGTAATTCCTTAGCAAAATCATTAAGTAGTTTACTTTGGCGATAGACAATATTTATCGATTCAGTAGATAGCTTTGGCGAAATCCAATTTAGCTGACTTGCCGACTTAGTGCCTACTTCTGTGATCCTTTGGTTAAAATCACCACAAGCAAAGAACGAACCGATAGAAGGCGTAGTTAACGCTTCCATATTAGCCAACTGAATTGGTGAGAAATCTGTTGCTTCATCTACTAATACTTGGTTTTTAAAAGTTTCATTGATTAAGATAAGTTGGTTGTAACCACCTTGATCTAATTTTTGTTGAATAAACCTTTCATTGAGTAACTCTCTTGCCACTCTTAATTTGGCTAAGATAAGTACATCAAGCTCCGATTGTTCAATGTGATTAGGTTTTGCAGGGGAACTTTCAAACCACTTTTTAAACTGCTCTTCCGATTTGCGGAATGCTCGATAACTTTTTGAGGTGTTTTTAACGTATTTAATTTCTGCATTTTTAAACTTTCTAAGCTCACGCATTTGTATAGCTAAACCACCTAAAGCTTTAATTTTATCAACTTCTGGTAACCTATTATCTAGCCATTTTACAATAGCAGCAGATAAACTGTTTTTTGGTAGACTGCGTTTGAGGTACTTAGTACGAGCAAGGGCATTTAGCGATTTTTTATATTCACTAAAAGCTTGTTGTTGAGGTGTAACTATTTGCTCTTCGTCTTCATCCTCATCATCGTCTTCTTCATCGACAGTTTCGGTTAATTTACTTTTTTTCCACTCGTTAATGACATCAATTAATTCAGTAATAAAGCTTTTGTTACTATTAACTTGGTAGGCTAGCGCACCTCTTAGCTGCTTTTCAGAGTCGGCTTTGATGTCTTTAATTAGGTTTTGTATTTCATTTTGGTATTGTTCAAGTTTACGGTAAAACTCAATTAAATTCCCCTGCACTAGGCTTTGTTTTATTGAGCTTAGCCCTTGGTTGATACTCGTTAGTTGAGAACTTTCAAGCTCGCCTAGTTGTTCAATACTTGCTTGAAGTTCGTTGACCATTGATAGTTTATGAAATTTGATGAATTCATCATACAAGCTTGGCAGGTTTGAGCTGGTATTAGCGTTTAAGTGCTGAACTGTTTTTTTAACAAAGCCACCACTACCACTAGACTGTAAAATTGATAATACGTTTCTACCTAAATGACTACTGTAGTTTTCCCATGTTTTGATTTGCTCTGATGAAGCGGGAACTTGCTCTTTAGCAAATGCTTCTTTCAAATAGTGTTTTAATAGGTCGGTTGGTGTGAACATAAGCCAACTGGTTTTATGCCCTGCTTCTCCACTATGTGAATTTTTAATTTTTTGCTGTTCAGAAAATTCTAAATATTCGATATTTAACTTTTGCCCTAAACGTTTTATTAACGTTGTAGTTTTACCCGTTCCTGGAGGCCCTAGAATGATTAATTGGCTATCTAATGGAAGACGAAATATTTCTGACTGAAACTTATCAAGAATGGGTTGATCACGAAGGCTCATTGCTGATCTTACTTGATGTTTTACACCTTCAGAATAATCAGTAGGTGCATCACCACTTAGTAACTCTTCCAAGAATGATTCGTCAGATAAATCGACTTCTCGGTGAAACAACTTCCGCAGTGACGGGTCGATTGTTATGGTTTCTTCGTCTTCTGGTGTGTAAATAGAAAAGGATGAATCCCAACCTTGTTCTGTTTTTTTAGGTTTAAGTGTTAACGTTTCTAGAACTTCGAGTACTTGAAACTTACCTCCAATGTTTATATTGGCTTCATCACCGACTTGTAAGGAGGCTAAGTGTCCTAAAGGAGAGTCGTAACTGGCAAGTATGGTATCACCTTCAAGTTTTATAGAACTTTTGCGAGCGATATATAGGGTTCTTGTTTGCTCTCCATCATCAAACGTAATTCTTGCGATTGCAGGTTCATTCTGAAGGCTTTGGTAACCTTGCTGAACAGCATGAGCTATATCACTCATGCTATCCACTGCATTGGTATCATTAAAAGAGTTTATGCTTGCTAATTGTCCATGCCCACTTGATACTTTTGATTGTTCGGCCAACTTTTTAGCTGTTGTAGCGACAATTTCGAGCACATCAACAGCTTCACTCGCAATTCTTCTAATTTGATTAGACTTATCCATTTCTTTTTTCAATCCTTATTATAACCAGGTGCTATAGTCAAATTCTCAGCGCCATACAAAGTTTGTTGATTGCACAGCCATAACTGGTATTCGCCGCCTTTGAGACTAGCGTTTTCTGTGCAATCCACATTCCAGCGTCTTAACAAATAACCTGCCAATGCGGCCCTAACGTTCAAATTCAACACGCCATCACTCATGCCATAATCCATCTCAATAGCTGTGGGAAACCGAACATTGTTGGGGTGTGCTATCAATTGCAGTGGCATAATTCTCTGCCACTGGTGATCTTCGAGTTTGTCTTCATGTTGTTGTGGCGCATTGTTGTCACTGTCGTCGAGTATTTTTACCTTGCTGATACGGGTTAATACAAAGTCGCGAAACGAAGATGATTTACGATCAAATGCCCTAATATGCCAGCGCAGACCGTTATCCACAATACTGTGGGGCACCAGCTCACGACTGGCTGAGCCACTACTTAAAGAGGTATAAATAACACTAACCGATTTGTTATTTAGTATCGCCTGCACCAGACGGGCAACGATAAAAATATCCGGCACGTTAAGCTGACTGGGCGCTTCTACGGGAAACTGTATATCGCCAATAGCATCAAAACCATCACTGATATTGTTGGCTAACTTTACTAGAGTTTTACGGGCGTCATGTTCAAACATGGGGCTAAAGAGCTTGCTTTGGCGATAGAGTTTGCCTGGATTATCAAACTCACAGTTATCTGGTGCCAGTTCACGATACAGCGCAATATCCCGTGTAGCATTGGCCATGCCCATTTCAAATTTGTTGGTCAAGTCACCACGAGAAAAGGCGCCTTTAAACAACAATAAAAAGTCGATAAAAGCCAAGCGTCTTTTCTGAGCAAAGTTGACGTGTTCAAGTTTGTTATTGTTATTATTCATTGAGCCACTTCTTCAAATACTACTCATTCTGAAGATACAGCAACTGCTGTATTTCCGCATTCAAGATAATCATTTTGATTAGCTCATAACCTAAGACTCATGGCACTTGTTGTCAATTGCAAATTTGATTTGTTCGGCCAGAATTTTGGCTTCTTCTCGTACTCTAAACCACCATCAGCTAATTCCATCTCCGGATGGTAAAATTCATGAGTAAAAAGCTCGCCGTGTGCATCACTTATATAAGCCTACAGGTCGAATAAAGAAATAATTTTCAGCAAGAATCCAAACTGATTAACAGATATTTAACTGATCTTCCCCTAGCGTTGTAAACACATTTTTGGATTTCAAATATGTGATCTATAACCTTTTTGTTGTGATGCAACCAGCTTCTGCCAATCTAGGAAAAGATCGCGATTTTGGCGAAAAAGTGACCAGCTTAAAAATTAACCTACCAACGTTGAACAAGATGCAGTTAAACGTATTTTCTTTCGATTTCTAGCTCGCACTCCAATTTAATCTTATTAAGAGCCATTTCTAAATCAATAATGTCCGAATCAATACTTTTAATAACTTTGTTTAGCTTTTCTTTTTCCGCAGCTGACTTCTCATATTTCAACTTAATGTTAGGCTCTACTCTTTTGAGCTTTAATGCTTGCTTCTGCTCCCCAAGTTCTCTTGTTCTTGTTCTTATCAGTTCATTTTTCTTATTAAACTTATCTAAAGAACCATGCATCTCTTCTAGTCCACTTGAAACTTCGCTCAGAAACCCTTCTGCGGCCACAGAAAACTCGGAACGGGGTTTTCTTACCTTGGGTTTTGTTAAGCGCATTAGTAACCCAGACACTACAATGATAGGTAGTGCAGCATATGTTAAATAAACTCCAACATAAGTTATGGTCATTAGAGTTAAAACATACAGTACTAATGTGCTCCAGAAAATAAACCGAAAAAACTTATACAACTTAAATCACATCCTATTTTCGTTTGTCATTACCATCTCAATCGAACAAAAAATCACTACAATCTTTCGCTTTATTACCACTACCAATAGGCTGTACAACTATTGTGATGCCACTTTGCTGACTTTGCTGACTTTGCTGACGATATTAAAGTTTCAAAGGAACTATAAACAAAGCTATATATTAGTAAGCATCTCCTGACGCAACAGCGCTTCGATATACAACAAACTATCTTTGTAGTTTTTTAATCCTTTTTATCTCAAACTTACTGTTATTCATCTTCTTCACCGTAAACTTTGAGCTAAAGACTCAATTTGGCTAAGTGCGTGGCGCATACTGTAAACCTTCCATCCTAATTTCGTAGCAGCAATGGCTTCAAGTTTATCGATTGCAATTCCAACTTTTTTCAATGGCCAAGCAAGCTCTAACTTTGCAACAATTTCTTGTTTGTCATTAGCAATTTTTTCACCTACTTCTGGTAAAGAAACATGGTATTTCTCTAATAAATCTATGACACCGTGCATACCTGGATCGGCCATATCATATATATCCTGCCAACTATCTTTGGTGTTGAGCCCCTGCTCATTTCGTAAATGCGAAATCAGTTTTGTTTCATCATGCTTAGTAAACATATGTTGGTGATCTGGCTGTTTACGGTGACAATCGCAACAGAGTGGTGTTAAGTTTTTTGTACTGTTGTCTGACTTAACGCCATTTATATGATGGACGTGCAACAAGCTTTTATGTTGGCTGAGATCGACTCGACATTGTTGGCATTGGTAATCAAATTTTTCTCTTACTCTTTTTGATACACCTTTCCAATCATCGGTGTAATGCGATGTTTGCACATTGGCAATGCCTGTTGGCATAAATTTGAAAAATGAGCTGTACGTATCAAAAAAGTCAGCTAACTGAAAGCCTTGAACAAAAGACCGTCTTGGCGCACCTCTTTGTAACGAAGCAAATTTTTGATAGTTGATGATTTCCAAGCAAAACTGACAAACATCTAGATTTGCCTCGCCTTCGATAAAGTCATTATTAGTGGAGTCTTTACCCGTAATTGTAAATAATCCATCTAATTTATTTGTAACTACGTACCTCTCTAACTTTCCTTTTTTCCTCATTTCATCTAGCTTCCGACAATCAGCCACATGAAATTTATTTCCCTTAGATCCATCTTCTAAAGCGCTATAGATTCTATTACTATAACTATGATCTTTTATATACAATAAAACTTGTCGACCCTGATAGCTAGCCAGGCCTGTATCAAATTCTATATCTTCAAAATTGACTTCGAACCCTTCACCTAGCAAGGTATCAATTTGATCTAATGCATCGAGTTCAATTGCTGGGTTAAAATTAATAGGTGAGGTACCCATTTGGCTAACAGCAGCAGTTAATACAGAAAAATCCACACTCAACTTCATGGCGGTCCTTTTACATTCCGTCGATAATTTTTCTTATTTGAATATCGGCATTTGTCATCACTCGAAAGGAAACACGCCGACTCATTTCTTTATTTTCGCTATGGTCTTCATTTAATTTTAATTTGGAGGAAGCTAATCCTACTGCTGCAAACGACGTTTTAACCCAATTTTGCTGCACTTTGGATAAAGATGAATTTAGATAAGCAAAATTTAAAACGCTACGTGTTCGATTTTGTGACAACGCCATATTAAAGAAGTATGCATCATCAGGATGAGTGTCGGCCCCCCATTCGGATGAAGTATGGCCTTCTATTCTTACCTCACTGATATTGGTTTTAAATTTATCCAACACGCCTAAATAACGCGGAATAAAGTTGAGTAAAATATTCTTAAATTCTGGCTTTAAGGTACTTTCACCTAAATCAAATAACACGTCTGGGGAATTAAATTGAAACGATAAGGTTTTTTGGTCAATAGATGCACGCCAAGCAACAAGATCATCTGCAAACTCTTTATTCAAACCGTCATATATAGCTACTTGGTTTTCCTGATAGGCAACTGCTACATCTTTTATTTTATCGCGCTCAACCGAAACATGTCGCATAAATGCGATGGCAATGAATAAAAACACCATCATCAAACCAGCCATAAGATCAGAAACTGTTAGCCAATGCTCACCGTCTTCATTATTCTTTGATACTCCGAACACAGAATCTAAACTTGCCATTTTTTATGCCGCCGTACGTATAACGGTTTGCATTTGGTTGACAAGGTGTTGGTAATCATTGGTGAATTGTTTCGTGATTGCACCAAGATTGTCGCCTAGAATTTTCATGGAACGGTTAAGTTCTTGCTGCATTGATTGGTCTATCATGCCCAACTGTTTATCTACAGCGTCTCCCGTTTTATTCACTTGCTCTTTTAGCCCAGCATCAATGTTCGAGAATACTTTGCTCATATGTTGAGTTTGGGCACTAAATACGTCATCAAGCGATGATTCCAAGCGTTTCTGCATGGTTTCGATGTTTTGTACAACGATGTCCCTGACTGCGCCGGTTTCTTTAGCCAAATCTTTATTCGCATCAACCAATGTCGTCGCAATTGCCTTGGATTCCTCAATAAGACCGTTAACCATATCTCTCACATTCTCACTCATTTCTGCGGACGCTTGTTTAAGCTGAGTAGAAATAACCTCTGATTGTTCGCTAACATGATTGGAAGTAGAGGTTAAACCTGCGTTAACATTATGAACGCTTTCACTAAACCCTGTGGCACCTTCGATAATGACTTTTTCGACCTTTGAAGCACTCTCGGCTAGCTTTTCTCCAATGGTTTCAACACCTTCATTGGTATTTTTTACAAACTTGTCTAATAATTCATTGGATTTTGCGATATGAGCTTGAATGTATGTGTCTGATTCTGTAATTAATGTTTCGTAATGCTTATTTGCAACAGCAACTGAGTCGGCAATCGTATCTACTGTTTCTTGAACTTGTTTTCTTATTTCAGGTACAGCTTCT
>TARA_R110000765_G_scaffold144312_2_pt1 | contig 12295 bp, 10 predicted proteins | sample TARA_R110000765 | Tara Oceans TARA_R110000765 (sample SAMEA4398168) | marine metagenome | biome: Polar Biome; feature: [MES] marine water layer (ENVO:01000295) within the mesopelagic zone...; material: water (ENVO:00002006), including particulate matter (ENVO:01000060) such... | reverse complement strand
ATCCAGAACAGATTACATCAAAACTTCTCTTGAGCATATAAAACTTGTTCTACAGATTCACAAACAGCGCTAACAATATAAGTTATATCCTCACTCGATAATTGTGGATAAATCGGTAAGGATATTTCATTGGCATATTGCGCATATGCACCAGGGAAATTATCAATTGAATATCCCATTTCTTTGAATAAGCTAAGCAGTGGCAATGGTTTAAAATGAACATTTACGGCTACGTCGTACTCCGCAATCAAAGTTATAATTTGGTCCCGTTGACTTTCACTTATTCCAGCTATCCTCAAAGCATAAATGTGGCAAGAGGATTGCTTTTTATTAGATTTATATTCAGGTACAATTGCCCAATCCTTTTCCGAAAAACAATCATTGTACTCTTCAAAAATTCTAATCCTTTTAGGAAGTGCAACATTTAAATAAGATTCCATTTGACCTATACCAATTGCAGCCAATACATCGGGCATATTTATTTTCAGCCCCGGATAGATAATATCGTAACTCCATGCCCCTGCCTTACTCTTGGTAAAGGCATCTTTTGTCTGCCCGTTCAGGGAATAACACCTCAATGTATTGTATAACTCCTCATTATTAAAGGGTAATGGCAAATTTAAGCATATGGCCCCACCTTCTGCCGTTGTTACATTTTTTACGGCATGTAAAGAAAATATAGTAACATCTGTCAGTACTCCAGTTTGTGCCCCTTTATATTGAGCTCCAATTGAGTGGGCCGCATCGGATATAACCAAAATTCTTCCCAACTTTTCTTGGATGGAATTACATGGTTCAAATAAAAACTTTTTATCCAAAACCAATTTGTTAATTTCTCCATAATCGCAGGGCCATCCAGCAATATCAACTGGCAGGATTACTTTGGTCTTATTGGTAATTGCCTTTTCTATAGCTTCAAGTGAAATATTGAAATCATCGGATACATCAACCATTACAGGTTTTGCATTAGCATGAATAACTGCTAATGCTGTGGCAGAATATGTATATGCAGGTATAATTACCTCATCATCAGATTGTAACCCAAACCATTTGAGCATCAACATGGCGCCGGACGTCCAAGAATTAACACATAGAACTTGTGGTGCATTGGTTAGTTCACTTATCTGACCTTCCAATTTTTTTACTTTAGGACCTGTTGTAATCCACCCCGATTCCAAAGAATCCAATACTTCATTCTTAACAGCATCATTGATAAAAGGTGGGGAAAATGGAATTTTCATATCGCTTTTTTATATAGATCTATATACTTATCACTTATTACACTTAAACTAAACTGTTTTACATGAAGTCTGGCATTATTGCCCATATTCTCCGCCAGTGACCTATCCGCTGCCAATTGTATCATGGCATTTGCCAAATCTGCAGAATTGTCCACTTCAATATGAAGACCTTCTTTTAGATGTCTTACTATTTCATTTGTTCCAGGAACATTGGTTGTTATAGAAGGTAAACCTAAAGCCGAAGCTTCCAATAATACTCTAGAAAACCCTTCTCTAAAGGTAGGCAGTACAAATGCATCTGCGCTAAGCATCAACTCTTGAATATCCGATCTGGGCCCCAACCATTCCACAACATTACTATATTGTTCTACAATCTCTAAATTTAATCGTTTAGATGCCTCCTCCAAAGGACCAACCAATAAAAATTTAAAATCATAATTATTATCCTTACATAATTGGGCAGCTTCCAAGAAATTTATTATTCCCTTTTCATAAACCAATCTTGAGACACATATAAAGGTAAAATTCTTATTCCCAATCTTCTTTCTTTCTTTAATATTGGACAGATTTATACCACTACCAAAGATCAAAGAACTATTCGATTGACTGACCAACTTATTATCGATAAAATACTTTCTATCGTCTTCATTTTGAAAGGTAGTATGATAAACCCTACCTTTTACCAAAAAATGACATGTTTTATAAAAAATTCTGTAAATTCTATACTTCAAAGTATTGGACATAAATATAGTACCCATTCCAGTAATAGTCCGGACTATTTTTGCCTTAAGTCCAAATGTTGCAAAAGGCAGAATAAAGGCGGGTTTTGTATCAAATGTTTGGATAATATCAAAGCTATTTCGTTTTAGGATTTGTCTATACTCCATAATAGTCATGAAATCCGAAATAGGGTTGAATTTCCTATTTAAATTATACCCAATATACCTAATACCCTCAGGGTAATTATAATCCTTTGTTCCGAGTATGGTAACCTCAAAATTATTCCGTATTAAATTCTGTGCCAACCCTATTCTTTTATGGGCATCTTCACTACCCACCAAACATATCCTGATTTTATTTTCCATGCATCCTAATTACCTTCTGATTTCTTAAGGGATATCAAAGAAACAGCATAGTTCTTTTGTTTTATTTTTTTGTAGTTAAAATTACGATATTAAACGATAAATAGTAATTAAAAATTATAATTCCAACTTTCAGAGAAAACATTCCACATTTAATTAACAACTAATTTTATAGGAAATTGAGGTCATTTTTGAGGGTTACCCTTAAAAATCCAGTGTTCAATTCCATATTAATTAATTATCTTGTATAGATAATATAAAATACAGGGAAAACACCCTCAAAAATTTCCTTTTGACCAGTAATAATTTGCCTTTTGGCGATTTATCTTAATCATATTATTCTATATTAAGAATTAAATTTAAGTTTACCCCTTTAATAGAAAACATCAATTTTAACCAAAAAAATAATTAGGACCATGTTAACACAAATTGAAACAAAAAGTAAGGTAAAGGATTATATAATAAGCGCAACCCTGTCCGACACCAAGGCTATTTCCGATGACACATTAATCTTCGAAACTGGTCTATTGGATTCTATGGGATTATTGTTCCTTATTGAATTTTTGAAGGAAGAGTTTAATGTTGAGGTAAGTGATGATGAACTATTGCCAGAAAATTTTGAATCTGTCAACAGTATTATAAAGTTCATTGAAGGCAAACTATAATTATTAATTAACAATTATCAATAGATATGTGCGGTATCGCCGGTTTCTATAATTTCCAAACTGGTAAGCAGGATCAGCCAACCGCTACGCTGCGCCGAATGCTTACGCGTATCAAACATAGGGGGCCGGACCAAAGTGGGGTATACCTGACCAACTCCGTTGGTTTGGGAAGTGTTAGATTAAGCATTGTGGATTTGAGTAGTGGTACTATGCCAATTTCCAATTTTGACGATTCATTATGGATTGTCTTTAACGGTGAAATATTCAATCATATTGAATTGAGGCAGGAACTTGAATCTAAAAACCATAAATTTAAAACCCATAGTGATACCGAGGTAATTGTTCATTTATACGAGGAATATGGGCCAGAATTCGTCCATAAACTAAACGGTCAATTTGCCATTGCCATTTGGGATAAAAATAAAGAGGAATTGTTTTTGGCGAGAGATAGGGTTGGCATTAGGCCGCTTTATTATACCGAGGTGGGAGATTCATTTGTTTTTGCCTCTGAAATTAAGAGTATGTTGGAATTTCCAGGTTTTAAACCAAAACTTTCACCTATGGCCGTTTCGGAATATTTCACATTCTGGACTTCTATTTCCCCGGGTACTGCTTTTGAAGGTATTTTTGAAGTTCCTCCTGGAAGTTACATGACTATCAACAAACATTCCAAAAACATCACATCTTATTGGGAATTGCCCTTATACAAACCCGGTGAATACAAGTATACCAAAGTTGAAGAAGCAGCTAAGGAATTTGAAAGAATTTTTTCCGATGCCGTAAGACTGCGGTTAAGGGCAGACGTGCAAGTAGCGGCATATCTTAGTGGAGGTCTGGATTCCAGTGTAACAACCTCTTTTATTAAAAGTATATCCCCTGATAACTTACAAACCTTTTCCATTGGGTTTACAGAAAAAGATTATGACGAATCCTCCTATCAAAATATAGCAGCCGACTATTTTAAAACGCAGCATTCCAGTGTAGTTTGTGGTCCAAATGACATTGCCAATAACTTTAAAGAGGTAGTTTGGCATTCAGAAGCGCCTTTACTGCGCACCGCTCCTACTCCAATGAGTCTATTGGCCAAAAGTGTGCGCGACCAAAATATTAAGGTTGTCATAACTGGTGAAGGTGCTGACGAACTTTTGGGCGGTTACAATATATTTAAGGAAACTAAAATTAGGCGATTTTGGGCAAAGGACCCCACATCAAAATATCGTCCACTTTTACTAAAGAAATTGTACCCCTACTTGCCCCAAATGAACAATGCGAACAACAATGTCCTTAAAATGTTCTTCGGGTACAAACTTAAAGAAACCTCCTCCCCTATCTATTCACACTTATTAAGATGGAACAACACCTCTAGAATTAATAATTATTTAACCAAGGAATACAGGGAGGCCATAGGTGACTACAATCCAATAAATATCATTGAACAAAAATTTAGCGAAAAACTTAACGGCCTTGATTCCTTGGCCAAAGCACAGTGGTTAGAGCTAAATATATTCATGTCGGGCTACCTTTTATCATCTCAAGGTGATAGGATGGGCATGGCAAATTCCATTGAGGGAAGGTATCCATTTTTAGATCACAGGGTGATAGAATTTTGTATGGGCTTACATCCCGATTTAAAGCTTAATGGGCTAAACGAAAAGTATCTCTTAAAAAAATTAATGAAAGATCGCTTACCCGATGTTATTTTAAACCGGCCCAAGCAAGCCTATAGGGCTCCCATACGTAGTTCGTTTGTTTCCGACAACCTGCCAGCCTACCTTAAAGACATGCTTTCCGAAAAGGCAATTGTACAGGCGGGAATATTTAATCCAGATCACGTAAACCAGTTGCTTAACAAAATGAAAAGTAAAAATCAAGTATCGGAAATAGACAATATGGCGATTACCGCAATTTTGTCTACACAAATACTAAATGACCTTTTCATAAACAGATCTATACAAGAATTAAACGAAGATGAACTCGTTGAACTCGACAAGATCATATTAGACTTTTAAACCTAAATAAAACATTTTTATGAAACCATTTTCAAAAGACATTCTACACATTGAAAACATTGATGAAGTTTGCAATAATATCATCGCCAAATTAAAGACAGACGTCGCCCAAAAATTACAGCGTAGAGGAGCCGTGATAGGCATAAGCGGTGGCATCGATTCATCTGTTTGTATGGCCTTATCGGCGAAAGCTTTTGGTCCGCAGAACGTAACAGCTATAATGTTGCCCGAGCAAGATTCCAGTGATGACAGTAAAAATCTTGCCTTGAAACTAGCAAATAAATTCAATGTTAAAACATTGGAAGAAAACATTACAAAAGCTCTTGACGGATTTGGTTGTTATGAAAGAAGGGACGAGGCTATTGCCAACGTAATAACCAATTTTGACCCAAAAGTGGATAAAGCCAAAATTGAGATCAAGCAAAATATAGGTCAAAACATTCCAGCTATATTTTCTATTACTGTTATAAAGCCCAATGGGGAAGTAATCAGCAAGTTGCTACCTGCCAAGGAATATCTGCAAATTGTTGCCTCCACCAACTTTAAACAACGCAGCAGGATGTCCATGTTATACTATCATGCCGAAAGACTTCATTGTGCCGTTATTGGAACACCAAACAAGCACGAGGTTGAACAAGGTTTTTTTGTAAAGTACGGTGATGGTGGTGCAGATGTAATGCCAATTGGACACTTATATAAAACACAGGTATATCAGTTGGCCAAACACTTGGGTGTTCCTCAGGAAATAATTGATAGAACCCCAACTACCGATACCTATACCGCAGAACAGACTCAGGAAGACTTTTTCTACCAAATGCCATTTAAGGAAATGGATCTAGTATGGTACGGTTGGGAGAATAATTATCCAGCAGAAGAAGTTGGAAAGGTAATGGGCAAAACGACCCAAGAAATCGAAAATATTTATAAGAGTTTTGAAAGAAAGAAAAAAACCACTGAATATTTGAGAATGAAACCAATATTCTAAATCTATAACCACTTTATTTATGAATGTTTTTGATTATTTATTTGCCTCAACACAAAATCTTGAAAAGGATTTTGTGTTGGGACCTAAAGAAACAATTTCATATAAAAAACTTCATGAAGATAGTTTAAAGGTTGCCGCGTATCTAAAACACAATATAGGCGAAGATCGAAACGTAATTTTGATCAGTCCCAACTCAGTTTTTTTCATTACCGCTTACCTCGGTATACTTAAATCCGGCAACGTTTGTGTGCCTCTTAATTTCGCAATTGAGCAGGAAAATTTGGATTTTATTGTAAAGGCTACGGATTGTACCACTGTTTTTATGGCCAAGAGCTTACAATCCCAACAACAAGTGGCAAACGGTGTACAACCTTTTGATGAAACTGCCCTTGGCGAAATTATCAACAGCCAGGAATCCGTTTTCTTCGATCCTAAATTTGATAAAAATAGGTTGGCGGAAATTATTTTTACCTCTGGATCAACAGGGACACCAAAAGGGGTCATGATCAGTCATCAAAATGTTATAGCCAATACCCAATCAATAATTGAATACTTGAGCCTATCATCCAAGGACGTAATTGGAGTTGTTTTACCCTTTTTTTATTGTTATGGTCTCTCCTTGTTACATACCCATTTACGGGTGGGAGGATCTATAGTGTTAAATAACAGCTTTATTTTTTTAGGGTCGGTAATAAATGACTTAAAAAAATATAAATGTACAGGGTTTGCCGGAGTTCCTAGCCATTTCCAAATTTTGCTAAAAAAGTCCAAAAATTTCAAGAATACTGATTTTCCCGATCTAAGGTATGTTACACAGGCCGGAGGCAAATTACACAATATTTTTATTGACGAATTTGTCGAAGCCTTTCCCAAAATTGAATTTTTTGTCATGTACGGACAAACCGAAGCAACGGCACGTTTATCTTATTTACCGCCAAGTATGATCCGTAAAAAAAAGGGATCTATTGGTAAAGGTATCCCAGGTGTATCATTAAAAATTGTAAATAATTATGGGCACGTGGTTAATTCTGGAGAAGAAGGAGAACTAATGGCGAAAGGGGAAAATATTATGATAGGATATTATAAAGATCCGGAGGAAACCAAAAAAGCCATAATAGATGGATGGCTTTGTACTGGGGATATCGCCGTTGCCGACAACGATGGCTACCTTTATCTTATGGCCCGTAAAAAGGAAATTATTAAAGTAGGTGGAAAGCGCGTTAGCCCTAAGGAGATAGAAGAGGTTATTCTGTCCGTTTCGGAGGTAGTGGATTGCACCATTTCTGGCGTTGAAGATGATATACTAGGGGAGGCAATAAAAGCTGTTATTGTGCTTAACGGCCCGATGGACCAACAAGCAATGAAGGATAAAATCCTACTGAGGTGTTCTGAGAAATTATCACTATATAAGATCCCCCAACAAATTGAATTCGAGAGTAATATATCGGTTAATTCTACCGGTAAGAAAATAAAAAAATAAAATATTCCGTTCCAATTACAATACTGGACTATAAATTAAATGGAAAAACAAACACCATATATATTATATTCAGTAAGATTGAATGCCGGATATTCTTACCTTTCTGAAAGTACTTTGCAAGGGGAAGATTCACTTTAGATTAGTTTATTTTATAAAGATTACTCGATCCATGCCGCACATTAGCATTGTAGAAAAGAAAGGGGAATGGGATGACTTGGTAGCATCCTTTGAACATTCTGACTTCTATCATACTTATGATTACCACATAATAACTAAAAATAATAACGATCGCCCCATACTCATTAAGTATATTGAGGAAGATAAAACAATTGCATTGCCTTTATTGATAAGGGAAATCCCCGGTTCTTCATTTAAGGATGCAACTTCTGTTTACGGTTATGCTGGGCCATTGACCAAAAACCTGGGTGTTACATACGACAACCTTCATTTTAGGACACTACTACAGAATTTTTTTCTTAAAATTAATATAGTTGCAATTTTTTCGCGATTAAATCCATTTATTCCTTTACAGTCCACGGTCTTGGAAAATCTTGGCAAAATTTCCATTGCTGGAAAAATTGTGAATATAGATCTAACCCAGGATCTTGAGACACAAAAGAAATGTTATAATCGTAGACTTAAATCCTATATCAACAAATCCAGAAATCATTATACAGCAAAATCAGCCACCACCGATAGTGAAATTATTGCGTTTATCGACTTGTATTATGAAAATATGAGCCGAGTAAATGCAACAAAAGGTTACTTCTTTAGCCGTGATTACTTCTTTAATCTTTTTAATTGTAGTGATTTTAAAACCGAAGTCCTAATTGCAGAAGACAATAAATCCAAGAGAATTATTGCAGGCGCCATGTTTATAAAAAAAAATAATATTGTTCAATATCATTTATCAGGGGCTTCTGAGGATTTTCTACATTTAAACCCAATTAAAATGCTTATTGACGAAATGCGCATTAAGGCCACCAAAGAAAATTTTAAATACCTAAATTTGGGTGGGGGCTTAGGAAGCAGTGAAGATTCACTATTTCGCTTTAAGTCTGGATTTTCCAAAAATTTTAAAGAATTCAAGTTATGGAAATACATAGTAAATGATTCTGTCTACACAGAGCTGACCATTCGGAACCAACAAGGGCTACACTCTTCCAATAACGACAATATAAACGCCTATTTCCCGGCATATAGATGGGAAGGTCAGGCATAACACCCTAAAATACAACTCATGATCGACAATCCGTTTCTTTCGGATACTTTCACAAAGATTTGGTTAAGACATTTCAACCAAGATAAGCCCACTTATTCTTTTCCATGTTTTAACCCATTATCCTTCGTCAAATCTTCTAGGTGGCCTATCTATGTCAATACCGGTAAAAATTATACCAAAGGAATCTCCTATTCACTTTTTGATGACCGGACTGAAGGAGTAGAAAACAAAGTTTTTTTAATTTATGATGTCCCAACATTCCTGGATTTGGAATTGAATAGTTCCAACACTAAATTAAAACTAACTAAAATACTACAATACCCTGGTTATTTGGTAGATCTTGGGAATTACACGGATTTTAACCAATACTTTTCAACCTCATTTAGCAAAAGTTCCAGATACAAACTGAACAAATACAAAAAACGGCTGGAGAGTTGTTTTGATATTTCATATAAAATGTATTATGGCGCCATAGATCCCGATCAATACAGGACCATTTTTGTGTATTTTAAGCAACTATTGGAAAAACGATTTTTGGACAAAGGTACTACCAACAATAATCTAGACCCAAAGGAATGGAACTTTTATACCGAGGTGGCATATCCAATGATCCTTGAAAAGAAAGCCTCACTTTTTGTAATTTATAATGGGGATACCCCCATTGGTGTAACCTTAAACTATTTTTCAGATACTATTGTTTTCGACGCTATAACCGTTTTTGATATTGATTATGAAAAGTTTCATTTGGGATCGGTTACTATTATGAAGCTTATTGAATGGTCCATAAATCAAAAGTTTAAATATTTTGATTTCTCAAAGGGTTATTTCGACTATAAAAAAAGATGGGCTACTAAGGAGTATTATTTTGAATATCACCTGTATTACGATAAATCATCTATAATATCAATTGTATTAGGTAATACCATAGCATTATATTTTAATCTTAAACAATATTTCAGGGATAAGAATCTGAATGCCAAAATTCATAAGTTGACTTTTTGGTTTAGAAACCTACAAGTCAAGAAGAATGAAAGGGAAAGGTACCTGTCTATACCCATAGAGGGTGAGATGAATTTGGAAAAATTTATTGAAATAAACAGGGATAGTGATGAATGGCAGGATTTAAAGTCCAATATTTTTGAGTTTTTATATCTGAACAACTCATCTGAAAAAGATTTGAAGGTCAAAAAAAGTACTCTGGATAAAAACAGATTTGTACTCGAGTGTAAAGACAAGAGGGTGATTCTCACTATGTCAAAATCCAATTAGATAATGAAAAATTATAAAATTTCCAAAGAATTGGTACATGGATATCAATAATCCGTCCCAAAAAATAGTAATGATTTGTGGCCCTGGAGAGTATCCTATAATGGTGTACAACTATTTAATTGAAAACGGCCTTCAAATTGAGCGGCTAATTATTGAGCAACCTGTAAATACTCAAATTTTTCTAAAGCGAAGAATTAAAAAATTAGGTGTATTAAATGTTCTAGGTCAAGTCTTAAATCGCGTACTAATTGTTCCCCTACTAAAAATAGAGGCAACAAAAAGATTGCTAATAATCAAGGAATTGGGGCAACTTAATAGCACACCTGCTAAAAATGACATTATCTCAAAAGTCCCATCTGTCAATTCCACGGAATGTTTAAATATCTTACAACAACTAAATCCAGAGGTGGTAGTAGTTGTTAATACCAGAATTTTGGGTAATAAAACCTTAACTTCCATCCAAGGAAAATTTATTAATATTCATGCGGGGATTACACCAAACTACAGAGGATGGCATGGTGGATACTGGGCTCTTGTAAATAACGATAGTGCCAATTGTGGAACTACAATTCACTTGGTTGATAATGGGATAGATACAGGAGGCGTGTTGTACCAAAAAAAAATCAACCCAACAAATCAAGATAATTACTACACCTATCCATTTCTTCAACTTATTGCCGGTTTACCAATTTTAAAAAAAGCGATTAAAGATATATTAAATGAAAATTATGAAATAAAAATATGGAATAAAAATCATGAAGGAAACTTATATTACCACCCAACTATTTGGGAATACATTTCTAATCGGTTAAATAAAAAAGTTAAGTAATCCACTTCTGTTAAGTCCATTAAAATTTGAGTTCTTTTTAGCTTTATATCTTCTTAAGACCTTAACTATTCTAAACTTAGGTCGGGACCTTTTTATGCAATATTTTACTGGGTAAGATATTGGAAATAGGATTGGGCTCGTACAATTTTATAGGAAGATGGAATAATGAACTTATAATTTTGAACACCATTTTATTTCCCAGAATCAAAGTCCTTACACGATCAAAGTCCATTCATAGTTGGCTCCTTTAAATTTTTAACCAATTGAAATGAAAAAACATTATTTTAGGACTGAAATATCTAAGTTCTATATTATGAACATTACGAGGTTAAATTGGATCACTATAGTACTATAAAGATTGCTAAAATTACATATAACATCCCTTTGTATCATTCTAAGTAGCATACGCTCATAAAATTGTATGTAATTTCTCTATTTGTTATTTAACTTTTCTTCCTTTAAATTATAATTAATGTAATAGCGTCATTTTTTTAAGCTAAAGAGCTAGTAATCAATCTGTATTAACGTACATTTATATATAGTCTCCCCTTAATTTTTCAACTTGGTATTTTATTTTCTATGAAACTACGAATTCAAGCTTTCGCGGCATACTTCCTAATTTTCCTCATATCGGCATTAGGCCAAGCCCAAGTAACCTATGAGGATGCCTTTCCCGGCCTTAGCTTTGAATATCCCACGGAAATAGTGAACCCAGGTGATGGTACCAACAGATTGTTCGTCCTGGAACAGGCGGGAAGGATAAAGGTCTTCCTGAACAATGAAAACACTGCGGTCGCGGAGACCTTTTTGGACATCACCGGAACCGTGAGCTTTTCCAGTGGTCAGGAAATTGGACTGTTGGGACTGGCCTTCCACCCGGATTATGCCAGCAACGGTCTTTTCTATGTTTACCACACCAGGCAGAGCAGTGTTTCGGGGGTCAATGTGGAGATCGTTTTGGCGCGTTACAGCGTTAGGGCGGACAACCCCAACCAGGCGGATCCTTCGTCCCGATTGGATATCTTAAGTTTCGACAAGAACCAGGGACAGTCCAACCACAACGGGGGCAAGATCGCTTTCGGGCCAGACGGATACCTCTACGTCTCAATAGGCGATGGCGGAGGGGGCGGAGATCCCAACAAGAACGCACAGAACCTGGAGAACGTCTTCGGGAGCATTCTGAGGATAGACGTGGACCTGGACGGGGATAACCCCGTGGAGTCCAACCCGGACCTGCCGGACGGCAACTATGAAATACCCGCGGACAATCCCAGGGTGGGACAAAACGGTTTGGACGAACAATACGCCTGGGGGATAAGGAACACATGGAAATTCTCCTTTGACACGCCTTTGGGAAATATGTGGGGGGCCGATGTGGGACAAGGGGACAGGGAAGAGATAAACCTGATCCTAAAGGGGGGAAATTATGGGTGGAACAGGTTCGAGGGGAAGACCACGGAAGATGGGGCCACCGTTTTGGCCACTACGCCCGACATAAAGCCCATATTTGAAT
>TARA_R110000765_G_scaffold110186_3_pt1 | contig 12303 bp, 15 predicted proteins | sample TARA_R110000765 | Tara Oceans TARA_R110000765 (sample SAMEA4398168) | marine metagenome | biome: Polar Biome; feature: [MES] marine water layer (ENVO:01000295) within the mesopelagic zone...; material: water (ENVO:00002006), including particulate matter (ENVO:01000060) such... | reverse complement strand
TTGCAGGAACTGTTAAATCTGCTTGTTGTTTTCCTATTTCACGAGCAGCAATTCTACTTGGGTCTTTTTTAAATGACTGTTTTTTAGCTCTTTGTTTTTTAGGTTTAGCTTTAGGTTTAGATTGAGTTTTTCTCCCACCACTAACTAGCTTTTTACCTACTTCAAATATAAATTTACCTGCACCCATAACTTAGTTACTCCTCTTTAATGCTTTACCAAAACCACGAATGGCTTTACCACCACCACGAATTGTACCACCCATATATTTTTTAGATGTATTCCCTTTTTCAAATGCTTTCATTAAATCTTCTGCAGTTAAGCTTTCAGGATTAGTTCCTGATTTCATTGCCTCACTGATTTGATCACGAGTCATCTTAGGGTCTTTAGCTGGAGAAAAACGTGCTGGGATTTCTACTCCACCTTGAGCAGATGTTTTACCCATCCTACTATCAAACTCTGATTTAGGTTCACGAAGATTAGATTGTCTCTTTGCTTCTTTCATACCTTTAGGATCAGGTCTAGCTCCTGTTTTTGCAGAACTACCTAATACAGTTGTAAAGGATTCTTGTGGGCGTTCACGCATACCTTGTCTTGTTTCACTACGTATTTGAGCTTTAGGTTTATCTTTAGGTGCAGCTTTACGTGCACGAGTAGTTCCTGTAGGAGTTCTTATCGGTGCACTAGCCTCTTTCTTTTTAGCAGCTTTAGATTCTTTCATTGCACGTTTAGCACGAGAAGGTCCAAAGTATTTAAAAGTTTCACGTTCTCCAAACTCATTAAAAAACTTTTTGACATCATCACCTTTAACTGTTTTACCTTTACCTGCAATATGTCGAACTGCTTTTTCAACTCTTGAATTACCTGTAATAGAATCAACACCTTTACCAAGTAAATTTGTTGCAAGTTTTCTTTTAGCCATATTCTAATCTCCTATTAATTACTGTATGCAATAACTGTGTTGTCTGCACCTGCAGGAGATGCTGGTGCTTCCATATCATCCCTACGTGTTCTTCGTGCTTGATTACGTAATGCTTCAACTGCTTCTTTATACCTAGCTTCAAACGTAGGCATTGCAGAATAGTTCTTCATAAATACCATTGCTTCAATCATTGAGCCATTAAACAAAGCATCATAACAAGTCTTCGTAAAATAATTTTCAGGTGCAGCTGAAGTTAATGTCGTAGGTCTTGCAACAGTCATGAACCTTCCACCATAAGTTGCAGCTGGTGTTGGAGCAACTCTAATAGATGTATCTGTAATTCGTGAATAATATTTAGGTATACCTGTTGATGCACTTACAGGCCAATAAGATGAGAGATATTCGTCAGTGCGAAGTAATAAATTAATTCGTGATCCGCTATTCTCAATACTTATATTTTTAATTATACGAGTACCTGTTGGAAGTGTAATGTTTGCAGTGCTTCCTGATACAGCAACAGATGTTGAAACAACTAAACCATAGTCATCCAAATCACGAGTTAATCGTTCTTCAGCCCTATTCACCATATTTGGAATATAATTTGTAAACTCCTGTGAATCATTTTCACAAGCTTGTAGCAGATCATTTACAAGATAGGTGTAGTCTGCCATTAGTCTTATCCGTAGAAGACAGTAATAGTAGAAGCAGAAGCAGGAGCAGTTACAGAAACTACTCCATCTACTCTAATACCTATATCACTAAGGTATATATCAGTAGAACCACTTACACCAAATGAAATCTTTTGTCCTGCAGTAGACCCTAAAGGTGTGACAGAAGTTCCATCTAATACATATGTTCCTGAACCTGTTGCATGAATAGCTCTTATACGAGTATCTGCAATATTTGCACCTGTAGTTGCATCTACTAGGACACCACTACCTATTAAAAAAGCTGATCTAAGATTTGCACTCACGAATATTCTCCTTATTGTTTAATATATATATATAGCAAGGTATAAATTTTATTATACGTTCCAAATACAATATAAACAAACAAAAGAAAAGAGGGTTTCCGAAGAAACCCCCTTAACTTAGATTAGCGATATCCTAAAGAATTAGGATGATCCACTGCTACCGAACCATTGTCTCCAATCGCTCCAGCCAAAGGCATAACGCTCACGAGCTTTGAAACGCATGTTGCCAGTATCGAAGTCAGGCTCCATCTTCGTTTGAAGAGGAACACGATTGAACATTTTGGTTCCGTTAGGAACGTCAGTCTTGAGGAACCAAGCATTAACATCTTGGAACCTGCGGTTCACAAAGAAACCTTCAGGAACAACAGACATATGACGTACTGAGTTAATGTCATTATTGTCGTTACCTGTAGTACCCGGACTGTTTAGAATAGTATCAGCCGTGAATACTAAGTCTGAAGGAACGTGAAGTGACTTAGCAGAAGCACCAATTAGAATACCACGATCATCTTTAATCTTCGTGATATTAATTGTTGCAGTTTCAATTGCTGCTTCGGAAAGGTCCGTAGCACCAATTAGGTTAGATTGATTACCATTTCCTACAGTCGGATGTGCAGCGGAGAATAAAGGTACTCCGTCACCACCATTATAAGAAGTTGAGAAGCCGTTGTTATAAACATCAGCAGCCTTAACTTGCTTAGTATTAGCCATTGCACGAGCAAGTGCTTTGGCACGAACCTTAGAAAAGGTATCATATAGATTGTCTTCCATAGCTTCTTCAGTGATAGCAAATGCAAGAGCAATGGTTTCCATCGAATAACGTGCGGTGTAACCTTCTTGCGCTGTATCGTACTGAACGGCAGCACCTTCCGATTTGGTAGGTGCGGAGCCGAAGCCTGTGAAAAGCACTTCTTCTTCGAATGCCCTATCTGAATTTTCGATTTCATATAGTGGAGTATGCTCATCGTTTACTTCACCATATTCAACACCGAAGATTTCATTAAGACCGGGAAGAAGTTGCTTTGCAATATCTGAGCGGTTAATAGCCATTTTTCATTCTCCCCATTATCCAGCCGATACGCCAACAGTAGGATAAGCATCCATGTGCTGTTTCCAGATGATTTCAACCCGAGGGAATGCATCTCCAAGAGCATTTCCCGGTTCTTTGAAAGCACCTAGTACAGTCATAGCACCACCTGTACCGCGCGTACCTGCTTCTAGACCATGACCAGACCTACCTGTGTAGGTTGATCCTGCGCCTAGCGTTACGTTAAATGTAGTCGAGTATACGTCACCTGCCGTAACAGATGCGTCAGATTGACATACAAAAGTATAGTCTGCATCATCGTATATATGAGCAACAATATTTGATGCGGAAGTACTAGCTGGCCAGTATTTTCCGTATACGTATTCACCATCCTTCGTGTAATTAACACCGCCAAAAACACCTAGCGGAATATCATTACCTAGACCAATAGTAGTAACAACTTCAATTTTTCCTGCATTGATTGTTACAACATCTCCAGAGAAGATATTTACTGCGTACCCCGATGCAATGGTATATTCAGACATACCAGTTGAGTTGGGTGCAGAACCTTTTTTACGTGAAGGACGGAAACCATCAAGAGCTTTAGTTAGAGCCATTTGATTTCTCCTATGTTATAAATTTTTATGACAACAGTTGATTAAAACATTTACCTAATCTTGAAACGTAGGTAAACGTCCTTTCACAACCTGTGACTTACTTGCGTTTGAAATTGGCATACGAGAATCTTGATGATTTTGAAGTTGAGAATTAACAGCATCCATCATCTCTCGACTGCGATTTTCATAAAATTTTTGACGGGCTATAGCTTTACCAGTTGGAATTTTTGCTAGGGCTAAGTCTCCACGACAGACTGTACCACTATACCTACCATCATCTTTCACGAAAGAGTTGTGAGCAATCTCTGGAACTTCATCAGGTGTTACGAAAACCCATCCGTCATGCATACGCTTTCCGACATTTTGAATGTCATCTTTACCTTTTAAGGAAATACGTACCCACCTCAAAGACATATGTTCATCTGCAAAACGATCCTTTACGGAATCAGGAATTGTAAGATAATCTGGTTCTTCAAAAGTGTAATCTTCGTAAGCTCTTTCTTCAGTTTCTCTTGTTGCTTCACTACGTGAGTCTTTAGTATTACGTGTCATTTTAATTTATCCTCCACGCTTGTTCGTTAAAACAGTAGTATACTCACCATCTGCTTGGTCTGCGACCAGCTTCTGTTCAGCATACCGTTCAAGTGGAATACCCCACCTATTAGCCATATCAATGTCTTGCTTACTTAGCTTGACTTTGTTACTTCGACTTGTAGTAGGGCTGGTGACAGTGCGTGATGCTCCACCAACTACTTGAGAAGGTTTAGTTACGGCTACCTTCGGTTCCGCTTGTTGTTCTTGCGAAGCGTCTTCAAACTTTGTAGGAAAAGAATTACGAAGTCTTGAAGTTACTTCACCATAAAATTCAACATCTGAAGGATCGAATCCCTCATCTTTTAACTGAGCATCAATTGCTAAAGCTGCTGCAGTCATAACTTGATCTTGACCAAACCAAGGATTGTTTGCTGCCCATTCAACTGCCTTTGGATCGTAATCAACAGGATTGGGATTAGGCTGTATCTGTTGAGGTTGAACTATTTGTTGTTCTGGTATTACAGTTTTATCATATTGAACTTTAGCGTCTGATACCTTACTTAGTTCGACTTCACTTTTATTTAGAAGACGTTGTGCTGCAACAATCTCATCTGTTTCACCACTGTCTAATGCTTTACGATACGCACTTTCTGCAAGTTTAATTTGTTCTTGTAATTGTTGTTCATTAACTTCATTATTTAATTTTAATGTAGAAACTAGTTCGTTATCTTTAGCTTGAATAGTTGCTTCATACTCAGCAATTCTATGTTGCAACTCATTAATTTGATCTTCACGATCTTTACGTTGTTTAATAAGTTGTCGAATACGTTTCTGTGCACCTTGAGTTTCAATACCTTCCAACTCAGAAGGTTCTTTTTCTTCTTCTTCATTATTTTCTGATTGTGTTTCTTTAGCTTGAACCTCTTCTTCTGTATCTCCTTCAAGCTCATATTCAACTTTTGGTGGTTCTGTTGTTGTGGGGTTTGTATCTATTGTACCCCATGAGTCAGTATCTTCTTCTACTTCAACTTCTATAGCTTTAGCTTCAGCCATTTTATTTTCTCCTACGCCAGTGCGAACTGGTCGGGTTACGCCTTACTAATTCTTTTAAAATACACTAATCTAAAAGTATATCCAAATATTTTAGTTAGATAAATTAAAAGATGTATCTAGATCACTAGGATCATCTACTTTCATTATTACTTGATCATCAAATAAAAGAATAAGTTTAACACCTTGATACTTCATTTTAATACCAGCATGTTTACCATAGCATACATAGTCACCTATTCCACACCACGGTCCTTTAGGAAATTTAGTTTTATCTTCATAAGCTAAATCACCTAGTGCAACAACTCGCCCTACTGTAGTAAGGTAAGCAATATCTTCTTTAATTGATTCAGGTAGAATAATTCCACCTTTAGTTTTAGCCTTGACTGAAACTGGACGAACAAGAATATGATAGCCAGTTAAAGTAGGAAGTTTCTTAGGATCAGATACTTCATCATCATCAACCCATTCATCATTTTTCAAACTTTTACTCATTGCTTGATGTAACATTTTTTATTTAAAATCCTCTTCTGTTTCAAGATTTAACCTTTTACTTATGATATCAATTGCGATATCAATAGCATCCTGTAATCCTGTAGAATATCCTACAAGATACTGATACTCAGGATAATCTGTTGCTGCACCTGATGCAAGAGAATTTATTACCGACTGTCGTTTTTCTTCAATACCCCTACGGATATCGCTAGTTACTAACATTAATTAACCTTTTTTAAGATCAGCACCTTGTACGGGTTTTGGAGCTTCATAACTATCAGGCTCACGTTGATTAAGAATACCAACTCTAGCCCTTTCTGAATATTCTTCAGAAGGAATTTTACTCCAATCACCTACACTGTTGCCAGTTGATTTAAATTTAAAAGCCATATCTATTCTCCCTTTTGTTTCATTTGTTCTAATATAAGTTTATTTTCTTCTTTCATCTGAGCCTCTACCATCTCTATAACTGCTTTACCTTTTTGTAAGTTTTCATTGTTATTATCTTTTGCTAAATCCGAAAGTATTTTTAATGCTTCTTGAGTTTGTTTAAGTTGACGATCTTTCGCCTTCTCTTCTTTATTCATTAAATTACTTGCACCTTCAACATAAGCATCTAGTGCAAGTTTAGCTTCTTTAATATCTAACTCACGAGTTTTAAGAATACTATCTGCATTTTCTTTTGCCATCTGAGATTGAATCTTTCTTTCTTCAATTTCAAGACGCTTACCTTCCATCATTACCATCTGTTCTTCTGGAGATGGTGGACCTTTAGCTGCTTGTTGGTTTGCAATCATAACTTGTTGTGCAGCCTTTGCCATAACTTGTTCAACAACACGAGGATCAACATTCTCTTGTCCTTCCATAAGCTGTCGTGTTACTCCATTCATTTGTTCTTGATACTGCATAACAGAATGTTCTTGTATGTTTGCTGCTAGAATTGGAGTGATACGTTGCATGATTGGGTTCGCACCATTAACAGGGTCTTGCATGTATGCCATTTTAACTTTGACATGGGCATCATGATCTTGTCCGACAAATGCTTTAATTGCTAATCCTTTAGTGGCAGCTAGAATATCTGATACAGGATCAAGTGGTTTTGGTTTAACTTTCTCAGGTAGTATCAAATCAATGTTAGGAATATTAGCTGCACGTAAAATTGTTTTATGTAGTTCTTCTGTATTGTACATACCCGCTGGAGCTTGTTGTGCCATCTGTAAAGCCATCTGAGCCATCATCATCTTATGTGCAGCAGAAGGAATGTTAGGATCAGATACAGGAATGACATCAACACGACCATCAAAATCATTTCTCATAACAGTGTCTTCGCCTTGAGAAACTTCAAAAGGATAATACTCTGGCATTGACTCATAGTTAATACGTGCAAGTATTTTTAATTCTTCTTTCTGAGCTTGGTGAAGACGCTTGTGTACTGCAGTAAAGAACTTACTTGATGCTTCTAGTAAAGCCATCGTAGTTCCTACAGGACCATAAGATGCTGCATCACTAATAACTTGTTGTGTATTGTCTGCAAACTTCTGACCTGATGCAGCTATAAACCCTAGCATATTATATAAAGTCTGAGATGGTTCTTTATAAGGTAAAGGGATAATTGATTTTGTTAGATCAATACCAGTTGCTTCAACTTCTTTAAATTCACCCGGAGATATTGGTTCATCATCTCCTGTAATCCGTACACCTTTGGCACGAAAACCTGCAGGAAGATTTGCAAACTGCCCTGCGTCAATAAGACTCCGCATGGCTGATGTTGCAGATGCAGTAAGATTACCTAGCATATGGATATAACCAATACCATAAAAACTTAATGCAGGAACAAATCTATAGTGTGAAAAGAATAATTTCTTTTTTCTTTGTGGATCATCAGGATCATAGTTCCTACGAATAGATAGAACTGTTCTACTATCCACATCAACTGTAACAACATAAGGAAGTGTTAACTCTGATTCATCACTAAGGTTTTCAATCTCTAAATAACAATGCTGTTCAAGTAAAGTATATTGTCCATCAAATTCTGCATTAGAAGGACTGACACCTGTAACCTGATTCATCTTTGAACGTAATGCAGATAATTCTGGAACTTCTGGTTTATCAATTAAATTATCAGAAGCTGCATACATACCACCTGCAATCTCACGCTCTAACTGAATAGGACTTCTATAAAGAACTTGGGTGTACCTATCTGCAGTACGTAGGTTCATTGCAAAGTTTGAAACTACAAATTGATCTATAGGAACAAACTCACTTACTGGACGTTGCATTCCACTATCGTAATAAACTTTTTTAAAGGATGACCCAAACAAAGGTAGGTGAAAGAGCATACGCTCAGTCTCGTCAAAATATTCTGGCATCAACTCTGTAAGTTGATAGTTCATATATTCTTTTACACGTTGAGCTTGTTCTTCTTTTTCTGGTGTAGTCTTTCCCATAACCTGTGTTCTAACAGGTCCACCTGCCGGAAATAATTCTTGTATTGCTTTAGACTGAAATGAAACCGCTGACTCAATAAGAAGTGGATGCACCGCAGTACATGCTCCTTGGAATGGTTCATTTGTTTCTTCTAGTTTTAGACCTAACAAATCTAATCCACTACTAAACATCTGTTCCCATTCTGAACGGGATTCTAGATCAGCTTCATAAGATTGGATAACTTGATCTGCAACATATTCTTGAGCTACCTCATCTAAGTCTTCAACAAGGTTTCTATAGAATCCATCTGGATTACTATAGTTAATCTCAGGATTATCTCCTGTTTCAACTCCAAAGTCTACAGTAACACTACCATCTGTTCCATCAAACTCAATACTAGCTTCAGGCATCTCTCCTGAACTAACCATATCTAATTCAATAACATTAGTATCTGAAATCATATTTTTGTCGAATGGGTTTTTTTCAACAGCCAAGGTAGTTCCCCTTTAAGATAAGGTGATTAAAAAATTTATAATATGCTATAGTATAGTAATAAAATAGTAATTAAGCAAGTGTAACTTAAAAACTCCAGTATCCTTTTTTCTTTTGTTTATGACGGGATACATCTTCAAAGTCATCTATATCTACATCATCAGGATGAATAAGGTTCCAACTATCTCTCATGTAGATAATTGCCATTGTCATACAGTCAACCATATCATCATGTGCTGCATTAGGAAACTGAATAGATTCATCAAATAAAGCTTGTGACCATTCTGTATCTGGTATCCAAACCTTTCCTGCTTCTAGAAAAGGTGATGCTGCATATACACGAGATACCTTATCTCTATCTGGCATATACTCTAAGACAGGTAACTTAGACCTACGCATGTCCTGTATAAGAGACTGTCCACTTGCTTTCTTCTCAACGATACATACATCTGGTTTGTAGTCCTGATACATATCTTGTGCAAGTCTTCGTAGTTCAGGGTATTCATATCTTCCATACATATTAGATAGAAGAATAAGATTTCCTTCTGCATGTTCACGCCCTGTAGTAGGATCAGTTTCCATCGAAGGAAAGATACCCCAAGTTTGAATTACACTATTATCGGCAGTAGACTTTGTACTAAAGGCTGTATCATATGTCTGAATAATAAAATCACATGGTGGTGGTTCTTCATCTTCCCATATCTGAAACCATTTCTTTTTTATGATTCCACCTGCATCTGGTTGTGGGTCTTGCATATACAATGCATTCCAATACCTACTGCCATTAGATGCTTTTATTTCTTGCTCATCAATCTCAAGAACTTCTTTAGGTTTCCACTCTGGGAAATAGGAAGACCCTATAGGAAGATTAAGTAACTTTGCTGATTCCTCATCTAACCATGCAGGGATGCGGATAACATCCCATTTATTCGTCATATCAATTTCTTCTTGCTGCTTTAATAACCATCCACATATATCATCAAAGTGATATCGAGTGTTGATAATTATAATTGCACCATTAGGCATAACACGAGTACGAAGACCTGATGGATACCATTCCTTGATATACCTTCTACCACTCTCACTGATTGCATCTTCTTCAGACATGACATCATCTAGCAATGCTATGTGTGCACCTCGTCCTGCAATCTGACTTCGTACACCTGCAGCGTAGTAAGAACCATTCTTATTTGTTTTCCATTTACCTGCAGCTTTAACATCTGATCTAAGTTTCACACCACTAAACATTCTATCGAAGTCTTCAGAGTTTACAATGTCCCTGACTGATCTACCAAAGTCAGATGCAAGTTGATCTGAGTGGGAGACTGACATAATTTCATGTGATGGGTTTCTTCCTATGTACCACGCTGGAAATAATTTAGAACAGATAACTGACTTGGAACTACGAGGTGGTAGAAACACCATCAGACGTTTACAATCTCCGTCCACAACTTGCTGAAGCTTATGACATAGAACTTGTATATGTCTACCCATCTTAAAGTCAGGCACAAGTTTAGGTGCTTCCTTTCTTACAAAGGTTAGAAAGTCTTCGTTTGATTTTTTTTGAGTGTATGCCTTTAATGAATTTTTAAGATAATTAAACTTAACCAGTGTATCATTTGATAGTTCTTCTTCATCCTCATCTTTAAGTTTAGGATAAAAAAGTTTTTTCTGTAAAAGTTTTAATGTGTCTTTAGGAAGACTATCTTTTATATCATTCTCAGGAGCTAGTCGTTCTGCCTGTTCTCTAGTAGAACCTGACCTAGCATTATCTGATTGCCGTTTGTTTGTCATCGTTTAGATTTATAATCTGCTACCGCTGCTTTGATTGCATCTTCAGCAAGAATTGAACAATGTATCTTAACAGGTGGAAGAACAAGTTCCTTTGCAATATCTTTATTTGTTATCTCTACTGCTTCATCTACTGTTCTACCTTTAATCCATTCAGTTACTAATGAGCTTGATGCAATAGCAGAACCACAACCAAAAGTTTTGAACTTGGCATCTATGATAACACCAATATCATCTACTTCAATCTGTAGCTTCATGACATCACCACATGCAGGTGCACCAACAAGACCTGTACCTACAGTATCTTTATTCTTATCTAACGATCCAACATTACGTGGATGTTCATAATGATCTATGAGTTTATCGTTGTATGGCATTAGCTTTTATCGTATCAATAATTTTTTTATCTGTGTAACCTTCATCATCATTATGAGATTCAACCATAGCTTCACGCATCATATCCAAAACTTCAATTGAATCTGATAAAGTTGTTCTCAGCATCTGACCTAGCGGAGTAGGTCTTATGATTGCTGGAGTATATGCCACAATACTTGTAAGTTCAGTTAGTATATTAGAAAGAATTTTAGCAGAAGCTATAGAAGATATTACTTTTGATCTATTTAGAATAGCTTTATATTCTATTACTTCATCTGAACCTGTTAATGCTGCAACATATGCCATAGTATCATGGAAATCAAATGAGTCTAGATCATCTTGTATGTCACCTAAAGTACTTTTTGTCATAATATATTTGTTACCTCTTTAACATTACATGGATGTCTATTCTCATTTTTAATGTTAGACCAGAAAGACTATAAAGACAAGAGTAAAGTTTGTTTGCGTATGCGGATAATTTATGATACCCTTCCCCTAACGGAACGAGGGACTATTAAAGACTATTAAAGACTATTAAAGTTCTGTTATAAATAATAAAGATTATAATAATAATATTATATAGTCTTTAATAGTCTTTAATAGGTATGCCGACAAGTATGATTATACTCCCCTAGTTTTTTTGTAATTATTTTTTATACAATTCACAGAAAATAAACAAGGGGGTGTTCACATGATGATGATCCGTAATTTTTTTAGAATATTTGTTAGGTCCATATTATATATATATGATCTAGCCCAGTTTTTTCCGTGGGGTGTTGCTAAAAGGTCACAGTGAAACTGTGATAAATTTACCACAAACTATTGCCTATGGCAAAACCAACACAAAGTGTTGCAGAATTGTCACAGTATTTGTTAATCCTAAAGGATTACTTGGGGAGTGTGGCATAATTACAACATCTTCGATGTTACATAAATACAACACTTCCAAACCTACCTACCCCACCCCTAACCCCTTGTAATTCCTACGGAATCCCTTCATACCTACCCACATCACAGGCCAGCCTCACACCTACGCATTGCACACCATGATGCACACATTATGCACACCCATGTTGGCAAGGTTTTGGGAGTACTAAAGGTATTATATATATCATTACGTAGTAATGTATAATATATATAATACTTTAGGTATCTCTCTTAGACTGAGGGAGTTTGGTTATGGTTTGATTATGGTTTGTTATTATTCAAAATAAAGCTTTGACATACTAAAGGTATTATGTATTAAGTAGTTCTTACGAACTTAATACAGAATACTTTAGAGTTTAAACAGCAACTAAGGAGCAACGATTATGACTATCACTGAAGCAACTGTAGCTATGCTAAACCACGAGTTATTTCTTAAAGGTCAAATAGACCTTCAGGTTGATGTGTCAATTGGTCACAACGAAGTTGATACAATTGATCTATGGGATTGTAAGTCTGGTGACTTACTCAACTCTTTTGAAGATTGCGATGAAGCAATCTCCGCAATACAAGCGATTTAATATCTATAAAAGGTATTATATATATCATAACGTAGTTATGAATAATATATATAATACTTTTAGTTATCATACCTTCTCATTTGACGTAAACCATTTAG
>TARA_R110000765_G_scaffold72600_7_pt1 | contig 12308 bp, 12 predicted proteins | sample TARA_R110000765 | Tara Oceans TARA_R110000765 (sample SAMEA4398168) | marine metagenome | biome: Polar Biome; feature: [MES] marine water layer (ENVO:01000295) within the mesopelagic zone...; material: water (ENVO:00002006), including particulate matter (ENVO:01000060) such as...... | reverse complement strand
CACGGCCTTAGTTGCGAGTTATCCGACACAATTTCGAAGTCGATAAGTGCTGTATTGCACGTTTTCGTCGCAAGCTCAATCAATCTTCGCACACCTGCAGCCGGGGCAGGCGATTGTACGCAATTCCCCGCATTTCGTTTGCAATCGGTTTACCCGCTGGCGGCATAAGCGAAGCATGAACAGATTCACATCCAAACTGCAGGCCGGATTCAAATGGGTCCAGATGGAAATCCGCCGGGCTGAACCGCGTGTTCAGGCCTATCGGCCGGGCCGTGTCGTTTGGCCTGACCTGAGCGCATCGCGGGACATTTCGATCCTGGACATGTCGCCCTCGGGCGCCAAGCTGACCTTTGGCGAGGGTGCAATGCCGCCGGAACTGCCACATGAATTCTTTCTGTTCGTGCATGGCCGGGGCGGGTCTGTTTCGATGCGCCGGGTGTGTGAAAAGCGCTGGCAGCAGGATGAATTCGTGGGTGTGCGGTTCGTGCAGCGCATGGATGACGAAGACTTCGAACGCATGCTGGCGGCCGAGCCGACACCGCACTGAAGCCTGCCCGGCGGTCGCCGTCTTTAAATTCATCTGAAATTTAATCGATCTCTTCAACGGGACCGTCATCCCATTGTGTCAGAACGGGGCGTCGCGAAGTGGCACGTCTGCTGTTCCATTTCGCTCCAGTTAGTATCGGCACGGCGGGCATACAGATCCTCCGGCCACGAACAAGGGTAATATGATGGCGAAGACCGTTCTGGTTATTGATGACGATCCGACACAGCGCCGCCTGCTGCAGGCCGCCGTGGAGAAGGCGGGCTTTGCGTGTCGCACGGCGCCCGACGGCGAAACCGGTATTGCGGTCGCCGCAGACGCCAAGGACGGTGTCGACGTGGTGCTGCTGGACCTAACCATGCCGGGCCTGTCTGGCCTTGATACGCTTGACCGCCTGTCCACCAAGCGCCCTGACCTGCCGGTGATCATGCTGACCGCAACCAGCGGCATCGACACGATTGTCCAGTCGATGCGCCGCGGCGCGGTAGACTTCATCGTGAAGCCTGCCAATCCGGAACGTGTGGTCGTTTCGATCCGCAACGCCCTGAAGATGCAGTCGCTGACCGGTGAAGTGAAACGCCTGTCGCGCAAGGCTGAAGGCGGCATGAGCTTCGAAGACATGATCGCTTCGGCTGCGCCAATGCGCCAGGTGATCCGCATGGCCGAACGCGCCGCTTCGTCGGATATTCCTGTGTTGATCCTGGGCGAAAGCGGCGTCGGCAAGGAAGTTGTTGCCCGTTGCATCCAGGGTGCATCGGCCCGTGCCGGCAAGCCTTTCGTGACCGTGAACTGCGGCGCGATCCCGGAGAACCTTGTTGAATCGATCCTGTTCGGCCACGAAAAGGGTGCCTTTACAGGCGCCGTGTCGAAGGCGCCGGGCAAGTTCCTCGAAGCCGATGGCGGCACGCTGTTCCTGGATGAAGTGGGTGAGTTGCCACTGGACGCGCAGGTGAAGCTGCTGCGCGCGCTTCAGGAAGGGGAGGTGGACGCTGTGGGTTCGCGCCGCCCGACCAAGGTGGATGTGCGCATCATTTCCGCGACCAATCGTGATCTGTCTGCCCAAGTGGCCGAAGGTACGTTTCGCGAAGACCTTTTCTATCGTCTGAACGTGTTCCCTGTGGACATGCCAAGCCTGCGTGACCGCCGCGATGATATACCGGCGCTGGTCGAGCATTTCGTGACGCGCTTTAATTCCAGCGAAGGTACGAAAGTTACCGGCGCGTCGGATGACACGATGAAGATGCTGTACGCCTTTGACTGGCCGGGTAACGTGCGCCAGCTGGAGAATGCTGTCTTCCGCGCGGTTGTTCTGTGCGATGGCGATCTACTGCAGCCGCAGGACTTCCCGCAGATATCCGGGCAAATGCCGGACATTGCCAGCCTTCCGGCAGCGCCTGCCGTGCCGGTTGCGGCCAATGCCGTACCGACCGCGCCGCGCGCAGCCAATGATGCTGAAGCGGCCAGCAGCCCGGTGAGTATTACTGATGCCCATGGTGAACTGCGTACACTGACGGATATCGAGCATGATATCCTGCAATATGCGATCGACTTCTATGAGGGACACATGAGCGAAGTTTCGCGTCGTCTCGGCATTGGCCGTTCGACCCTGTACCGCAAGGTGCGCGAATATGATCTCGACGTGCGCGGCGAACGCGAAGCGGGCTAGGCCCGATCAAAACACCGAATAAGAAGCCCTGCTGCGTACCGCGCGGCGGGGCTTTTTTTCAGGCCAGTTTCGACAGGCCGAACCAGAGGCTGCGGATCGCATGCAGGATGGCGAGACGACCCTCATCTGTTTCACCGAACCCGTCCAGCACGGCCCGGTCATAGGCGCCGCTCATCATTGAGGCGAGCGCATCGGGTGGAATGTCGGCGGGCAGGCGGCCCTGGGCCTGCGCGGCCGTGATGCCGGCCAGAAGGCTGCGGGAGGTGGTCTGGCGGTCGAAGGCGAGGAGTTGCTGAGCACCGAGTATGGCCGGGCCATCGACCATCAGGATCTGGCGGGATGCCGGATCGTTCATGGCGGAAATGAATCGCTCGCCGCCCTCGATGAGCAGTTCGAGCGTATCACTGATCGGGTCTGTATCGTGCTCGATCTCGTCTTCGACGCGCGAATATTCGGCCTGAACCACAGCCGAGAAGAGCGCCGCCTTGTCAGCAAAGTGATGATAGAGCGCACCGCGTGAGACGCCTGCAGCCGTAGCGATGGCGGGTGTGCTTGTGGCTCCGTAGCCCTGCGCGCCAAACAGGTCTCGCGCCGCGGCAACGAGGGCCCGACGAGAGTCTTCGCTACGTTGGCTATTCGTTTTCAAGGCGGACCTCCGGGGATTGACTCACAAACAAACATACAGTCTGTTTGTTTTTATCACAAGGAGGCCGAGGATGAAAACATTCAAGGGAGGTTGCCAGTGCGGCGCCGTGCAGTTTGAGGTCGATGGACCGCTACACTTTTCAGCGATTTGTCACTGCCCGTCGTGCCGGAAATCAGCTGGCGCACCGATTGTGGGATGGGCAATGTTCGAGCTGGCCAATTTGCGCTGTGATCGGACCGGCGTGACCGGGTTTGCCTCATCCAAAGGCGTGACGCGTTCTTTTTGCGCGACGTGCGGAACGACCCTGCTTTTCGAGGCCGACTATTTGCCGGGCCTCGTCGACATCACCACGGAAAGCTTCGATGCGCCGTGTGCTGAGGTGTTGCCGGTGGCGCAGATATGGACGACCCATGAGACGGACTGCATGAAAGCCCTGGCCGGCGTGGCACGGTTCGAGGCATTGCCACCGCAAGCCTAGTTGAGCGCAGCTTTGACCAACTCGCCGATCTTGCGGGCGTCGGCTTCGCGGGGGCTGCCGGATTTCCAGGCGATACCGATCTGGCGACCGATGACGGGCGTTGTGAAGGCCCGCACGGCCACGTCATTGCTGACGGCAAGGCCATGATCCATTGCCAGACGGGGGAGGAGTGACACACCGAGCCCGCCCGCCACCATGTTGACCAGTGTGCCAAGCGACGTGGCGGCGACCTGCCCGGCATGGTCGCCGGAATTGAAGCGGCAAATGGACAGGGCATGGTCGCGCAGGCAATGGCCATCTTCGAGCAGCAAGATATCCTCGCCGGCAAGGTCCTCCGGAGACAGGCCATTCTTTTTGGCCAGGGGATGCTGGTTGGACGAGGCGAACAGAAACTCGTCGTCGAACAAAGGCAGCGTTTCGATGCCGGACGAAACCCAGGGCAAGCCGATCAGGGCGGCGTCCAGCGTGCGGGTGCGCAGCTGGTCGATCAGTCGGGTCGTCTTGTCTTCATGCAGGTAGAGCTTGAGGTTGGGGTAGGTGTCAGCCAGCGAGCGGACGACCTGTGGCAGGACGAAGGGCGCAATGGTCGGGATGGCACCAAGATGGAACGGGCCGGTCAGCATGGCGCCGGCGCTCTGGACGACCTGGACGAGCGCATGGGCATCTGCCAGCAGGGCACTGGCGCGCGAGACGGCCAGTTCCCCGGCATGGGTGAGACGGGCCCCGCGGGCCTCGCGATCGGCCAGCCGGACGCCAAGGAGTTCTTCAAGCTCCTTGATACCGGCCGACAGCGTTGGCTGGGTAACATGGCAGGCTTCTGCTGCGCGCGAAAATGAGCCCGTATCGCCGAGAGCGGCGAGAAACTGGAGCTGTCTGAGGGTCGGAATAGCCATAGAGGGTGTCTATATCAGCGGTAGAAAATATCAATTTTTCTTTTGGGTCGAACCCTCCCAGATGCACGCCTGACGGGCGTTCACCGTGCCCTTCACCACCCCTAATTGTACCAGGAGACCTCCCATGCTCGGCATTGGCCAGAAACTTCCAGACTTTGAGATCACAGGCGTAAAGCCGAAATTCATGCAGCACGAGCAGAATGGCGAAAGCGCGTTTGAAACGCTGACTCAGGACAGCTTTGAAGGCAAATGGAAGGTTATCTTCTTCTATCCGAAGGATTTCACCTTCGTTTGCCCGACCGAGATTGCCGAATTTGCACGTCTCGGTGGTGAATTCGACGACCGCGATGCTGTTGTGCTCGGTGGTTCGACTGACAATGAGTTCGTCAAGCTGGCCTGGCGCCGCGAACATCCGGACCTGGCCGAACTGCCAATCTGGCAATTCGCTGACACCAATGGTTCGCTGGTTGACGGCCTTGGCGTGCGCGAGCCGGACGCCGGTGTTGCCTATCGTGCGACCTATGTTGTCGACCCGCACAATGTCATCCAGCACGTCTATGTCACCAACCTGAATGTGGGCCGCAACCCGTCCGACACGCTGCGCGTGCTTGACGCCCTGCAGACCGACGAACTGTGCCCATGCAACCGCCCCGTCGGCGGCAACACGCTGGAAATCGCAGCCTAGGCTGCGAGAGGCATACCCTGTCACGGGGCAGGGGACTGACCGGCGCGTGTTTGTGCGACGCCGGTCAGTCCCCATCGCGTGGCATGCGATCCCACCCATTTCGTCTGAAAGGACATCTTGATGTCGCTCGACACCCTGAAATCCAAACTGCCGGACTATGCCAAGGATCTGAAGCTGAACCTCGGCTCGCTGGCGAATGAAACCACCCTGACCGAGCAGCAGAAATATGGCTGCATGCTGGCATCGGCTCACGCTGTTGGCGAGCCGCACACGCTGCGCGGTCTCGAAGCTGAAGCCCGCGCCAAGCTGAGCGATGACGCCCTGAAAGCCGCAAAGGCGGCCAGCGCGATCATGGGCATGAACAATGTCTATTACCGTGCTGTGCACCTTGTCTCGAATGCGACGTACCAGACCGTGCCAGCCAAGCTGCGGATGAATGTCATCGGAGCGCCGGGCATCGAGAAGGCGGACTTCGAGCTCTTCTCGTTGGCCGTCTCGGCGGTGAACGGCTGTGGCATGTGCCTTGATGCGCATGAGGCCGAGTTGCGCAAGCATGGCCTGACCACCGATCAGATCCAGGCCGGCCTGCGGATTGGCGCTGTCGTCAATGCGGTGGCCCGGACCATGGCGGCTGAAACCGCGCTGGCAGCTGAGCCTGCCTGACACGGACCCTGTTCCTCGCACGCATACGCGCCCCCGGAGCCTGGCTCCCGGGGGCGCTTTGCTTGAAGACTCCGTGTATTCGTCACGCGTTGACCAGGGCCGGGCCAACAAAACGGAAGCGCAGACGATGACTTCATCGGCGCCGGGACATTGATTTGATGTAATGTCAGCCTTGGGTGCACGAATTTGCAATCAACTTTTGCGGGCGATGTATTCCGACAACAGGTGCTCGCAAGCGACTGATTCAGAACGACAAAATCGGCCCGCCCCATGCTTTCCCAAGTGTATGTTCCGGCTTGTTCCCCGTGTGTCCAGCCTATGTTCTCGTGAGGCGTGCTTGTGGATATTTAGATTAACCGACTCAGCCCATTGAGGCCCATCCGCGCCCATGATATCCCCAATTTACACATGGTTTACCCATGCTGGGGTTTAGGCATAACAAATACGGGGTTGGCGGGTGTTCGTTTCCACCTACGAGAGCGCTATTGATGCAAAAGGCCGGGTATCCATCCCTGCGCCCTTTCGCGCTGCGCTTGGTGGTGGCACCCGGATTTTCCTGTGGCAGGCGCTGGACGGTTCGGGCTGTCTCGAAGGTGGCGGCGAGGCCCTGATGAACATGTACCGCGCAACCCTTACACGCCTGGCGCCGCAATCAGAGGTCCGCAAGGCACTGGTCAATCGCATCATTGCCGGGTCAGCTGACCTGAAGATGGATGAAACCGGTCGGATCAAGCTGCCTGAAGAACTCTGCAAGGCAGCCGAGCTTGATGGGCGGATAAAGTTTGCCGGCAATATGGACAGCTTCCAGATCTGGAACCCGGACAAGCACGCCTCCTTCAATTCAGCCATGGAGGCAGCAGCCGCTGAACCTGAAGCCCTGGCCGCCTTTGGCCGGGCCTATTCGGAAGTCCTGCATCAGCAGGGCGCCGGAAACTATATGGGCCCCAAACTGGTTGACGGGAGCGAAGGCTGATGAGCGCACGACACACCGCTGCCCGTCCACCGGCATCAGGCCACAACCCGGTCATGATGGACGAAGTGCTGACATGGCTGGCCCCGCAGGATGGCGACCTGATTGTTGACGGTACATTTGGTGGCGGCGGCTATACCCGCGCGATCCTGCAGGCGGCCAAATGCAGCGTCATGGCGATTGACCGCGATCTTGATGCCATCCTGCGCGCCGAGAAAATGGCGCTGGAAACGCCGCGGCTGACACCGCTTCTGGGCCGGTTTGGCGAGATGGATGCGCTGGTCGTCAATGCTGGCCACACAGCTGTCGACGGCGTTGTGCTGGATATCGGCGTGTCGAGCTTCCAGATCGACGAGGGCGAACGCGGGTTCTCATTCATGAAGGACGGCCCGCTGGACATGCGCATGGGCGCAGCCGGGCCGACAGCGGCGGATGTCGTCAACACGATGTCTGACCGGGATCTGTCCAATATCATTTTCCGCCTGGGCGAAGAAAAGCAGGCGCGCCGTATCGCGCGCCATATCGTTCAGCGCCGGGCGCAACAGCCTTTCGAGACGACGGCGGACTTGGCTGATGCCGTGGAGGTCGCTGTCGGCGGGCGCCGCGGCGCGCGCACCCATCCCGCGACGCTGACCTTCCAGGCGATCCGCATGTATGTGAATGACGAATTGGGCGAACTGGCCCGCGCTCTGTGCGCGGCAGAACGCCTGCTGCGTCCCGGCGGCCGTCTGGTGATCGTGGCGTTCCATTCGCTGGAAGACCGCATGGTCAAGCAGTGGCTGCGCGACCGCGCCGGCAAGCAGGGCGGGGGCTCTCGCCACATGCCGCTGGCCGCGAAAGGGCCGGACCCGACATTCGAACTCGCTGTTTCTAAAGCAATTGTTCCTTCTGATAAGGAAGTGGAAGGCAATCCACGCGCACGCTCAGCCAAGCTGCGGGCCGCGATCCGTACCGGTGCGCCCGCGATCGAGGAAGACGCCAGCGACGGCATGAACCTGCCGCCACTGTCGGACCTGGAGGATTTGGTATGAGCCGTCGTGCGTTCCTGTTCGGAATTCTGGTTGTGGGCTTGCTGATTGTGAGCCTGTACCGGGCCAAATACGGCGCCAAGGACACGGCGGCCGAAATCATGGCCGTCGAGGCGCAGATTGAGGATGCACGGCACGAAAAAGCGCTTCTCGAGACAGAATTGTCTCACATGAGCCGGCGCGAATGGATCGAGGAATACGCCCGGGGTGAATTGGGCATGGCCCCGCCGCGCGCGGACCAGGTGGCTGGTGAATCCGATCTCGACGAGGTTGTTGGCCCGCCGATGAAGGCGGGCGCGAGTGTTACGCCTGATCAGGCGGAGGGCGCCAAGTGACCGAGCATGCCCGCGACCGCACACGGCTTGTAGGACTGGGCCTTAGCGCCCTCTTCGTCGTGCTGGCGGGCAAGGGCGGCTACCTTGCGATCTCGGCGGCCCCGGACCGTGCGCACAATGTCGCCAAGGTCGAAGCGCCCGTGCGCGCAGACATTGTCGATCGCAATGGCGAATTGCTAGCGACTTCGGTGACGGCCTATTCACTGGTCGCCAATCCGAGGCTGATTTGGGATGCAAGCGATGTGGCCCGGTCGCTGAAAAGCGTGTTCCCGGACCTGAAGGTCGATAGTCTGACTGAAAACCTATCAAACGAAACGCGTGAGTTTGTCTACGTCAAACGCGGCCTCACCCCCCGTCAGCGCAAGGCGGTGTTCGACCTCGGCCTGGAAGGCCTGCGCTTCGAGGAAGAAAGTCGCCGGGCCTATCCGCGCGGAACGCTGGCCGGGCATCTGCTAGGCTATACCAATGTCGACGGCAAGGGCATTGGCGGGATCGAATATGCGATGGACGAGCGGCTGAAGGCGGGTGGCGAGCCTTTGCGACTGACCCTCGACAATGGCGTTCAGTCTGCAGTGGAATCGGAGCTGTCCGCTGCGGCTGCCGAACATGATATCCAGGGCGGAGCGGTCATTCTGATGGATGCCAGTTCCGGCGAAATTCGCGCGATGGCCAGCTGGCCACCGCTGGATGCTAACCGTGCATTGGAGCTGAAAACAGATGATACCGCGCGCCTGAACCGGGCGACGAGCGCCGTTTATGAGCTCGGTTCCATTTTCAAGCCGTTTACCGTGGCCGCTGCGCTCGAGGCGGGCGCCATCAAGCCGACCGACCTGTTCGACGTGCAAACGCCGATGGAAATTCGCGGCTACGAAATTCATGACCTGCACCCGATCCATGGCCCGGCCAACGCGACCCGGATCATCTCGGAAAGCTCGAATCTCGGGACTGTGCACATCAATACGGCCCTGGGGCCGCGCCGCCAGAAGGCTTTCCTGGAAGGGTTGGGCCTGATGGGCCGCGCGCCCATCGAACTGGCCGGAAGCGCCAAGCCGATCCTGCCGGAGCGGTTCGATGACCTGTCGGCGGCGACGGTGTCATACGGGCACGGCATTGCGGTGTCGCCAATGGCTTTCCTGAGCGGGTTTTCTGCTTTCGCGAATGGCGGGGAGCGGGCCAGCCCGACACTGGTCGTGGACGATGCACGCAAGCCGGTTCCGGTGCGCGTGATGTCGGCCCTGACGGCAGATATGGTCAACGTGATGATGCGCGAAGCCGTAGTTAATGGCACAGGCAAACGGGCCGACGTGGCCGGCTATGGCGTGGCGGGCAAGACCGGTACGGCCGAGAAGCCGGTGCCCGGCGGATATGACGATACACGCAACGTGACGAGCTTTGCGGCGATCTTTCCATACGACCGCCCGCAATATGCCCTGATCGTGACGTTGGATGAACCCAAGGCAGGGGCGGAGCGCGGCGATACAGCCGCGCTGAACGCAGCTCCGACGGCCGGACGGATCATCGAACGCGTCGCGCCCCTGCTCGGACTCGCGCCGCATTTCGAGGGCGTCCGGCCTGCTGGCGCTGAACTCCGCTCTGCATCAGATGAGAGGAGTTCATTGTGAAGCTGAAAGACCTTTTCCCCCTCGCCGAGGATGGCGAGACTGAAATCACCGGCATGACGGCAGACAGCCGCAAGGTTCAGCCTGGTTTCCTGTTTGCGGCCCTGCAGGGCACGGCGTCGGACGGGCGCAAATTCGTGCCGCAGGCGGTTGAGGCCGGTGCGGCGGCCATCCTGTCCGATGGCGGCGTTGAAAAGGTGCCGGTGCCGCATGTGATTGCTGACGAACCGCGCCAGGCTTTGGCGCTGGCGGCAAAACGCTTCCACAATTCGCAGCCTGAAACGGTTGTAGCGATTACCGGGACGAACGGGAAATCGTCGACAGTGGACTTCCTGCGCCAGATCTGGTCGCGGGCCGGCCTGGGCGCCGCCTCAATGGGAACGCTGGGTGCCATCGGCCCTGGCGGCAAGATCGATGTCGGCCACACCACACCAGATCCTGTAACCATCCACGAAACACTGCGCAAACTGGTGCGTCAGGGCGTGACGCATTGTGCCATGGAAGCCTCCAGCCACGGCCTTGAACAATACCGTCTCGATGGTGTCGACCTGGCAGCGGTGGCCTTCCTGAACTTCACGCAGGACCACCTCGACTATCACGACACAATGGAAGCTTATCTCGACGCCAAGCTGCGTCTCTTCCGCCAGCTCGGTCATCAAGGCATGCCCGCCATCGTGAACGCCGACAGCGACCACCGCGACGTGTTCGAAACAGCGGCCAGGAATGCCAATCTGCAGATCGTTTCCTTCGGCTGGCGCGGCGAGGATTTGTGGATCGACGAGATCATGCCGCGTGCAACCGGCCAGGTGCTGAACCTGTTCTGGCGTGATGTGGAGCAGAAACCGCTGGAGCTGCCGCTGATTGGTGAGTTCCAGGCGCTGAACGCACTGGCGGCGGCGGCGATTGCCCTGTCGTTGGGCCTGACCTTCGAGCAGGTTGCCGATGGCCTGACGCATTTGCAGCCCGTGAAGGGGCGTCTCGAACTGGTGGGCAAGACACCGCCCGGGGCAGGGGTGTTTGTCGACTATGCGCACACGCCGGACGGGCTGGACGTCCTGTTGCGCGCGGTTCGCCCGCATACGGCCGGTCGCCTGAAGGTCATCTTCGGCTGCGGCGGTGACCGTGACGCCAGGAAGCGTCCGATCATGGGCGAGATCGCAACGCGGCAGGCCGACGACGTGGTCGTGACGGATGATAATCCCCGCACGGAAGATGCGGCGTCCATCCGCAAGGCGATTCTTGCCGCCGCACCTGGCGCCCGCGAAATTGCGGACCGCGAGGAAGCGATCCGGACAATCGTTGCGGAATTGAAAAAGGGCGACACGCTGGTGATCGCCGGCAAGGGCCACGAAACCGGCCAGATCGTTGGCAAGACGGTCATCCCGTTCTCTGACCAGGACACGGCGTTGTCGGCGCTGGCAGGGGAGGACGCATGAGCCAGCTTCTCTGGACTTCTGAGGAAATCGCCCTGGCGACCGGCGGAAAGGCAAGTGACCCGTTCTGGATTTCGGGCACGATCTCCATTGATACACGCACCCTGATGCCCGGCGACCTGTTCGTGGCGCTGCAGGACCAGCGTGACGGCCACGACTTTGTCGAGGCCGCCTTCAAGGCAGGCGCCGCCGGCGCGCTGGTGTCAAAGCCAGTGGCGGGCGGGCCGACAATGATGGTCGATGATGTGCTGGTGGCGCTGGAGATGATGGGCATTGCGGCGCGGGCCCGGTCAGGTGCCATCCGCACCGCTGTGACGGGCAGTGTTGGCAAGACATCGGTCAAGGAAATGCTGGCGCGCATCTATCGCGCGGCCGGTGCAGCGCACTGTAACGTCAAGAGTTTCAACAATCACTGGGGCGTGCCGCTGACACTGGCACGTATGCCGGAAGCGACAGAACGCGCCGTGTTCGAGATCGGCATGTCGACGCCGGGCGAGATTGCACCGCGCAGCCTGATGGTGCGTCCGCATATCGGCATCGTGACCTGTATTGCCGGCGCGCACCTTGAAGGTCTTGGCAGCCTGGAAGCAGTTGCGGACGAGAAGTCGGACATCTTCGCTGGAATGGAAGCAGGTGGCACGTTCATCCTGCCAGCCGATGATGCATTTCTCGACCGGTTGTCCGAGCGGGCACGGACACTTTGCCCGACAGGCAACCTCGAAACCTTCGGTGTGGCAGATGACGCCACGGCGCGCGTGACGGGCTATGAAACCGATGGGGCGACCAGCCGCATCAGCGTTGACGTGATCGGTCAGCGGGCGGATGTTGAAATTGACGCGGTTGGAAAGCATTGGGCGCTCAACGTGGCAGCCGCGCTGCTGGCGGCAAGCCAGACCGGGCTCTCCGTCGCAGACTGCGCCGAAGCCTTGTCGGGCTACGCGCCGCCACCCGGACGTGGCACCGCAGAGCGAATGGCCCTGCCCGAAGGGGGCCATTTCACGCTGGTTGACGACGCCTACAACGCCAATCCATCCAGCATGCGCGCCGCACTTTCGGCCCTGTCCCAACGCAAGGGCGGACGGCGTCTCGTCGCGCTCGGCGAAATGCTGGAACTCGGTGAAGAGTCAGCACGCGAACATGCCGGTTTGGCACCTGATATTGTCGCCAGCGGAGCCGAGGGTGTGTTTCTTGCGGGTGACAAAATGACTCACCTGGCAGAGGCCCTTCCGCCCGGTCTGCAGCAGGTGTGGGCCCCTAAAGCGGATGAGCTGTGGAATGCACTGCTAAATGCAGTGAGAGATGGCGACGTGCTATTGATCAAAGGGTCGAATGCCTCCGGGATGGGACG
>TARA_R110000765_G_scaffold3589_1_pt1 | contig 12309 bp, 8 predicted proteins | sample TARA_R110000765 | Tara Oceans TARA_R110000765 (sample SAMEA4398168) | marine metagenome | biome: Polar Biome; feature: [MES] marine water layer (ENVO:01000295) within the mesopelagic zone...; material: water (ENVO:00002006), including particulate matter (ENVO:01000060) such as...... | reverse complement strand
ATTCATATTTTGGTACTATTGTAAAAAGATGGTTAATAGTATATAATCAAAAAAATTATGGAAATAAAATAAAAAATATTTCTATAGCAGATTTAAATCATTACTCTCAATTAGATACTACAGACCCAGCTTTTATAACATCTCGTAAAGTAGAAGATGCTATTAAAACAACCGTAGAAGAAGAAGAATTTAGTAATAGTGATGATTCTCCTAAAGGCTATAAACATGAAGATCGTTTATCTTTGTTTATAGACCAATACACCCAATATTGCACGGATAACATTTACGAATTTTTTCCTAAGGGCAATGATGCTACTATAGCAGACGCAATATTAGAATTATTTAGAAAAAGAGATCATATAGATGTATTTAATAAAAAAGCACTTTATATATACATTCGTGAAATGGTAGATGTTAAAACACCTAAAATAACCAAAATTGCTAATAAATTATATGGTATATTTAAAGAAAAATATCTATTTTATTTAGATCACGGTTATTTCCCCTCCAAATAATCCTTTTTATATATATTTATAACTAAAAAATATGGGACAGTTAGATTCAAACGTTTTTGGTGGTAAAACATTTTCTGATATATTAGAAGAAATTTATAATAACCAAAAAAGAAGAGACGCACAAGTTGTAGCCCTTATTTCAGAATTAAAACCTTTAGTTCAAGAGATAGGAGATGCTACTCTTATTGTACCTCTTATTAAGGAATATATGGAAATAGGAGTTAAAAATGATGAACAACTTATCAAAATGGCTACTATAGTCCAAAGAGCATTAGCACGTACAGATGAAGATGGAGGGTTAGGAATTTCAGATGAAGAAAAAACACAACTTCTTGCTGAAATGGATAAACTCCAAATAAATAAGGAGTAACATGATTAAAAATCCAACGGGAATATATTCGGGGGCTAATAACCCTACATCAACCAAACAACATGCTGCTGGGATAATAGCTGCAAGGGTAAAATTTGCCATGGTAGATGATAAAGAACAACCTCAAGCCTTTAAAGACTTTGGAGAATGGAGTTCTATTGGGGGCATTTTCTTTGATAAAATTAATGAACCTAGCCCAAATCCCAGCTTTACAAGTGATAATTTTGCTAAACCTCTATTCCCTAATAATTCTACTATTCCATTAAAAAATGAAATAGTTTATATTTTACCTCTACCTAATAGTAACATACAAGCATCTACAAATGCTATAACAAATTACTATTTTCAACCTATTAATATCTGGAATAGTACTCACCACAATGCCATACCAGATCCTATACTAGGAAATTCTCTCCCAGAAGCACAATCTCAAGATTATGAGCAAACTACTATGGGTGCTGTAAGAAGGGTTACAGATGGTGGAACTGAAATTGATTTAGGTAAAGATTTTAAAGAAAAATTAAGTATAAGAAACTTACAACCTTTCTCCGGAGATTTAATTTATCAAGGTAGATGGGGTCAATCCCTTAGATTCTCATCAACTTTAAAAGAATCAGGAGTACCAAATACTTGGTCGAGTGCTGGTGAGGATGGAGATGCTATTACAATATTAAAGAATGGACAGCATGAAGAAACTACAGACCCGTGGATACCTCAAGTAGAAGATATAAACACAGATAAATCAAGTATTTACTTAACAACAACTCAAAAAATACCTATTGATGTATCTAGTAAAAATTATAAATCTTACCAATCACAACCTGAATCTCCCAACACATTTACAGGGGAACAAATAATTTTAAATTCAGGACGTTTATTATTTAATTCTAAAACAGATTCAATTTTACTATCATCCCAAGATTCAATTAATTTAAATTCAGTAAATAGTATTAATATAGATTCACCTACATCTGTTTTAAATTCAAAGGAAATATATCTAGGTGATAAAAACGCATTTGAATCTTTAATATTAGGTGATAAATTTTTATCGGATTTGCAAAAAGTATTATTATCTCTTATCCAATTATCAGCCGCACTAGCAACCCCAATAGGAACACCAGGCCCATCAGCCCCAAATGCTGCAATTCCAGGCCCAGCTACTGATACACAAATTAAAGCCCAAAATATGCTTAATAAGATAGAACAATACAAATCAAAAGTAAGCAAAACTAAATAATGGCAAGTGCAATAGGAAAAATAATAGTAAAAAGTATAACTAGAGTAGTTAAAAGTACTTCTAAGTTTGATATTGTTGTAGATGATTTGATTGATAAATTTAAATCATCATGTCCTCCTAAACCCGAGCTTTTACGTTTAGTAGCACAAAAAAATCAAATTCAAACTGCCTTATCTGGTTTAGGAGCAAGTATAAATACATTACAAACAACAGCCAATACAACTAAGAATATTATTACTTCTATTCAAACCGCTGTTAGCATAATTAAAGCAATTCCAATACCAACATCAGTACCCCCAGGTGTAGGTATTCCTATTAATGTCATTACAATACTAGCTGATAGTTTAGATATTCTTGGTAAACTATTAGATGGAGCTAAAGGTTCAGTATCTATAGTCCCAACTGCAACTAAAGTTATAGGTGAAAATATTAATAATGTATTAAATAAGTTAGGAGAATTAGATGTGTTAGTTAATGGTTGTATTGATGAGTTAGCTGCTGGGTTGAACCAACAGGAAAAAAATGAACTTATCAATGAAATAGGAAACGCAGCAGCAACTGCTGGTGATTTTTCTAACCTAGGTGATAATGTTATAGATGAGGAAGCATTATTAGATAGATTATCTCCAAACTCTGCAGATCCTTTAATTTATAAAAGATTTATACTACAAACACAGTCTAATGATGATAACCCATTTTCCTTCCCACAAAGAAGAATAAGAGCTTATCGTGAGCGACAACAAGAAACTAGACAAGCAACTCTAGCAGAAAAAAATTGGTTTAGTCCAAGAGTACCTCGTTTTAATGGTATGGTAACCGACACATACCCCGAACAAACCTTTACTAACCTTCCAGATGGTGGTTATTCGTATAGTACTTCTGTAAAGGTATTAATAAATGAAGTTAAATTTAGAATAGATCAAGAAGCACGTCTAGATCCTTTTAAAACAGCAAACCAAATAGAAATACCAGAAGCACCAGCTTCAATTGCTCCTACTACACAAATTGCTCCCCCAACCGGTGGAAATACCGGTGGAAATACTGGTGGAAATACTGGTGGAGGTGGAGGCAGTGGTGGTGGTGGCGGTGGTGGTGGTTCTTACAATAATGATGAAACTTATCTAAACAATCAACAAAACCCATTTGGAAATGACATTCCCGGAAATATGGGAAGTGGTAATAATAATTTGAACCAATTATAGAAAAAATACAAAAAATAATAACCTTTAATATTTATAATAAAAATGAAGTCAACAGAACTAAAAAAATTAATTAAGGAGGCCGTAAAGGAAGCTATCCAAGAAGAAATGAAAGATGTTCTTCTAGAAGCTGTTCGTTCTCCTAAAATTAATACCGTAGCATCTCCTTCACCAGTTTTAGAAACAATTAATCCTTCTAACCCTGCAATGGATCCTACTCAACAAAGAGAAGCATATCAAAACATTTTAGGAGGAATGCAAAAAGGATTTACAACTAACCAAGTACCCCAAAAGTTTGCTCCTACTGGAGGATTACCTGGGGGTGATTTACCATCAGGAGAAGTTGATATGAGTCAAATAATGGGTATAATGGGTAAAAAATAAAAAATGGCTAGAATATTAGAAAATAGAACACCAATAGATTCAGTTGCGAGAAAGGCAGTTGGGTTTGGTTTTCCCTTAAATGGGCCTGCTGTTTTCGTGCCTACTTACACTACAAGGGAACAAACAAAAGCTAATTTAATTAACTATTTATTAACTAATAGGGGGGAGAGAGTATTTAATCCTACCTTTGGTGCAGATTTAAGAAACTTAGTATTTGAAAATATCGTAGATGTAACTTCGGATGAACTCCAGGAACGCATACAAAATGATATTAGTACATATTTTCCCCAAGTTATTGTTCAAGAAATTAAGTTTGATAATATACCCGATTCTAATACTATTAATTTTACATTAACATATAACATACTTAACTTCGGGATAACTGATGATATACAAATATTACTACAATAATGGCTGATTTAAAAAGAGACATAAGATATATTGATAAGGATTTTAATAGTTTTAGAAATGCTTTAGTAAATTATTCTAAAACATACTTCCCAGATACTTACAATGATTTTACAGATACCTCTACAGGTATGCTGTTTATGGAAATGGCATCTTATGTTGGGGATGTTTTATCCTTTTACTTAGATAATCAAATTCAAGAAACCTTTATTCAAAAGGCAAGACAACAAGAAAATTTATTCCAAATGGCTTATCTCTTAGGTTATAAACCTAAAGTAACAACCGCCGCTACAGTGGATATTGATTTTTACCAACAATTACCTGCTAAACTTGAAGGGGGAGAATATGTTCCTGATTTTGAGTATGCAATGATAATACCTGAAAATACCCAAATAACATCTAATTTAGATAGTAACCAGAATTTTATAATTGAAGATGTCGTTGATTTCTCAGCATCTGGGTCTTTAAACCCAACCGAAGTATCGATATATCAGATATCTGGAACTAACCCAACATATTACCTTTTAAAGAAAACTCGAAAGGCAATATCAGCAACTATTCAAGAATCACAATTTACATTCACAACAGCTAAAAGATTTGACACTAGAAAGCTTACTGCTACTAACATTATAAGCGTATTAGACGTAGTGGATAGTGATGATAATACCTGGTATGAAGTTCCTAATATGGCGCAGGAAAACGTATATTCTACGATTAGAAACACAAATACTAGTGACCCAACATACAATCAAGAAGAGGACGCTCCATATTTACTTCAATTAAAACAAGTTCAAAGAAGATTTGTAACTAGATTTATAAATTCAGGTTCTTTAGAATTCCAATTTGGAGCAGGTGCAACCACTAGTAATGATGAAATGATAGTTCCTAACCCTGATAACGTAGGTTTAGGTTTACCTTTTGAGAGAGATCAATTAACAACAGCGTTCTCCCCTCTTAACTTTATATTTACAAATACTTATGGTATAGCACCTTACAATACAACATTAACAGTTAGATATTTAACAGGTGGTGGTGTTGGAGCAAACGTAGAAGCAGGAACTTTAACCGTTTTGAATGATACTAATTTTAGATTTATTAATCCTAACCTAGCAAATACTACCCTAGCAAATCAAATATTTGCATCAGTTTCCTCCAATAACCCCTTAGCGGCGGATGGTGGACAAGATGGTGATACGGTAGAAGAATTAAGACTTAATGCTGTAGGTAACTTTCAAAACCAGCTTCGAACAGTAACTAAAGAAGATTATTTAATTAGATCTCTATCAATGCCTTCTAATCTAGGGGTAATAGCAAAAGCATATGCTATGCCTGCTAAAATTGGAGAATATCAACCTGGAGAAATTCCAACTATGCTGGATTTGTTTGTTTTAACATATGATGCAGACACAAAATTAAGAACAGCCTCTAGTTTAATTAAAAGAAATCTTCAAACATATTTAGCTGAGTATAGAATGATTAATGATTCTATTAAAATAAAAGATGCATTTATAATTAATATTGAAGTAGTATTTGACATTATAGTTTTACCAAATTATAACAATAATGAAACTATAACTAAATGTATTACTTCCCTTACAAATTTATTTTCTATAGGTAATTGGCAAATTAATGAACCTATTTTAATGAGAGATTTATATATTCTCCTAGATAAAGTAGAAGGAGTACAAACTGTTAAAAATATAGTAGTTAACAATCTTACAGGAGAAAATTTAGGGTATAGTGAATTTGCATATGATATACCAGGAGCTACAATAGATGGTGTAGTATATCCCTCTTTAGATCCTATGATATTTGAAGTTAAATACCCAAACACAGACATTAAAGGTAGAGTAGTACCACTATAAAAATAAAAATATGGCAATTTACAAAATATTCCCAACAAAAGACTCTACTTTATATTCAGAATTCCCAAACATGAATACAGGGTTAGATGAAATACTTGAAGCTTCTACATACGTAAAAAAAGATGCGGGTCAAGTAAGTAGATATTTAATTCAATTCTCAACAAGTGAGATGAATAATATTATCAAAACAAAAACATCAAATGGTGAGTGGACTGCTTATTTAAGAAATTTTAATGCTGTAGTAACAGGATTAAATTTAGACACTAAGTTATTATTTTTCCCAATAGCAGGCACTTGGGGTATGGGTACTGGGAGATTTGGTGATGAACAAGGAGTTACAAATGGTACAAGTTGGAATTGGTTAGACTACTCAGGATCACAATTATGGCCTGTTTCATCATTCCCAGCATATGTTACTGCTTCATGGTCTGGAAGTGCTTTCGAAGGGGGTGGAAATTGGTATACAGGATCTAATCTTGGATTAGATGTAACCCAAGAACAAACCTTTACATATGCCAATACAAAAGACATAAATGTAGATGTAAAATCTACGGTTGAAACTTGGTATAGTTATTCATTAGATACATTTAATGGATTTGAAAATAATGGGTTTATAATAAAACAAACAGATAGGAATGAATTTGTAGATAATGTTAATAATCAAAAAACGTTTAGGTATTTTTCAATAGATACTCATACTATTTATCCCCCTCAATTAGAATTTAGATGGAATGATTTTGTGTTTGATACTGGATCTTCTACAAATGTAGAATTACCACAAGTAGAAAGCTTTATTTCTTTATACAATAATGCTGGTACATATTATTCTCAAAGTATACCTAGATTAAGATTCGCGGCAATGCCTAAATACCCAGATAGAGTTTTTCAAACAGCATCACTTTATTCTACAAATTATTATCTACCCCAATCACAATCCTTTTATGCTGTAAAAGATACAGAAACAAACGAGTTTGTAATTGACTTTGATAGTGATTATACTAGAATTAGTGCTGATACAACATCTAGTTATTTTGATTTGTATTGTAATGGTTTAGAACCTGAAAGATATTATACAGTTTTAGTAAAGACTACAATAGGAGGTACAACTAAAGTATTTGATGAAAATATTATGTTTAAAGTAGCTAAAGGATAATTATGGAAAATGTAAATTTAAAAAGGCTAGTTTTTAATAGGAAAGAATTTAACAATACTGTAGATACAGAATTTTCCCAATTAGTAACCCAACCAGATCCATCTTTTTTCGATGTTAACTTGGCTACCCAAAGTGATTTTTGGATATTATATGACAAGTTCTTTTACTTAATACCTAAAGAGGGTGAAATTAATTCTCATAGATATTTAGTTGAAACTAGTGGAGAATACATAGATTACAACCCAAACCAAGAAGAAATAGAAGCGTTATTAGCTGAAATTGCGGAATTAAGAGAAGAAAATTTAGAAGTAAGACAACAAATTGCGAGTGTTATATCAGATTTTAGAACACAAGATGAAGCTATTCCAAGACAAGAAGCAGGTAATGCATAAAAATAAAGTAAGATAAATGTATACAACAAACAATACATCAAGTTTAACAGCCGATATTAGCACTAATGTACCGGTACCCACCGAATTATCTTTTGCTCAAACTCAATCTATAACACAAAATGAAACCCAAATTCAAGAATATACCTCCCCTTCAGGGCTAAATTTTGAAATCCCTATAAGTTCTTCAACAACAGTAGTAGATGCAATTACTTTATCAGATAATGGGTATGAACTTAGCAATCAAACAAATATACCAAATCAACTATTAACTACAAGTTTTACACCTGGAGAAAATTATGTTGAGTTTTATGTTTATGATGCCCAAAAATCACTCTTATCTTCAAACTATAAATGGGAAGATTGGACAATATTAAAAAATTCTAATAGAGAACAATTATCCCAATCATATGTAGATAATACTACAGGTTTGAACGTAATTGAAAAACCATCAACAACGGTCCCAACAGACCAAATTTACCTATCACCTTCTTCAAATGTTTACAATCAAGGATTTGAAAATGGTATTTTATATGCGTCTTATAACTTTGTAAACTATGAATTGGGTTCATCCCCAAATAATTCTTTTTATTTAGATGAAATTTCATCTGATAGAACAGAAATAGCTATAAGATCTAATACTATACCTAAAAATGATATTAGTAGAGGATATAAAAAACTACAACAGACGATTTCTTCAGCTAAATTCTTTGATGAATTTTATGTAAGTTTTTTTGATAATGAATATCTTATAGGGGTTAATGTTTTATTAACAAGTTCTATAATAACACCATCAACAACAAATACTCTTGATGTTCTTAGTACAGACGCTAATGAAAATTTAAAGATTTTAATTAAGCTTTATGAGCCCTTACCCCCACAATTTCAATTAAAAGATAATCTTTATGTAGCTTCTAAAGTGGGAGAAAGTAAAGCTTATAAAATTGAATATGATCAAGATTTAAGTGGTCTTATAAATCAAGCTAACTTCATTCAAGGCCCAAATATTAATATTCCCTTAAAAGATTTAGTAAATAATTCAACAGAATTAAAATCTTATGAAGATTTAGTAAATACACCATCATCAGAATCTTTAAATAATCTTTTAAATGTTCTTAATAAGACAGGAGTAACAATTACTCCTAACTATTCATATAATACTTTTAATGAATTTATAAATTTCTCCTCTGCTAAAGAAAGAGTAAATAATTTTTATGAAAAAGTATCACAAATACAATCTTATGAGGCCGATATTGAAACAATTACTAAAACAACAGGTTCCAACCCTAATGTAACTTCAATATCAACCAGTTTAGCTAGCCTTCAAACTAACATTAGTAATTTAGTTAAGAATTTTGATGGTTATGAAACCTATCTATATAATAATTCATCATCATTTGCATATCCTAAAACAGGATCAGCATATCCTTACTTATTAAAACCAACAGGAAGTACTGAAGTGCTAGAGTGGATGGGTAGTGATGTCGAAAATTCTCAATATTATGGGGGTTATGTACTTTCTGCTTCTTTATATGATGAAAATAACCAAAATTGGCTATATTATACTATACCGGATTTTATAAAAGAAAATTCATCTAACGATGAATATATAGAGTTTTCTAATATGGTAGGTCAATCTTTTGATGAGATTTGGATTTATACAAAAGCTTTAAGTGAAAGATATAATACAACAAATGACCCTAATAGTGGTTTACCTCTTGGATTAGCAGCAGATGCTATTAAAGGACTAGGATTTGAAACCTTTGGGAATAATTACAATAATCAGGATAACTTTATAGGTCTAACAGGTGAAGATAATGGTAGTTATGTTCCCCCAACAGGGAGTGAATTAATAACCCAATATATAGCTGTAAATGGGGGTCAAGTATATAATTACTGGAGTGATGGTTATGCGTGGGCTAATTATGTCCAATCTATAACAGAACCAGGATTTCCATATGCTATTGATAAAGTTAGTAAAGAAATATTTAAACGTCTTTACCACAATATGGCTTACCTTACTAAAAAGAAAGGTACAATTAGTGGATTAAGACAACTTATTAATATATGGGGTATACCAAATACTATACTTCGTATAAATGAGTATGGTGGTAAAAATAGAGATAATAGTAATGATTATGATTTATGGTATGATAGATTTAGTTATGCTTATACCCCTGTAGCTAATAGCTATGTGGCAAGTTCATCAGTAAACATCCCCTGGATGCCTTTAGAACGTAATAAAATAGCATCTGGTCTTAATACAACTCTATCCCCAAATATAGTTTACACTACGTTTACAGGTACAATAACCAATGGTGGTACTCTTACAGCAGCATCCACTGGATTCTACCAAATTGATAGATATTTTACCAAAACAGGTAATGGTCAATATGGGGGAATGCTATTAGAAGCTGTAAATGGAGAAATCAATTTAAGCGCTAACCCAGGACAACTTGGGGTTTATGTCGGTAATCCAAGTACAGGTTGGCCTTCATTTAGTACAAATGGTGAAGGAATTAACTATCAAATAGGAGATCAAATAACTATAACAGGAGCTCAAATAAATCAATTAAATGATGTTAACTTAGGTCAAGGGTGGACAGGTACAATAACATTAACCTTAACAAATTTAAATGTACAAGGTGAAAGTGGGGGGTATATTGTACCCGATGGTTTAGCTTTTAGATTTAAAACCACAGGCTTTCCATCTTCAAGTTTTGGGGGATCTTATTATAGCCAATCATTAGCTGTTAAAAAATCTAATGGTATTAACAATGATGAGTTTGATTTTGGTATTGGTTTATATTATGAAGACCAACCATCAGGTTCATATTCAGGATCTAGTAATAGTGATTACTATGAATATGGAAAAATGAGATTTTATATTTCTGCATCAACAGCCCAGGGGGGTGTTATGCAGTCTGAAGATATTTTCTTACCATTTTTTAATAAAGGGTGGTGGAGTGTTATACTACAAAGAAATGCCCATGTATCAGCATCTGTAAACGATGCAAGTACAATGTATACTCTTCAAGTAGCTAATAAACAATACGATGGAGATGATGGAAATGTTATAGGTTGGACTGGTTCGGTTTCAATGTCAACTGGTCAAGGTGCAGATTTTGGTTACGGTTATGGAGAATATGGAACTGTAATATATGGTGCAACAGGAGTTACATCATCAGCTAATGAAGCATGGAATAATTTTGGAGTAACAGAAGTAGATGGTATCTACCTTGGGGGTTATGTATCAGGTTCTAATGTTGTAACTAAAGAATTAAATGAAGTTGGAAAAATATTTTCAGGTTCTTTCCAAGAGTTTAGATATTATTCTAATGATATACCTACGGAAGTATTCCATGATTTTACAATGAATCCTGAATCCGTTGAGGGTAATAATATTACAGGATCTGAAAGTTCATTTGATATTGTAAATTTTAGAGCACCATTAGGAAATGAGTTAGAATATTTATACACATCTTCACAATATGGAGATTATATTGACCCCATTTCTTCATCACACCCTGCAATTACGGGATCCGCATTATCATTAATAACAGGATCATTTGTAAACCCAGCTAATAATACAGTAACATCGAGTTACAATTTTATCCATTATTCAAGTTCAGCTAAAAGAACATATAGTAAACCAAATACAGAGGTTTATTTACTAGATCAACCTTCAATTGGTGTTAGAAATAGAGTTTCTAATAAAATTCAAGTTGAAGATGGTGATGCTTATGGTAAGGTGTTATCAAGACAGGTTAGTATAGACCAAAACTACTTAATAAGTGAAAGCTATACTGAAGATGTTACAAATTTTGAGGTAGCATTTTCACCACAAGATGAAGTAAATGACGATATAATAGCAACTTTTGGATATGGAGTTGTATCTGATACTTTAGGAGATCCAAGATTTTTAATAGATTCAAAAAGAAATTATTACCCTAGATTAAGAGATGTAGCAATAGACTACTTTAAAAAATATACAGAAGGAAATGTTTATGATTATTTAAGATTAATTAAATATTTTGATAACTCGTTATTTAAAGCAGTTAAAGCATACGTACCAGCACGTACTAGCGTGAGTACAGGCGTTGTAATTAAACAAAACCTACTAGAGCGTAATCGTCGCCCATCAGTAACAATAACGCCAAATACAACGGTATCTCGTACTATAGAAACAGGTTCATTTAATGGTAACCCTACAAATCAAACGGGTTTAAATAGTGCTATTGAGTTTAGAAATTTAGAATTTACAGGAAGTATTGATGTTGAATCTATAGAAGGTGGAGCCGGTGGTGTTCCTAATAACTTAAACACCCTCCAAACACAATCTGCCCAGTTTATATTTAACACAGGGGTGGGGCCTGGAATTATTAGTGATGAATATAGAGATTTTATTAATATTAGTCAAGGGGGATCTGTTGGTAATGCTGAGGGAAGTATTAAATACATAGAACACACCCCATCAGCATCTTTAAAATTTCTAAATCCTGTTAAAACTAGATTTTCAATTAATAAATCATCAAATTCCAATCCTCTTTTATTAGGTCAATCCTTTACACTAGCAATATCTTCATCTATAAGAGGTATTATAGGGACTGAAGAGATAGGTTACAATGATATAACCCCAATAGGAACAAAATATTATACAAATTTTTATACATTTACCCCTCAAGAAGAAATAGGATTTTTATATAAAGGAAATTTTGGTTTAAATAATTTTAGGTACTATCAAATCCAAACTGAAGACTTTTTATTCGTTAATCCCCATACTTCAAGC
>TARA_R110000765_G_scaffold172693_1_pt1 | contig 12316 bp, 8 predicted proteins | sample TARA_R110000765 | Tara Oceans TARA_R110000765 (sample SAMEA4398168) | marine metagenome | biome: Polar Biome; feature: [MES] marine water layer (ENVO:01000295) within the mesopelagic zone...; material: water (ENVO:00002006), including particulate matter (ENVO:01000060) such as...... | reverse complement strand
ATATGCAGCAAATTGAGAATTGTTAAAATCTTTATTTAAGTTTTTAATTACTTCGCATGGTAAATTATTAACAGCAGAATTAAATATTTCTTTATTAGAGGTATCTATAGTTTTTTTAGAACTAGGTTTTTCATCTCTAGTTCCTTGATTTTCTATTTCTAAAGGCCTTATAAAAAGCTCTGGATCTGGCTTAAACAAATCATCAGTAAGCCTAGACTCTATGTAAGTATCAAAGAAAAAATCTCTTTTAATTTCGTTTTCTACATCTTTAACATTTGCTCTTATTTCAAAAACATCAGGAAGTTCTATAGTTTGAGCTTTAAGTGGTACTATTTCAACCGAACCATCTGAAAAACCAATTGCCGCCTCCGTATTATCTGGAGTGTAATTAGTTTCTTCAACTTCTTTTAGTTGTTTTGCTGGTCTAGGTGGTTCTCCATCTACTCCAGGTATTATAGCTTTTAAATCCTCTTGAAGGACTGGCATAATCGATGTTGTTACTTCTGCTTCTTGAGATTTTATACCTATTAATTTACCAGTTTCTGTGGTATAAGACCCATCTTCTTTTTGTATAGTTTTAGTTGGAACTTGTATATTGTTTTCTAAAAACTCTCTATCTCTTTTATTGATGTCTTCAATAGCTACTATAGAATTATCAATGTCTAGCTCTGTAATATTATCAATTTTATTTTCATCTAACTTAGTATACTTTTCTACCAATATCTCTGGAGTTAAAGGTATTACCTCAGTACCAGCTTGATTTGCTACATTAATGTCCTGTCTACTATAATATTCGTCTATTTCAAAAGACATATGATCATTTAAAACATTATCGTTAGTAGAAATAGGATTGTATTGTCTAGGAATTACGTTGTTAGGATTAGCAATTTTTCTAGCTTGTCTATTGACTTTTCTAATAGTTCTATCTTTTTGTTCCTTTAGCTTTTCTTTTCTTTCTTTATTTACTTCAGAAATCAATAGTTTTCTATCTTTCTTACCAGCATCCTCCCAATATCGCATGCCGTTTTCATCATACTTGTTTCTGCCTTCACGTCTTAGTTTAGACTTTATTTTAGTTTTAAGCGACTGATCTTCAAATCTAGCTCCAGTTACAGACGAAACACCAGCTGCCCCTGTAGGGTCAAGAACTATAGGATCTTTAACTTTTTTAGTCTTAACAGGTTTTGTTTTTGAAGTTTTAACAGGCTTTGTTTTTGCTGGAGCCGCAGCGCCAACCTTACCTATTTTAACTTTTTTAGTTTTATTTTTACCTGTTAATATTTGTCTTTTATTAAAAGCCTTATTTTTACGCTTTTTTCTAAATGGTGATGGCGGTTTACTACTAAATGTTAATTTAGCCATATTATTCTCCTATTTTATTTACTGGGTTATATAAAGAGTAAGATTGCCCTGATTCTCCAGTTTCTGATGAAGAAGTCGCATTCATTAAATTGTTTATTTGTCTATTATTTAAGTCATCAGACTCCATCATTTTATTAAAGTTTTGAGAAGCTAATTGATTTCTATCACTTTCAGTCATTTGCTTTAGTTTTTCTTCAAGTGGTAGATCATCTTTTTTTCTATCAAGTTTATTTGCTTTACGTTTGCCATCGGCAGTTGTCATATCTAAAACCTCAGCTTCAACTTCTGGTTTAGTCTCTATAATAGGTCTAGCAAATTCCCTAGCATAAGCCTCGTTTAATCCTAATTGTACAATTTTTCTATCAAAAACAACTTCTGGAGAGTTTTGTCTATTAACAGCGACTTGAGCTCCAACGTAATTTCCAATAATTTCAGATCCGTTTTTCTTGTAATCATTTACTGGATCTTTCATACCATAAGGATTATTTTCCCATAGATTTTTAATTTGACTTTGTATTGGATCTAAAGAATTACCATCTTTATCTTTAACTTCATTGTAAACAGCTAAAGTTTGATCTAGTACCTGTGGATATATACTTGTGGAATAATCTTGGTTATTTAATATAGCTTCTTGGTCATAATTAGCAATTTCATCTAACACATTATTACCATCTTCAAACGTTATTATACCTTGTTCATTAGGCTTTATACCTTTAGTTTCAAATACTTTTTCTACTATAGTTTGTTTATTTTCACCACCAGCTGCCATGTTTTTAGTAACATCAGCCATATCTCCATTGGTTTGTATTAGACTAACACCATTTGAAGACATTAAATTAGCATTAAACTTGTTCATATCAAACTTAGGTTGTCCTTTTAATCCAAACTCTAGCGAAGTGCCATCTTCGTTTAATGATGCTTCAAAGTTTTTAAACTCTGGATCCATTACTAGGTTTTTACCCATTTTAAATATATCATTATCAATTAAATGAGCATTGACAGATTTAGGACCTCCTCTTGGTACATTTAATGAAGCAGTAAGTTCATTTTTCATATTGTTTAAACCTGTCATAGTTCCTTTTAAACCATCCGCTAATTTTAACATACTTTGAGCAGCAAATTTATTACCATCACGTATGTGTAATAAATATTTGTCTTTAGCGTCCATACCTAGTTGTTGTAAAAAAGCATTAGGATTAGAAGGCTTTTTCAAGTCTGCAACTTGTGATTGATTTTGTTGTGCTCTAAATAAATCTAACTCATCTAGTATTTGATTATTTTGAGCTTGAAGTGTTTTAAAACTGCTTGTTTCATTGTTTTTAGCTCTACATGCTTTTAGTTCTTCTCCCTCAAGACCTATACAAGGATCTGCGCTATCGCCCATTTTAGCAATAGAATCGTTAAATTTTGATATTTCAGCGTTGGCTTGTTTTAAAGCTGCTGATTCGTCTATTATTGCTGGTTGTCTGTAAGTTCCCATATATTTATATATTTATTGCCCTGCGCCTGCTGAAAGCACACTAGTGGCTGTACCTGCAATATTTCCAAATGCTTCGTACTTAGCGCCTCTCATAGCAACTTCTGTTTGTCTTTCTTGATCAAGCATAGCTTGCGTTCTATCTAACTTCATTAAATCTCTTGATTCTTGTCTTGCAAATTTAGTATCTTCACCTTGAGCGTATAGTTTTTGGTTAGATGCTTCTTGCTGTTGTATATCAGCTGATATTCCTTGTTTACTTTGTAAAGCTGCTTGAGCTAGTGCCGTTGCTCCACCTGAGCCGCCTCCAGTAGCCCTAATAGTGTCTAAAGTGTTAGCTAGTGATATATCAGCTTGCTCAGCTTGAAACTCAGAAGCTTTAGCTGCAACACCTAAATTAGCATAAGGATTACCTATTTTTTGTAAAGCTTTTTCTTGATCCGCTATAGAGTCTTTAAGTATTTGTTGTTCTCCTTTAGCTTCTTTTTCTTTTTTATTAGCATCTATAGCTGTTGCTGCACTAGCGCCTACTGCTACAACTGCTGAGCCTATTAATATTGATGTTGCTACTGCCATATTATTAATTTAAAATTTTAACTAATTCATGAGACGGCTTTTTATCTACATGCCATCCTAATTTTTTATGTGTTTCTATTAAGCTTTTATGCCTACATATACTAAAAGAATACTTGTAACCAAGATCTTTTATAATTCCTTCTGCTCCAGTGATTAATAATTCTAAAGCTTGTTTTCTATTTTTTTCTCTATATTCTGGATCTGACACTATCCACTCAAGCAAAGCTACTTTAGCATTTGTCAAGTATATAAATCCAGCTGCTACAGGTTTATTGTTGTTCTCAACTACAACACCTGTTTCAGGTAAAAAATCATCGGTAGGAGACACCCATTCAGGCCAAGCTTCCCACCATTTTCGTATAAAAGTTAAATCACCTTGCTTTAACTTTCTAATATTTAATTCCATTTAATTCTATTGCGACGATACGTTTATATTAGTAGATGCTGCAAATATTTGTTTAGATCCGCCTAAATCAGTAGTATCATCTGTTTGTAATGTAACCGTTGCAAAATATCCTTTAATTCCAGATATTGAACTACCGTAAGAAACTTCACCAACTCTTGCAGCACTATTATTTCTAATATTAGACATATACTTACCCTCTTTTAGAATAAATCCAGCTCTTTGTATTGGTGGAACTAGTGTTGCTGGAAATTCATTTCCAAAGTTATCATAAGCACCTTCGTAGTAACTATTTATAATTACACTATTATCTGTATAATTTACATATTCTGATATACTAGCCGCTGGATTTATGTAGTTATCATTAACTAATTGCTTCCCTTGCTCATCAGATATAAAGCTTTTGCCTTTCCAACCGTTACTTCCTTCATAACCTATAGTTAAAAAGTTTTTATTTATATTTACTTGAGGATTAAAAACAAATGTCAAAGAAGAAGCTGCAGGAGCAGCACCATAATACACATTTCTATTGTTAGATGCACCAGTAAAATAATGTTCATATATCTCTGAAGAATTAGTTGTGAAATAAGTATTTTTTAAACTAAATATATTATTAGGTTTATAACTGTAGAAAGTTGGCCAACCTAAAATATTCTCATCCCAAGCTAAAGTATTATAATTGGTACCATCTTCAAATGTACTTAATCCAGCTTTTTGCATAGAAACAACGTACTCTCTATCATGTATATCCCAACCACCTATTATTTTATCTCTTTCAAAAGTTCTAAAAATTAAATCAACACCAGCGCCTACTGTAAAATCTAAAGACTGAGTAAGAGTTATTCTTGTACCGCTTGTAGACTGCCCGTTAACATATATATTATATTCGATACCATCTATTATTAACTGAGAACCTAAAGTAGGTTTTGGACCACTTACTATAGTTATATAAGCTGGAAATCCAGTAGAAGGATCGTAATCATCTTGACCAGTTGCAGAAACAGCAGCAACATCTACAGCATCATTGTTTTCGTTTATTTCTTTTAGTTTATCTCTAAAAAAATTAGATAACCCATTTTCAGATATTTCAGTCATACCATCTCCTGAAAGCCTTATGATAGATCCTCTGTCTTTATCAGCAAAGTATTTTCTAAAACCATATACGGCAAAAGACTCTGGATTTTTACTTATTCCAAATTCACCAGCATATGGACTTAATTGTCCTATAACAGTTCCAGTTGGCATAGTCTGTGTACCACCTTCAGATGTGTATATAGTATCTTTATCTATTAAAGCTCTATTAACTTTATCTTCTTGAAAAACAATTAAGTTAGTATTTTCTGCATAAAGCTTTTGTATACTACCTTTTTGTGGATCTGCCGCTTTAGTTATGTTTTCTCCTACTGAAAAAACATTAGTCTCATTTATTCCAGTTCTAGAATTATAAATTCCTGAATATATTAAAGCATTTGGTCTTATTTCTTGTGCATTAAAATCTTCTTTTAAGTAAGCTTTAGCTCCGTAACCAACTGATACAGCATTAAAGTCTTCTTGATACCTAGAACCTTCTATAAACCAGTTTTCTACTTCATCGTAACCACTAGTTCCAAAAGCAGGCACACTAGGCTCACTACCGCATCCAGAGGGAAATGGAGGCCAAACCGTGCCAGAAGGAGCAGCTGGACTAAATGGTAAACCAGGAAAATTAGAAGCAATACCACCTCTCCACTCTTGAGGAGTTGCAAAATTACCGTATGCATAAGGAACACCAGCATTATTACTACCAGGAGTTCCTGTGTATATAGTCTTCTTTAACCAAAAAGAATTGAAATAACTAACTTCTAATTTAAAATACGCCATATTTAACTAATTACGATCCATGTTGAATAATACTTAAAAGCAAAACCAGTTGATCCATTACAGTCTTTTACTATTACTTTTAATAAAACTTTTTGATTAATATTTTGCGATAAATAAGCTTGATCATTTACTATTCTTATATATGTATCTGGAGTTACAGTATTAAAATAAAAAAATGTTTTTGCAGTAGATGTACCATCTTTTTCTACTTTAACCTCTAAGTTATCTAAAGATGTCCCAGCAGAGCCATTGAAAACAGTAGTTTGAGTATTAAACTGACCTATTAAAGAATTTGGACCTCTTTGACTACCTGGAGGAACTGCAAATATAGGATATGGAAGTGCTTCACTACCAGCAGAACCTGACGAAGGATTTCCAACTTCACCTTCATACCAAGCGAAACCTGATAAATTATTTGCTAATGATGGATTAATGGATGGCGCTTCATTTGTTAATAAACATGTTTTAGTAACTATATTATCACCATTAGCTAATATTCTTAAATTTATATTAAAAGTTCTTGCAGCAGAATTAGCTCCATAGTAAAAGTAAGTGTTAGATCTTAATCTATATCTTAATCCAGTCGTGTTTAAAAGATCAAAAGGAGCTGGGTTTAAAATATTACCGTTGCCATCTGTGACACTTGCTAGTTCTATTGTGCCACTCAACATCAAAGCATTATTAGAATCAACAGCTTGAAACTCCTCACCTATCCAAGAAGTAGTAGCTGTAGGATAAGGTATTTGAGTTTCTTCTAAGCTAAAAGATACCGGAATTGGTGGAGATGTCGGAGTTCCTATGTCAACACCTATTCCTGAACCTGCGCCATTGTTTATAAATTTATTTAATTCAACTATAGAACCAGAAGTACTAGTTTCCCAATATATGTCTAACTCTGACTCTACTGGATTTGTTTCAAAAACGTTTAAGTTTTTTGAAAAAGATCTATCAAAATTTAAAGCTGGATTTCCTTGAACTCCTGGGGCAAAGCCTACTAAAAAGCTTGTTTCTAGCTGCGCAACGAAAGGATTTGCACTGGCATCTAAATATAATGGATCAAAATAATTTGTGCCAGGACTAGCAACATTATTATTAGGATAAGAAGAGTTTTTTCCAAACAATCCTCTTTGACCTACCCAGTCTCCTAAATCTTTATAAGACAATATAGAGTTTACTGTAAATTCATTTTTAAAAGTTACTTGAGATGACTCTGAAAAAGCTGGAGTTGGATTCCATACTGTAGGATAATTAGTAGCATTTGATATATATTTTGTTACAACTCTAGGATATAATAAAGTTTCACTTCCATATATTGTTTCTGTAGGCCCTACGTCTGACAACTGCTTAGGAACTTTATTAACATTATCTCCAAATATTGATATATTAGAAACAGCTGCAGGGTTTCGATAATTTAATCCAGTACTGTCAATAGCAGCGCTTCCTAATTCTTTATCTATAACTATTTTTCCAGACGTTGCACCAGGTGTAAACACATTATAATACTCTTGTTCTTTTTGCTGAACAACTATTTTGTAGCTTAAATAACCTAAGGGATTGCTTGAGCTAAATATACCTGGATAACCATTTATCTTATTTGAAGGTATTAAATCGTTGAATTGAATTTTCAAACTATTACCAGGCCAATTTAATACACTTTCTACATTTTCATATGGAGCATATAAGCTAGAAAACTCTCCAGGAGTGGATCCTGGGTTTATAGATTCATCTCTGAGTATAACATTAGAAGATCTACCGTATCTATCTACTAATACAACACCTACTTTGTATGATCTGTTTTGCTTTACGGTGTGGTTAATATACTCTCTTCTTATTCTACTTCTTTCTGGATTAGCTAAAGTTTGATCGCCATCAGCAAGTTTTGGACTTATACCTAAGTTGTAGTCTAAGTTTTCTGGAGACGCATGTTTTTCAATAAAATTACCATAAATTATTCTATTTCCAGCAGCAGCTTGAGCAGCAGCTTTTATAGGTACTTTATCATGTATTCTTAATGAAACTTCATTAGGTAAAACTTTATAGGGTTTATTAGAAACATAATTGTAAGAATAAAATCTATCAACAGTAGTAAAATTATCTTCTACGTTTACTTCGTCAACTACTCTTATAGCGTTGCTATCTGACTCTTTTAACAGTATTTGAACTTGAGATACTTTAAACTCACTAGCTAATTGAGATTGAAGTATTCTATCTCCAGATGTAGCAAGATTTCCGGTTTTATTAAACCCTGTTGGCATATTTATGATAAGATCTGCTCTTGTTATTTGATTTTCCATCAATTTTAACACTCCACTTTCAGCAGTGTTTTTTTCATCTCTTCTTGTTTTAGTACCATCATAAGCACTATCTAAAAAGTACCCATATTGTTTAGGTACAAATAATGGTTGGCTAAAAGGAGCCATCAACGAGTATTCGTTGTCATCATATTTAAAACGATAACTAAACCTTACAAATTTATTTTTTAAATAATTTTCATCACCAGAAAAGTTAGCATCGTAATATGGGTTTAATTGTTCAAATTGAAGTACGTTACCAGCTGAAAAAGCAGGATTTCCAGGGCCTATTAATGATGCGGCTGTATTATTAGCATTAGCCATTGCAGCTGCGCCTACAGAACCAGAACCTACTGGATATTCAAATTGTATACTATTTGAAGGAGGTCCACCAAATATATTATCTATTTTAAAATATCCTAACTCTGGCTTATTTATATTTAAAAACCTTGTTGTTGTATTAGTTATGTCTATATCAACTGTACCATAATTTATTTGTACTACGCTTGAAGTTATTGAGCTGACTACAGCTGAAGAATTGGCTGGAAGATACTCACTTAAAGTATCTTTAGCAGTTGGCATATTAGTACTTTGGTTTATAAAAGATATAGGACTAAAAGGAGCAAATTTAGCTACTGAAATATGATCTTCATTAGTATAATAAGTAGGATTTGATATAGCTGTTTCTATATTTATTTTTCTAGGTTGATTTCTGTTGTCTGTAAAAAATAGTAAGTCTTCTATTAAATCAACACCAAGCATTTGGTGTGTTTTAGAGAAGTTTAAAAAATTACCTTGCACTATTATGCCGCTAATTGGATTACCGCCTGTTAGTGGTCCTTCTATGTAAGCTATAATACACTGAGAACCTAGTATTACACCACCAGCAGGATCGTTCAAATCACCTTGTGGGAAATTACTTAATTGGTCCGGTGATGAATCACTAAAGTTAGTAGCAAAAATAAATATTCTATCTTTGTTTGTGTCTACATAATAACCTATTATCTCTGTACCTGATCTAAAATTAAAATTTGAATATTGTGAGTTTCCTAGTATGTTTTCAACAACGCCTTCATCAGGACCTTCACTTTTACTTACAGATATATTTTGACCGTCTCTGTACTCTCCCTGAGGCAGTAGTCTTTCATCTAGGTCTTTATTCATTTTAGACCCGGTAAATAAATTCCTTACTTCTGGCATATTAGTGTTTTATCCATTTAGATTTACCTCTCATGACTTGAGCTATCTCTCCAAGTTTAATATTTGATAATCTTATTTTAGCATTTCTTAATTTAGCTGATCTATCTTTTTTAAATCTAGCAACTTGAAATTCTTGAACATTAGTTCTACTGGCTATTATAGAGTAAGTTATATGAGCATACATGGCTTCTTCTGCCATTTTAGGTATCTTAGTATCCATATCGTAAGCTAAACCATCTGATATGTATTCTAATATTATAATTTTTTCAACCAAATTACTTGAGAAAGTAAAAGTACCTAATCTTTCGTTTAATTGAAACCAACCATTTGATTGACTAGTTTGTGGTTCTAAACCATATCTCTGACCATAATTTAATTTCCACCAAGCATAATCAAAAACATACATGTTATCATTTGTGCCACTTCCCGATACGTTACTATCATTAGCAGCATTCCATCTTTTTTCCGTTAAAGATTGTTCTGCTAAATTGTTTTGTCCAAATTCGTTTTGAATTGGTATGCCAAAAGAATCTTGAATTGGTAGAGTGTAAGGACTATCAGTTAGATTATTCACCGGATATATTATTCGCTGAACTCCTGAATTATCAATCCAAGATAGTTTTACATAGTTAACATAGTCTTGTGGAATTGGTACACCTAAACCTGCTGGCACTGTTAATTCTTGTGATTTAATACTTTTTAAAGTATCATAACTAAATTCCTGCAAACCTCTTTTAGCGTGGAATAATACATCTGATTTCTTTACTCTTGGTATTATTTTATCTATACCTACATACGCTACTATAAAGTTGTTTACTATATCTTTTAAACTTACATATGAGTAACTTCCATAATTGGCCCCTATAGCACTATTTTTTAATTGAACATAAACACTAGCGGCAGTATAAGTTCCTACTAGTTTTATTACATTGTTTAAAGAGTCAGATACAAAAGATAAGTTTTCAGCTTGAGCAACACCGTCTAAATATATAGTATAATTAGATGCAGAACTAGTTTGAACTAATGTGCTGTCATAAGCGCTTACAATATTAGTATTGAATGTGCATGCAAAAGTAGGATTTACAACCGCAGCTAAAGATGCGAAAACTTGTTGTCCAGAATAGTATTGTGCGTTTGTTTCAGTTATTAATCCCATTTATTATGATTTTTCATTTTGAGTATCTTGATTGAGTTGAGAAGTAGCAGCTTGAATAACCGATTGATCCCTTATTATAACACCAGCATATTGTAGTATTTTTAATATAATCTCTGTTTGTTGCATCTCGCTTATTTCAAAATTAACAGATCCAGTAGTTGGTATAACAGGTGTTAAAGCAAAGCCCGGTGTGCCATCCCAAACATACTGACCTAAATTACCAACACCATAACCCCATATAGGATCTAATGGTTTTCTTATATAGTTAAAACCTATATCACCAGCAGAAGGAATTGATACAGCTGGATAAACCGTTAATTTGTTTTGTTGATAAATAGCTATTGGATTATTAATGCTTGGTTGAAGTAAAGGAGATAGAATTTGTTGATGATACTCTCTTTTGCTAACTATTTCTATTTCAGGAGATCCTATTGCTTTTTCGTAAAAAGCAGATCCAAACCTGTGTAAATCGATTGGTAAGTTGTATACATTACCAGCTACAGCAGACGCTGAAGCATTTTTTTCAAAAATTTGAAACTCGTCTTTCATTTTGTCCATACGAGAAGCAAATTCTACATCTGTTTTTGGCATACGTATATACTGGTTATATTGTTCAAAGAAATCTTCAAATATCTCTAATTGAACTTGAGCAGCTACTTTATTAAACTCTTCAGGTGTTAAATATCCTCTTTGTTCTTTATTTAGAATAGTTAATACCGTGGTATATACCGTGTTTACGTTTATTGCCATTTTAATATTTTTTTAAAAAAAAAGGGTGGCGATCAAACCACCCTTATTTATAATCACTTGTTATTTTAGTTTTTTATCTATTGATTTAAAAACCTCAACTCCTTCATCTGTCTTTAGAAAAGCAGCAAATGCTGAGTATGGATTTTCTTCAAAAGGAACTTTAATTAACTTTTTACCATTAGCAGTCCATGAAAATGTTCTTTGATCTTGTGATAAAGATATTATTTGCTCTTCAACTGCTTTTACAGCAACGTTTCTTAGCTGTGTATTTTCATCATTAGCAAGTTGTATGAACAAATTAGGATTGTTTTTAGCAAATAGCAATAAGTCTCTTTTAATCTCTTTAGAGCTCATCTTATTAACCTCAGAACCTACTTCAGTTCTTAATATAGCTTCTGCATGATCTATATCTAATTCTCTAGATAAAGCTAAAGCTTGAAATTCAAGTTCTAAGTATTCTAAATCGTCAACAGCTTCTTTAACATCATCTTTTTCTTCATATCTTTTAGTTAACTGCGGGTGATATAAAGATAACATTTTTTGTAAAGCTTGCTTTTCTTTAGGAACAAATAAAGTACCATCTTGAAATATAATATGTTCCATAGTACATTCACCTTTTTGCTCTTCAACAAAAGGACTGTTTTGATTAGAAGCGTATCTAAGTTCTTTTTGTTTTCCTTCTTTCTCATCAAACCATAATAAAGGAAATCTTCTTGTATGTCTTGATGGTAAAGTAAAGGTTAATGGTGAAAAATCGTGCTTAAGATAATAAAGTCTATCTTTTATTTCCCAAGTATTTTTTTTAACTTTAGGAGTTTCAACGATTGTTTCAACCGCTTCTACAGCTTTAGCTGCAGGTTTTTTGTTTGTTTTTTCCATAATATAATATAATATAATAATTAAAAAAGATCCTGCCGAAGCAGGACCTTATTATTGTTAGAAGCTATTTATAAAGCTTCTCCAGTTATGTTTTGTGCTGTAACTTTCATGTTAGCAACTGGTGCATTAGCACCACCATCTAAACCACATTTTTCCATTGCTGAAATGACGTTGTTTACAATGATATCTTGTGTTAACACAGCAGCAGCACCATCGATGTATCCATCGGCAGCAACAGTTAAAGTATGAGCTAAAACTAAAGGACTTGCACCTAGTTGTGTAGGAACATTATATTTTATCTCTACTGCAGTTGCGCTTGCAGATTTAACAGTGATAATACCTTCAACAGGTAATAACAATGA
>TARA_R110000765_G_scaffold37662_4_pt1 | contig 12330 bp, 20 predicted proteins | sample TARA_R110000765 | Tara Oceans TARA_R110000765 (sample SAMEA4398168) | marine metagenome | biome: Polar Biome; feature: [MES] marine water layer (ENVO:01000295) within the mesopelagic zone...; material: water (ENVO:00002006), including particulate matter (ENVO:01000060) such as...... | reverse complement strand
TCCTCCGTGATTTCGGCCATGTCCAAATTAAAATCAACCGATCCAGAAGTTGCCATACTTATTCCCTCAGAAGTCCTTCATATCAACCCCAGATAGCTGCTCTAAGCCCTACTGCAATTTCGCCAAGAACTAGAAAAGCCACGCCCCACAAAATTTTGTAGATATTGTTGATAGAACTTTGTAAATGTTTAAAGTCATTAGTCTTTAAAGCTTCTACCTTTTGTGCCAAAAGCTTTATCTCACCTCGTATGGTAACAAGCTCAAGCTCGTTTTTACGAGAAGTATCCTCCTGCGGCACTTTTAGAACTCCTTGATACATTCCAAAACGATTGAGTACGTATCGCCAGAACCGTGCCCAACGGTGGTGAATCTAAGATCTCCCGTAGGACTTGAGGCAGTGTTAACTAAGCCTCCAAACGACGAATAATCAAGCATTCCCTGGTAGTCCGTAGGCAGCTCCAAAGCCAGCACATCAGTACTTGCATCCCAAAGGATCTTTACAGACACGCCAACTGTGGAAAACCAGACCTTGTTGATACGAACATCCGTACATGCGGTTCCAGCACCGCCCGGATAGTTAGACAGACCTGAAACATCAACCTTTAAAACGGCTGCTTCACCTGTATCCACATAAGTCCAGTTAAAGGAACTTATAAAAATACGCGGCCCATCCTGAATCGTTTTATTTGTAATGGTGTCAGCCATAAGCCACCTCTAGCAGTATTTGGTTTTAGTTTTTACCTACGATGTACCATCAATACCTTTTTACGCGATTTGGACGTATTCAATGATAAAGGTAAAAGATCCAGCCGTAGTGGCATTTACTGTGTTGGTAATATTGCAATAAATTGTCCGTTCAGCGGAGGTATATTGCGCAGAAACGGGGGCAGTCGCGGCGTCCTGTGTGGTAAGAACAAGAGTGGTTACCGTAACATTGCCAACCACGACCGTTGTACCCGCGTCCAAAATTTCATCTGTTTGCGCGGCAACGATTTGGGCACCAGAAGTGGAAGTTCCGACCTCGTAGCCTATATCACCAGATCCAATTACGGGAGCCGTCGCACAGAATATTTTTATGTTGGTAAGGATAGTGTTGGCGGGTTGGGTGAACTCGCCAATCGCGGGGCTGTCTCCAGCGGTGGTATTCACGGTTACGCCAGTAGCAAAACCAACGTGTGGTATGTACTTGTCGGTTACAATTCCGGTAGACGCGATGTCACAAGTAGTGGTGGCTACTCCCGTTCCTGAAGCGATATTGATTACTTCGAATCCGTTTTCGGAACGAACCGGACCATTAAAAGTTGTATTAGCCATTTCGGCGGACCTCTCTTACCAAAAGTTTTGCCCTAGAGTCTTGGTAAGCGTCTGCTGGGACAGTCGCTAGGGCTATATTTCCCAGAAAAATTAGAAGGGGGAGATCCCCCTTCTAAAGCAGCACTTATGCGCCAGGAGATCCAAACACACAACGAGGATCAGAGTACCCGTAGCTGTAACGCTCACGAGCCTTGAATCGAACATTGCCTGTATCAAAGTCTCCTTCCATCTTAGTGGACATGGGCATACGTTCAAAATGAATGAAGCCGCGAGGCGCATCCGTTTTGATAAACCATGCATCCGTATCCGTAAGATAGTGGTTGACAACATACCCTTGTGGCAGCATCCCCATGTTTCGGGAAGCATTAATATCGTTGTCAGCCGTTCCTGGACGAAGAGTAGTCTCAAGCAATCGATCCGAGACAAATTGTAATGCCGGCGGAACAATCAGTTTGAGGCCACGAACCGAGACCTTGAGGCCACGCTCATCGACAAAAGCTGCAATGTCAATAAGGGCATTTTCAAGACTGGTTTCGTTCAGGTCAGAGGCGGTGGAAGGCTCATTGCGAAGTGTATTACCGTTCACCAAAGGGTGATCAGTAGCACACAGCTCTATGCCGTCGCCGCCTGTAAAAGTACTATCAAAAGCGTTGTTCAACGTAGCTGCACCCTTCACCTGTTTGGTGTTGGCCATGCTACGAGCCAAAGCTTTCGTGTAGCGTGAAGCAAGACGGTCATAGAGATTATCCTCGATTGCTTCTTCCGTAATGGAGAAAGCAAGCGCGATAGTTTCATGCGTATACCGTGCGGTATACGCCTCTCCAGCGTCATCAAACGACACTGCACTACCTTCTGACTTAACCGGCGCTGCGCCGAAACCAGAAAGCATGACTTCCTCTTCAAAAGCACGTTCTGAAGATTCCGTATCATAGACTTCTCTTGCTTCATCATCATACCTGGCGTATTCCAACCCAAAAAGGGCATTAAGGCCAGGCTCTAGTTCTTTAGCGAGTTGTGCTCTGCTAATAGCCATTTCTCCGCCCTCCTATACGCCAGTTGTCGAAGGTGTGCCAGCAGCAATACTACCTTCCGGTGAGTTAAAGCTGTTGTTTAACCTTACGATGGCACCAACGCCTGCAGCTGAGAAATCAGTATTGCTTGGGTCATCGACCCACCCCATGACCCTTAATTGTAAGGCCGCTGTGGTTGCAATTGTACTGATAGCCAATGCCGCTGACGACATGCCTGTTGTTGTGGATCCACTTGTACCACTGGAAAAATTTGCGTTAGCAAATACAGCAGCCCTTGCAGTAGCTTTACTTGTCCACGATGCGTCCGTTGCAACTATGAATAATTGCATTGGATCATCTGCGACAAAAGCTTCTACAGGATGATTGCTGTCTGCACCGGACCCGGGCCAATAATTTGACCAAACGGTTTTTCCGGTAGTGCTAGACACATATTTACACCCCATGAAAGCGCCTACTAAACTCACAGTACCACCTGCCGCAGCGCCTACCAGTGAAATATACCCCGTAGAAAGGGGAATAACTGGAGAGCCTTGATAGATAGCAGTGGAGTTGCCGTTGGCAATTTCATAAGAAGTGTAGCCAGTTGTACCAGTAGAGTTAGAGCCTTGTCCTAGTTTAGACATCGGACGAAGGCCAAAAGCTCCATTGATATTAGCCATGTTTTTCTGCTCCTAGCCCTCTTCTTTTTGAGGGCCACCAAAAGTTACACTAGTTTGCCTGTCAGGTTTGCTGATAGGCATTGCAGGATGTTGTTCACGCGCTAAGTCGTTATCAACAGCCATCATTTGATCGCGGGTCATGCCCCGGTAATAACCTCTGCGTTCTTCAACGATTTCAATCGGAACCCTAGCAAGAAGCAAGCCGCCTATTCCAATAACACCGGCATGTTTGCCATCATCGACGGTCGGAATATCAAAGTCAGGGTACTCATCACCACGCACCAGCTCATATCCTTCACGAGAACGAGCGGCCACGTTTTTACGGTCATCAAAACCCATAACTTCAGACCTAATCCATCGATGCTTATACCCTTCTGGCGGAGGCGGTGCCTCCAACATGGAAGGGGGCTTCCACGGTTCAGTGCGTGCTTGTTTTGCACGAGTTTGATCAACACGGGGCGTCCTAGCAGACTTTGGGAGAGCTGTGGTCTCTGTTTTTTCCATGATTAATCCCTCACATATTTTGCATATTCTTCAAGCGGCACATTAAGCCGCTTGGCAATTGCAACCTGCGAGGGTGTCAATCGCACAGTTTTACGTCCACCCTTATTGCGGGATGCGGAGGCTTCTGCTGACGCTACTTTTCTGCCTCCCCCGTTTGACTTGGACCTGTGGCCAAGTTTATGCGGAAACTCAGTCACAAGCCTTTTGTCTAGTTCAGAATAGTACTCATCGGCCTGTGGGTCAAATCCTTCTTCTTCTACCAACTTACGATGCAATCCAAAAGCTGCATACGTCATTACCTCATCTTGGCCGAACCAATCATTACGAGAAGCCCATCCCTGAGCCTTTTGGTCAGGCGGTGGGGCGGCCTGTTGAGGTTGAGCAGCCTGTTGGTGTTGAGCAGCCTGTTGAAGTTGAGCAGCCTGCTGGTATTGAGCTTGCGCTTGAGCTTCGTAGGCGGCTGTCTCACCTTTAACCGATTCCAATCGACCCTTTTGATACGCCAAATTAGTCATAGACTCTTGAGCCTCGACTATTTTGTCTATATCGCCACTTTCATGGGCATCCTTTAGGCTTTTCTTGGCGGAATCAATTTCAGAGGTAACACGTCCGCCAAACTGCTCCTGGTAACCTTTGTCTAAAGAGCCTAGGCGCTGTTTTAAAGACTCGTTCTCCAGATGCACGTTTTCCGCGAACTGGATCGCGGTTTGCTTCTGGCGTTCTTCCTCTCGAAAGCGGTTGGTTAACTGGTCAATGCGGGTTTTAACTCGGCCACTGTACTCGTCCAGTTCTTCCTCCTGAAAAGAGGTTTCGCTGGAAGTCACCTCCTCTCCCTCTGCAGGAAGAGCTACATCAACGGCGGATTCTTCCGAATCGCCTACTTCAATATCTGTTTCTCCGGGCATGCCGTGGTCTCCATCATGACTTTCTCCTCTCTAGACATGTTGAACATCATCAGGTTCGATGATAGTGGCGATGATTTCATCATCGTTAATAATGCGAACTTCTCCCCCGTCAATTCTAAATCGGGCGCCCGCATATCGGCCAATACATACCCACTGGTTTTCTTGGCACCAAGGGTCTGCATCCTGACCAAATTTATTGGCGTCTTGATAGGCCAATGGCCCTATTTTCAAAACGTAAGCTACCACCGTAGCTAAAGCTTCACGAGTTCGAGCGGCGTCTGGAATGTGAATGCCACCCTCAGTCATAGCTTTTCCGGCATAAGGCATCACAAGGATGCGCCAACCAGTAGGCTGTGGAAGCCTGTCTTTTAAACCCTTCTCCAAAAGAGAGGGGTCCAATACCTTGTCTTCTTGAGCTACATAAGCGTCTGAAACGGAAGAAAGTTTTACTTTTTCTTCTTTTGCCACATGATCCGGGACATAAAGCGTGCTCATTCTTCCTCCGATGAGTGTAAAGCGTCTTTTATTTCTTGTTCTGAGAACTCGAGACCGCGTAATTCCCCAGTCAAATCACGATATTCAAGGAAATCCCTGGGACTTCCTTGCAAAATAGCAGCCTGGGTTAAGCTAATTCGTTCTTGGATGGCTTTAAGTACAGCATAGGCAAAGGTAGTGGGATCTACCATTATTTAATATGTTCCAGAGAAATTCCTGCCCTTTATAGCACCTCCCGTGGAATATTTCACCTTCTTTGGCTTAATTTTCGACATTCCACCATGCATGTAGCCTAATTCATCCACATTGGACATAGCCACACTAAAACCGTCCTCTACCGGCATAATATCCCCATAAGGAGCGCCAATTTCGTCCGCGTATCCCTGGGCCGACTCAATGGTCGGATAAACAACTCCTCTGGGCATCAGAAATTCCTCGTTTTTTTGGCGATCCCGCCATCGTTTCGGTTTAACATCCTTTCAAGCTGCTTTACATCTTTGTTTGAAATGACCCTAGCCGACTGCGTAGCACCAAGTTCTTGAGGTACTGCGTTGCGACGTCTTCTCCGAAGTCTTTGTACATCTCTGTCTGAAATGGTGTTAGCCGACTGCGTATCAGCAAGTTCTCTAGCCAGAAGGCTTTGTACATCTCTGTCTGAAATGTTACTCATCTTAAAATACTCCTCTGAAAGTAAGACCACGAATCTGTGCCCCGGTGCCGCGAACTACGCCACCGCCCGAGTATTTCGGAACATCTTCTTCAGGCTTCGTTCCATGAAATTTATGCCATCCGGCCTTCATTTTGGCATCCGTTTCTTCATTTCGTAGCCGTTCTCTAAGTTCTGCTATCTTTTCATCAGACATCTCTAAGTCTTCGTCTATTGGTGCCTTTTTATCCATATCAATACACTCCACTAAATTTACGACCACGAACCTGCGCTCGTGTACCACGAACTATTCCACCCTTGGCGGCGCCAAAGACTTGTGTGAGCTTCTTGGCCTGAGAAGAACCTTTCTTTTTGGTCCGCCCTAATTTCAACATGGCTGCCAATTGTCTTTTTTTGGCTGCTTCTCTTGCTGCGCGTGCTCTCTTTGCTCGGGCACTCAAACTTTTTAAGGATCGCTGAGCACCGCTTAAAGGAGTAAAGGTGGCCGCAGTGCCTGAAATACCAACTCCGCCAACTTTAAAGCCCGCTTTTTTGTTGAGTGCAGAGGCACGATCCGCCAATTCTTCCGCTTTACCCACGGAAACTCCCATTTGTTCTGCCATCTGTTTTATTCTAGCCATTACTCACCTCGTCCTGCACTTCCCATCTTGTTAATACGATCCAAGTTCACATCAGCACGCAACAGCGCAATGTCTTCCTGCGAATCCATCTTCTCGCGTGTTATATCCTGACGCTCCCCTTCACGCTGCTCTTCAAAAGCCTGTTTAAGGGAAAACTCTTCCGCTTTACGTTGAACGTCAGAAGCCTTAATGTCCAGTTCCTTAGACCGCAGCTGCACCAGTGGATCAACTTCACCTTCCGGCGGCGGCATTAAGGCGGACATGACTTCTGCCATGTACTCGGCAATAAGCTGTGAAACCCGCGCTTCCACATCTTGCGGCTGCTCTTGCTGCCCCATCTGGGCCGCTTGCTGAGCAGCCATAGACATCTCTGCCGTGGCCACGCCTCGCGCCTTAAATGCCACATGCTCACACAAATGAGCCTGCAGCAGTGCAAAGATAGGGGGTGTCGAAGCAGCAATAGGCGTTTTCATGAATATAATATGCGCCTGGATATGGGCGTCATGATCCTGGGTCGGAAATGCCTGCAGCGGCTCCTGCATGAGTGACTTGGCATTCTCTATCGCTGGATCAATAGGCTGAGGCGGTGTAGGAGCTGGGAGCAGGCCTTCAATATTCGGGACGCCAATTGCTTCATAAATGCGACGATACGCTTCATACAAATTGTGCATCTGTGGATTACTCTGTGCCAACTGGAGTTGTGTTTGAGCAAGAGCCAAACGCTGGGACATAGAGAATATATTCGGGTCAGAAACCGGGACAATATCGACACGCTCATCAAAATCCGCCTGCTTTATAGAAGAATCGGCACCCCATACGCTGTAGGGGTAAACAGGAGGCAGTGACTCAGCAAAAACACGAGCCAGCATCTTAAATTCAATTTTCTGTGCAAAATGCAACCGTTTATGAATGGCAGACATGACCTTGGAGCCACGCTCCAATAACGCAACCGTGGTGCCCACGGCAGCTTGCTGATTGCCATCGCCAACCTGCATATCGGTAATCGCCGCAAAGCGGCGACCCGCATCCACCACAAAACCCAGCAACTGCATTAGTGTCTGACTAGGCTCCTTGTACGGAAGCGGCAAGATACTTTCGGCAAGCTTGCCTCCCGGCACGTCGATGTCTCGAAATTCACCAGGAGAAAGAGGTGTGTCAGAATCGCGTATGCGAATACCCCGCGCCTTAAAACCAGCCGGAAGATTAGCTAGAGTCCCTGCATCAATAAGCTGTCTCAGAATCGAAGTAGCAGAGCGCCCCAGTCCACCAATCATGTGCAACAGACCAAAGCCGTAAAACCCTAAGCCTGGGAGAAATTTATAGTGCGTGAAGTATTGTTGCTTGCGGTAATACTCGTCACCTTCACGCCAATTACGCCTGACCGATAACACCTTGGTGCTGCCTTCATCAATGGTAATGATGTAGGGAAGCTTGATGCCTGTAGGCTCATTGTCTAAAGGATGTACGTGTTCAAACCCGGGTAAATCCAGATCGGTATGTATCTCAAGAAGCGTACAGTCCATATCGTCGGTCGTTTTTTCAATACCGGACAGCTCGCGTTCTTTGGTAACAACTTCGTTGTCTTCTTCAAAAGGTTGCAGGTCGATGTCTCGATAGAAACCACCCGTCTGGAATTTTTTGATGTCATTACCGCTCATGCGAATGACATGAATAATTCGCGCAGCAGAAGATAAGTCGGAAGCGTTGTACGGAACAACTAAATCATCCGCCGGCACGAACCGCGCTACTGCGCGGTCTAAGATGTCGTCAAAATAAACTTTCTTGAAGGCACTGCCGGCCAGCGGTAAATAAAACAACAAGCGGTCCATTTCCGGATCGTACTCGTCCATGACGTGCATGATCTGGTAATTCATGAATTCCTTAACGCGCGCGGCCTGGTCTTCAACCTGGGGATTGGTCGCCCCTACGATTTGTGTCCGCACCGGTCCAGAACTGGGGAGAAGCTCCTTGTAAGCCTGCGCCTGAAATTGCGTGACGGCTTCTGCAATAAGAGGATGAGTGACGCCACTCGAACCACGAAAAGGTTCTTCTCGTTCCTCGTACTTAATACCAAGCAGACCAAGTCCTTCACTATATGTGTCTACCCACTCCTGGCGACTGGCCTTATCGTCCTCGTAGTACCCCAGCAGCTCATCAGAAATTTCCATCAGAATGCGTTCGTCAAGCATATCTGCCAGATTGGCATCCTGCTCAGCCAGCACCTGTTCCTTGATAACTTCTTCAAAATTTACAAGAACAGATCCATCGTCCTGTTCCAGCATGTCAGTCGGTTCCTGGTTCTCTTCGACCTCGACTTCGATCTCTTCGTCGGTTAATCCCCCCAGCGGCATGCCTTGCGCCGGTATGACTGCATCAATTAAAGACGGTCGTCCTTCAGCCATTCAAACACTCCTCAAAAAGGTGGCATAAGCCATCGCAAGTCTAAATGAAATACTTTTATTAGGAAAGGTCATGGTCAAACCCTACTTTCTAGACATCCAAGCCGTCACACCCATGTAGGCACCCACAATACCCGCCTGCGCTATGTAAAAAAGTCCTAATATTTCCCCCAAAGCGTTAACGCGGGTCTCGGGTACGATGGGCATAAAAAGACAAGCACTGAAAATAATCATGCTGCCAATGGCCAACCAGGCCATGCGTTTTTGTGCCTCGCTTTTCTCTTCTCGAAGCTCGAGTTCCAACATTTCCTTGGAACGTGCTATCTCAGCATCGGTAACCGTGCCGTCCTGATCTAAATCGTATTCGGCAAACTTGCTGCCCACTTCCAGTTTCTTGGGATTCATTGGAGGCCTCCTAAAAAAGGAAGCACCACAGGGCTTATATAAAAAGCCTAATTAATGTGGGGTAGAGGAGAATTAGGCCACCCTGTGATGCTATGCTCTAATAATATTGACGTACTTGCGGTTTGTACACCGGTATATCGTCTTCTTCGTCACTATCCAACCGCAAAAAGCCACCTTTCCGGTAACGAATAAGCGCCATGGACATGCTGTCGCAGTAATCGTCGTAGTCGCCGTTTGGAAAAGCCGCACATTCGTCGATAACCTCTTCCGAAAAGCGCTTATCCGGCGCCCACACCTTTCCGGACTCGAATATGGGTGCCACCATGTGCATCCGCGTATGTTTGTCGTTGCCTCTGGAGGGAGTGTAATTGACCACGGGGATCCCTATCGCCCGCAACTCGTCCGTCAGCGGAGTACCCGTGGCCTTGGCCTCGATAAGTACCATGTCCGGTTCCCAGTATTTGTACTCCTCGAGGGCCTTTGCCTTAAGTTCCGGGAAGTCCCAGCGCCCACGCTCCGCTCCCATCAAAATAAGATTGTCCGGTCCCGCCTCGTCGGGCTTAAAGACGCCCCAGGTGGTGATGGCGGAATAATCCGCTGTCTCTTTTTTGCTAAACGCCGTGTCATAGCTCTGCATAATGTACGAAACAGGAGGTACATCGTCCTTTTCCCACGTCTTCCACCACTCTTTCTTGATGATGGCACCCTCTTCCGCGGTCGGGTTCTGCTGCCATTGCGCATTCCACTTGCTGAGCGACAGCGATGCCTTGACCCGCAGTAACTCGTCCTTGTTCCAGAAATTTGGCCACAGTACGTTGCCACTGGGCAATATTGCCGGAAACTCGACCACCTCCCACTGGTCTGCCATTACGTCGGTGGCCTGCGCCCGGACCAACTTGCCGGTTAAATCCTTCAAGCTCCACCGCGTCATTACGATGACGATGGACCCACCAGGCTGCAGCCGCTGGCGTGGACCGGAGGTGTACCACTCGTAAGCATGGTCCAGGGCAGATTCCGACATGGCATCCTGCTCAGAATGGGGATCGTCGATAATCAGCAGATCTGCACCACGACCCGTGATAGCACCCCCTACCCCCGCCGCGTAGTACTCGCCACCCTGACCCGTGTCCCAGCGACCCGCCGCCTTAGAATCCGCCTTTAATTCTACTTCTGGAAAAATGTCGCGGTATTCCTGCTGCTCCATTAAGTTACGTACCTTACGGCCAAACCGTACCGCCAGTTCCGCTGTATGCGTGGTCTGAATTATTTTTAATGCGGGATTGCGGCCAATAAGCCATGCCGGCAGCAGGTAACTGGCAAACTCGGACTTGGTGTGCCGGGGCGGCATGTTGATGATGATCCGGGAGCCGTTGTTTACGGCCAACTGCTCAAAATGCGCTGCTATCTTTTTATGATGGGTGCTCTGGATAAAACCCCCGTACACATGGCGCACAAAGGTTAAAAAGTCATCTCTTGCCCGCTCACGAACCGTTAGCCGACGCTGCGCCTCCTCAAGCGCCAGAATCTCTCGAGCGACTTCGTCAGAAACGCCTAACATTGTTTCACGTGGAACATCTCTTTCACTTCGATTGCGACAACGCTTTGCTGTAAACGCACCCGTGTTTCATCAGGTGTCTCCATCGCGGCACCTCGAAGTGCTTTTTGCTTCAGTCGCTTCAGAATTTTTTTATGATCTCTATACCGGGAGGCCGCAGGCAGCGCTTCCGACAAAAAGGTTTCCAGCAACGCCCGACACTCCAAAATAGTCAAAGACTGGTCCGTAAAGGCATCGTTACTCATCTTCCTCGACCGGCACTTCCGTGGCGTTGTGCCGCTGGATGCACTCCCGGTAATGCACCGTGCGAATATAGCTCTGGCGCAGGGCCTTCTCCATAATGACCCCGTTCTTCGCTAGAATTTTATAATCTTCGCCCGTCAATGCCATGAAATACCGTTCGTGAGTCCCTTTCAACGGATACCACGTAACAGCTCCCAACATACCGGGGTGATATACCGGCGGCTCCTGACACGCTACTTCACTGCGTAAAAATCTCTTGAAGTAACTGCTGCCTAGCGTCGAACACCCGCTGAGTTGCCATAGTAGCGCGACCAGCAAAATCTGCTGGAGCGTTCTGTAACTCAGAATCCCAGTCCATTTGTTGTAGTTGCTCAAAAGAATCAAACCCTTGTTCAATTTCACTCATCCTGGCCTTCAGCGTCTCCAGCTCCTGCAGCGCAATCGCCGATTGCTCCGACTCGAAACGCTCCCGCTCCTCAAATGCCTCCACACTGGCCTGGGCACCCGCACTCTCGACCACGGATCGCTCCCAGTAAGTGTACGCCACGCCTAACGCCGCCAATGAAGCACTAACTACAATAAAAATAATGCCTAGTTTACCCAAACCCAATACCGCTAAACCCACGGCTCCTTTTTACCACCAAAATATTCCCGTGCGTGGCCCTCTTTTTTTAACACCTCGCACACACTTTTATTGTCCTTGGTCATCGGAACGCCCAAAATACGCCCAAATTTGCCCTTTTCCTTATATGTTTCGAGCAAAAACGTCTCTTGGACCAACTCCTTTACCCGCTCTTTCGCCGCGAGTCCCAACGCTTTTTCTTCTAAATTTCGCGTTCGGGACTCCGGCGTGTCAATCCCCCTAAATCTAACCCGCTGTTTACGCACCCAGACACCAAAGCCCAGGTCAATGTCGCAGTCCAATGTGTCCGCGTCAATGATCCGTACCAAAGTGGCTGTGTAAATATAAGGGTTGGGGGCTTTTTTGGGCATTAGTAATCAAACTTACCTTTGCGTTGCTCGAGTCTTTCCTCTACGTGCAACACCGTCAATGGATTTTTTGCGGGATCTGATAATACCACCTTTAGCCATTCCCAAAGGGGATTCCGGATCATAGCCATACCCAATCCCTATCAAAGCATCAATAACCTCGTCAGCAGTTGCACCACCATCCCCCATTTTTTTTTTAAATAATTTTTGTCCAGGGATACTTAACTTATCCATAGACCGGGCGTGGGTATCATAGTCCTCCTTTGAAGAAATTCGCCCATTTACCGTATAAGTATGATGATTCTTATCAGCCATCCTGGTGCTACCCCTTAAAAAGGAGGCCCCCCAAGGGACCCCAAAAACCCTACAGCTGGGCAGGATATAACAAATACAGCGTACTCGAATCATTGCCAAATGACTACTGTGACAGATTATTTGTCCACGGCCCTGATACGTGCCTCCCCCAGAGCGAGCCGTTCGGTGCCCGACCGGTGCGGGCGGCGGCGGGTCGCTGTCGTACCCCGATCATCCGTCTAAGTACCT
>TARA_R110000765_G_scaffold11889_2_pt1 | contig 12336 bp, 17 predicted proteins | sample TARA_R110000765 | Tara Oceans TARA_R110000765 (sample SAMEA4398168) | marine metagenome | biome: Polar Biome; feature: [MES] marine water layer (ENVO:01000295) within the mesopelagic zone...; material: water (ENVO:00002006), including particulate matter (ENVO:01000060) such as...... | reverse complement strand
ATATCTATGAGTTAGTAGCAGATGACAAAGCGTTGATCTTAGACGAACAACCAGATGTGTTCATTGACGAGCAGTACACTGAACGTATGGATCGCTTGTTTCCCAATGAATACTCTAACCCTGATGAAGAAGGAACCATGAAACTCACAAACTATGAGTATGGTTTCTTAATGGCTAGTTCTCAATACCTATACGCAGACTACAGAACATACCCAGAAGACGACTGGCAAGAAGTAAAGGTTGATTACAAGTACTATGACTTACACTTCTATCGTGAAGAAGACAACTCTGGAACAGCTTGTGTTGCATATGCTACAAAACCTAACAACAATGCTAACATGCGTGAATCTGGGTCTTGCAGAACGACTGACCTTGACCTATCCAGAAAGCTATGGTAATGACAAAACAAGACTTTGAGTTCTTTGCTAAGTTCTCTATCGACCACTCACTGACAGACCAAGCAATCGATGAGTTACTAGAATTATTCCAAAAACGTAACGATCTATTCGACCAAGAAAAATGGTGGGACAAGTATAACAAACTGGAGTCAGAACAATGGGCGTAATGAAAGATATCATTATAGAACTAGATGAGATGTGTATTGATCAAGCATACAATGAATGGACTATTGTTCAAAACCATATCAACGATTCAAAAGAAGAATTGACTACAAACTTAAAAGATCAAATACAAGAAAAACTAAACAAATATGGATTATATCTAGATGAAGTCATGATTGACGACATGGTAGAGTCTGCAATCTATAGCACATATGAGGTGTAACATGAAACTACGATTTGACGTATACACAAAAAATGTAGAAACTGCCGCAAATGCATTCTGCAAACTATCAGTTCACTGTGAAGACAGCATAACTCTAACCAGAAACAAACACTGGTCAGATAGAGAACAATATCACTACAACCTATTTGGTGCAGTCACAGCTGACAATGTAGAAACACTAACAGCTGTAATGTTAGACGATTTTGTCGATGATAGTGACGACTTATCCTAAGATGCCAGTTGTAAACATTGATGACGTATACACTGAAGCCGATGGTAAAATTGCTATCGACTTTGGTGGTGAAGAGGTCCTTCTTACACAAGAAGAGGCTACCCATTTGTATATTGACCTTGGCTATGTTCTACAGGAACTAGAAGGTAACTTTAACATTCAATAGAAAGTTTTGTATCATGAAGAAAATTATTGTAAACCCAATTGGTCGTAAGAATCTGCAATTCCGCCGCGTAACTAACCGCTACGGTAAGCCTATCGGTTCTTTCTCTAGCCACCAAGGTTACCTATCTGTCTCTCGTAATCCAATTACAGGACAATTCATGAGTCGCCCAGCAGTCTCTGTGGCATAACCAAAAATCCCCTTAGGTACAACTTAATGTATCTAAGGGGACTTCTTGTTTTTATTTTGCATAACCGACAACGTGCATCGGCTTTTGCTTTTGTGTTTTTTCAGTAACCGACAACATGCATTAATGCATCTGCTCAGCGTTGCCCGATGCGGCTTCGTCTAACAACTCCTGCAGTTCTTCATCAGATAAATCTTCAGCACTTAGCTCAACATTGGTCTGATCGATACGTGCAAGCTTAGGTGCTTCAAACTCTGCAAGAGTCTTAGCAATCTCTAATGCTGTATCCAAGTCATCCTTGGCTACTGCTTTGATCATCATGATCTTAAGAACATCTAAAGATGTCATATCGTTTGAATCCAGAACGTCTGTCTTGTACAGCTTCCACTCAGCCATAGACATCTTAGCAGCTTCTCGTGCTTCTTTATTAGCATTACGTGTAGCAACACCTTTCTTTTGTGCTTCCCTAGCAGACTCAGTAGTCCAGTTAGGATGCAAATTCTTTAAACTCTTTTTGTTAAAAGTCATTGTCTTCTCCATAAATTCTATATACCCCTTATAGGTATATCTTTTATGCCGAGGACAAGCCTCGTCATCAAAAAGGTAATTAACTCTATAAGGGGTATATATAAACAACATGAATTTCGATGAGTATCAACAAAAAGCAATAACAACAGCTGTGTACCCAAAACAGCAAGCACTTCCGTACTTGGCATTAGGTTTGTCAGGAGAGGCTGCAGAGGTCGCAAATAAAGTGAAGAAGATTCTTCGTGGAGATTACGACAATGACCCAATCAAAGCAGAGGAAGCTATGGTCTCTATTAGTAAAGAACTTGGTGATACTTTGTGGTATCTGTCTGTTCTTGCAACAGAGCTTGGTGATAACCTTTCTACTATTGCTGCTGCTAATCTGGATAAACTAGCTCAACGTAAACAAGAAGGAACCCTGAAAGGAACAGGAGATGAACGCTAATCAAGAACCACATGAAGCATTTATGAAAAGGATGAGTAAAGAAATGGATGCTAAGTCGAGACAAGTAGATGGCAGCCACTATCAACTGCCAATACAACCAATTGATTTCATTGTGAAAAATGAGATACCATTCCGAGAAGCTAACATTATCAAATACATTGTTAGGCATAGAAGTAAGAATGGTAAGAAAGATATCGAAAAAGCTATGCACTACTTGCAGATGATCTATGAAGAGTACGATGCCTGAGTGGTTACAGTACTGGCTTGTTGTCATGGTTACTATAAACACAACAGTAAACTTAGTAGTTCTCTTCAAAGGGAGGAAGTTTAAGAAATGAAATCAATCAGAAACAAAGAAGATCATATATCAGAGAAACCTTTTGAAACAGTAAAGTGTATTAAATGTGGTAAAGAGTTCTCTGTAATGGCTATTGATAAAAGATCTAAGATATGTCCTCAATGTGATAACAATCAGAAAGAAGATAAAAGTGACTGAAGAATTAAGTAAATCCGCAAAGAAAGTAAAAAGACGTAGGGAAATCCTAGACAAATACAAGCTAGGTAAGGGTTGTATTGACTGCGGCTACGACTCTAACCCCTACGCTCTTCAATGGGATCACAGAGATCCTAAAGATAAGATATTCACGCCTCACAGGATGGCCTCTTATAGTATTAAGAACATCATCCTTGAAGCTCGTAAGTGCGACATACGTTGCGCTAATTGTCACACAATCAGGTCAGTAAAAGAGAAACACTACCTAGAAAGAAAAGCTTATGAAACTAGTATATGATATTGAAACAGATGGATTCGATGCAACAACAGTATGGTGCCTAGTCGCACACAACCTAGATACAGGTACAACATACAAGTTCAGTGATTACGATGACTCTCTTCCAGGAATGGATGATGGTTGTGCAGTGTTGAACAATGCAGAAGTACTCATTGGTCACAACATCATTGGCTTCGATAACTTAGTTATGGAAAAGCTATATGGTTTGAAACTAAACGAAAAGAAAGTGTATGACACTTGGGTTATGTCTCAGGTTCTACAATACAAAAGACCTCACAAGCATGGTCTAAAGGGCTGGGGTGAGCACCTTAGTAACTCAAAGATTTCCTTTGATGACTGGGAAGGCTACTCTAAAGAGATGCTACGCTACTGTGTACAAGATGTTATGCTAAACGTTGATGTCTTCAACCAGCTGATGGAAGAATACAAGAAGATTGCTTCTAAACGTCCTGCTATCAAAGAAGGTTTGCTTGTCGAGCATGACACAGCTAAGTTCAATGCTCGTGTAAAGACACGTGGTTGGAACTTCGACACACCTAAAGCAAAGGACAACCTTAAACGTATGGAAACCCGTATGTCTGAGATTGAGAAAGAGATACATCCTAAGTTAGGTACGCATAAGGTGTACATAGATAAAGAACCAAAGCTTCCTAAGTTCAAGAAGAATGGTGATTACACTGCTGTAACTGCAAGGCTACTATCAGAGCTTTACAACAAAGAAGTAAAGACAACTGACACACACGTACACGAAGTAGGTGTGACATTCCAACGATACACTGTAGAACAGATTAGTCTAGGATCTATGGAGCTTGTAAAAGAATGGTTGCTAACTATAGGTTGGAAGCCTGACGAGTACAATCGTAAGAAGATAGGTCGTGAATGGGTTACTGTTGGTCCTAAGATCACTGACACATCCCTAGCAAAGCTTGGTGACATGGGTAAAATGATCAGTGAGTATTACACCCTACGTAATCGTAGCTCTGTTATCAAAGGCTGGTTAGAAGTTCTAAAAGATGGTCGTATTCATGGTAACATGTGGACTATTGGTACTCAAACATTCCGTTGCAGACATGAGGTAATCGTTAATCTTCCTGGTGTACATGCACCCTGGGGTAAGGAACTACGAGAACTATTCATACCTGATGAAGACTGGAAGGTAGTGGGTGCAGACAGTTCTGGCAACCAGCTACGTGGTCTATGTCACTACGTAGGTAACGATGAGTTCACTAATGAGGTAATCTATGGTGACCAACATCAACGTAATGCTGATGCACTAGGTTGTGATAGACCTACTGCAAAGAACTATCTCTATGCATATCTCTTCGGTGCTGGTGATGCTAAGCTAGGTTCTATCCTAACTGGTAAGCCTAACGCCAATGCAGGTAAGAAGTCACGAGAAGACTTTGCTAAAGGTATCAAGGGCTTACAAGAGTTACGTGATAGGTTAGGTAAGGTGTGGCAAAGCACACAGTACGCATCTGGAGAGGGTTGGTTCCCTGGTCTTGATGGTCGTCCTGTCTTTGTCTCTGGTGAATACCAGGCTCTTAACTACTTACTGCAAACTGCAGAGGGTATCACATGTAAGTCTGCACTGTCATATGCTATGAACAAGATCAACGAAGAAGGTCTACGTGCTGAGCCTCGTCTGTTCTATCATGATGAGATTGCTTACATTGCACACCCTGATGATGTTGATCGTGTCGGTGAGATCTTACAAGAGTCCTTCAAGAAAGGTCCAGAGATGTTTGGCGTAACCTGTATGGAAGGTGGTGACTATGTTATCGGATCTAGTTATGCAGACGTACACTAATATAAAGGAAACAACAAGTGAATCAATCGAGTACCCAAGCTACAACGTATCCTACCACCCAATGCCAAGTAAGTATGAGCCGAGAGAATGGTGCAGCTTACTTGATAGCTTGTATAATATCAGAGGCTACATCGTTCTCCATAAACTCGCCGCAGTTGAGTTTGAAAGAGAATGGTGGGACCCTTATCCAGTAGATAATGTAATCAAACAATGGGGAATAGAAGTTATATGGAAGGAATCAAATGATAACAAAGAAAGCACTTCAAGTTCTTGAGAAAAGGTATACGAAAAGAATACGTCAAATGTCTTATGAATACACTAAGATTGTAAATCAATTCCCTTACTGGGTAAAACAAGACATGGCACCTAACTTTCGTAAAGCATTAGACAATGAACATAGAAAACTAGAATGGATAAAGGAAAAGTTAAATGGCACTAGCCTTAATTGACGCTGACTCTATATACTTCAGGGCTGCTTACAGTAACGCTGACAATCAACTAGAGTTAAGAAAGATAATTGATAGGACAGTACGTGAATGTACCGCCTATGCCTTCTCAGAGCCTCATGAGTGCCGTGTAGCACTAAAGGGTAGGGGTAACTACCGCAAGACTATGTATGCCCCCTACAAGGGCACCAGACCCGACCTAGCGGAAGACTTAAAGAAAGCTCTCAACTATGGTCATGACTACATGAAAGAGAAATGGGATGGTGTAGAAGCTGATGGTATGGAAGCAGATGACTTAGTTTGCATATGGGCATACGAAGCACGAGAGATGGACCTAGACTTTGTTGTCTGTGGTATTGACAAGGATCTAAAACAGATACCAGGCCATCACTACAACTACAATAAGAAGATTGGTGAGTTTGTAGATGATGATAAAGCTAACTTAAACCTCATGCTGCAATGCTTAACAGGTGACACTAGTGATAACATCCCTGGTATTAAAGGTATTGGTCCAAAGAAAGCTGCTAAGATCCTGGAGGGTGTCCCTATGGGGCAACGATGGGAGTCTGTCAAAGCTGCATGGAAGGAGAACAAGGCTGGTGACCCACACCTTAGTCGTGACTTACTCACTATGCTAACAACGTGGGAAGAACTAGAGGAGATGAGTAAGCGTGGACGAAATGAACCATTACTTCTCGATAAAACCCCTGAGTGCGAACAAGATGTGGAACCGAAAGGGGAAGACAACGTTCAAGTCAGCGGATTATCTACAGTATCAGAATAATATTCGTGATGAACTTATAGGAACTGACTGGCCCTTCGGGTCTGGTCAGGTCTCTTTCAACATTACAGCAGGTCTCTCCAATAGAGGTGCAGATCTAGACAATGTAATCAAACCAATACTAGACACATACCAAGGAGTGTATGAGGATTTCAATGATAACAAAGTTTACAGCATCGAACTTGACAAGCGAATCGTTAAACGAGGAGGAGAGTTCCTTGACATCAGAATACGAGAGTATGAAAGTGATCAAGCAACAGAGACTCGACAAGAAGAAAGTAGCGAGTCAACGAAGGAAGATCAGTCGTCAAGCTAAAGAAGAAAGATGGAACTAAATGAATGAACAAAGATATACTAAAGGACCATGCCCATTTCCTGGGTGTGGTAGCTCAGATGCATTCACAACATACAGTGACAGTGGTGTAGGCCATTGTTTCAGCTGTGGTAAATCAAAGAAAGTAGAAACAAATATGAGAACAGATTATGAACATGCCACCTTTTCTGAGCTTACTAACTTCTCCACCATCGGTGATTATAGTAGCTATCCTGTTACTTCTCGTGGTATCTCTAAAGAAGTAATAGACCACTTCAATATCAAGATGAGTGTAACAGATACAGGTATGCCTGAAGCACACTTCTATCCATACACTAAGAATGGTATTACAGTAGCGTACAAAGAACGTACTCTACCTAAGGACTTCAAGACTCATGGTGACTTTAAAGACTGTGAGTTGTTTGGTCAGTCTGTTTGTTCAGCTGGTAAACACAGACTAGTAATCACTGAGGGTGAGCTAGATGCCTGTGCTGTAGCTGAGAGTATGCTACATAACAGTAAGAAGATCTGGAATGTTGTATCGATCCCATCGGCATCGAACCTAAGAGGATTACTAGAGCAACGTGATTGGATCAATTCATTCAAAGAGATTGTGCTATGCTTTGATCAAGACGAAGCAGGTCAGAAGGCACAAGACGCAGCAGCTAAGATGTTTAAAGCTGGTAAGGTTAAGATCGCTAAGCTACAAGAGAAAGACCCATGTGAAGTACTAATAAAGCATGGCCCTAAAGCTCTTGATAATGCAATCTTCTCAGCGCAAACATGGTCACCTGCAGGTATCGTAACAGGTGAAACTATATGGGAACAGTTCAAAGAACGTCAGAATGTAGAGTCTGTACCCTACCCTGATTGTTTGGGTGGACTAAATGAAAAACTAAAAGGAATTAGATATGGTGAAATTACTTTGTTTACCTCTGGTACTGGTAGTGGTAAGTCTACTGTCATTAAAGAGATTGCTCTTGACCTTCTTGCTAAGACAACTGATAAGGTTGGACTCATTAGTTTGGAAGAGAGTGTTGGAGATACAGCCGAGAAGTTTATCTCAATGGCACTTAAACGTAACATCATGGACCCTCCGCCTACTGCAGAAGATGAACTCCGCAGAGGATACGAGACTGTGTTTGGTGACGAGCGACTGGTTCTCCTTGATCATCAAGGGTCCGTGGGCGACTCATCTCTTATCGACAAGATCGAATACATGGCCCTTATGGGATGCAAGTACCTCATTCTTGATCACATTACTATCGCGGTATCGGAAGGCTCTGAGGGGCTATCTGGTAACGAAGCGGTGGACAAAGTGATGTCTGACCTATTGAAGGTTGTAAAGAAACACAATGTATGGCTAGGTCTTATTAGTCACTTACGTAAAGCTCAAGGAGGAAAGAGTTTTGAGGAAGGGAATATCGCATCTATTGATGACATCAAAGGCAGTGGCTCGATCAAGCAGATCTCGTTCGACATCATCGCCTTCTCAAGAAACCTTGTCGCAGAGTCAGAGTCAGAACGAAACACAATTAAGTTTAAAGTTCTCAAGTCCAGATTCACAGGACTTACAGGACCAGCAGGGAGTGCTTCATACGACAACAAGACAACACGATTAGTTGCAGCAGGAGGATTTGATGAGTACTTCAACATTTGAGGTTACACTAATAGATAGTATGGGGAGTGACCTAGCAGTAGTAAATGCTGCTAGAGTCTCCTTTAATAAACAACGATCAGAGTATACTGATGGGGACAAAAGACTTCTCCAGTACCTAGCACAGCATGGTCACTGGACACCCTTCAGTCAAGTGCAATACCAAGTACGTATCAAAGCACCTATCTTCATAGCAAGACAATGGTTCAAACATATGATTGGTATTACACGTAATGAAGTATCACGAAGATATGTAGACACAACACCAGAGTTCTATGAACCAACATCATGGAGAGCTAAACCAACTGATGGCGCTAAGCAAGGCTCTAGTGGTGACGCTGAGTCTCAGTACTTCCCTAGTAAGTATCTAAGGGAGATACATGAGAACGCTATCACATGCTATGAGAAGATGTTAGCTCAAGGTATTTGTCCTGAGCAAGCACGTATGATCTTACCCCAGTCTATGATGACTGAGTGGGTAGAGACAGGTTCACTAGCATCTGCTGCACGTATCTACTCTCAACGAACTGATGCACACGCACAAGTAGAGATACAAGAACTAGCCAAGATGTTTGGTGACTGTATTAAAAACATTGCCCCTGTTAGTTGGGGGTGCCTAACATAACAGAAAGAGGATTGTATGAATCCATTCGATCAAATCTCAGAGTACCTAGTTGATAAGGTCTCAAGGGTTAATCCAAATAACCCTAAGGCAAACTCAGGTGGAGTACTTCTGAGGTTGTATAAAGAATATGAAGAGGACATGCCACGACTAGTAACAGTGGCATTCCAAACAATACAAATGAGATTCACCTACGATACCTCAGATAGTCCTGCTGGTACTGCACAACTGACCAATGTATCCACAGCGATAGGTCAACGTATAGCTCGTGTAATTAAGAGAGAACCCCCTGGGTTACCTTGGAACATGCACGTAAGACTAGGTGATCTCTTCATTGAAGCCTTCTTTAACTGTGGCTTCATTGACATCTACTACCCTAAGACAAGGGATACAAGCTATATTGTGTCGGCTACAGCAAAGTGGATTGACCTAGCAGATATCCCTGAGGCTATGTCTAGGATCTCTTTGAACCATACTGTACTGGATAGGCCAGAGAAGATTGACTGTATCATACAGACAGATGGTGAACCTCTAATCAAGAACTGGACAGAGGAAGATAATGGTGAGTTCCTTAGTATGAAGGATACACCTTGGGTAAAGTCAGTAGATAAGTTACAACGTACAGGCTGGAGAATTAACCAGCGTGTGTACGATGCACTGATCGCTAACAAAAACCTATTCGTTTCATCAGTACCCATTGAGGACAATGATGCTAAAGAAATGAAACGTAGAAGTAAGAACGTAGAGTGGGGCTTTATCACAACTAAAGCTAAGCTGCTGTATGATCATGATGTGTTCTATCAGTACATGCAAGCTGACTATCGTGGTAGGTTGTACTACTCAGAGTCTTTCTTAAACTACCAAGGATCAGATCTTGCTAGAGGCATGATGTGCTTTGCTAGAGGTAAACCTATGACAGAGGATGGTCTCTTCTGGTTAGCAGTACATACAGCAAGCAGCTTCAATCAAAGCTATGGTATTGATGAGATACCTGACTGGTGTGAGGCAGACTACGCTACGTACCTACAAGAAGAGAAGCTAGAGTCTATAAGTGTAGATAAGTTCACACTTGAGGACAGAGTACGATGGACTAACTACAACATGGATGTGTTGATTGAAATGGGTAGAGACTCTATCATAGCTGAGATTGCTGAGAAGCCTGTCTCATTCCTTGCTTGTTGTCTTGAATGGTATGACTACCAGAAAGCAGTGAAGGATAATAGAATCCACGTAAGCCACCTTCCAGTGCCCGTGGATGGCAGTAACAATGGTTGGCAGCATCTAGGTGCTATATCTAAAGACAGTCAAACAGGCAAGCTTGTAGGGATGATACCAGTAGATATACAACATGACTTCTATGTTCAGACTGCTAAGCAACTAAACCTACTAGTCACTGATGAGAGACTCAAAGGTATACTAGATCAGATGCCAATGAAACACATACGCAAAGCTATCTCCAAGCGTGGTAGTATGACAAGAGCATACTCTGCAGGTGCTAAGAAGATCGCTGAGAATATGTTCTTTGATTGTAAGGCTGAAGACTTTCACATCACTTATGGTATAACTGAGAATGATTGTAACAAGCTAGCTAAACTTCTGATCAAAGCTATCAACATGGTATGTCCTGGACCACTCCACACTATGGCGTACCTCCAGGCACTAGCTCAGTACGAGATAGGTAACTACAAGAAGTTCTCTAAAGAAGGAGAAGCTGTTGGTCCTGAGTACAAGGAGTTAGTGAAGACACAGAAAGCACTCTACACAAAGAAAGACAAGACTGACGAAGAGATAGAAGAACTTAACAGTCTTACAGTAGAGTTAAAATCATATGAGAGTAAGCTTGTTCATGGTAATGGTAAAGATAGTATCAGGTGGTTAACACCATCAGGTTTCAAAGTTACCTATGAGAACTTTACTACAGCTACAAGAAAATGTAGAGGTACTATAAGTGGATACAAGACTGACTCTAAAGGACACAAGGGAGTAAACCATGTGGCAAGAGTACCTACAAAGACCCCAGACATTCGCGGATTTATGTGTGGTGTCAGTCCTAACTACATCCACAGTCAAGATGCAAGCCATATGGCATTGGTTATTGAGGAGTGGAATGGGGATTTCGGAGCAGTTCATGATTCCTTTAGCACTCATGCATGTGATGTCGAAACACTACTAGCGAGGACCAAACAAAGCTTTATCGATATGTACGATAAGGAGAATTACTACGACTTGATACAAGACAACATCATCACTGATGCCACAAACCTTGACGTAGAGCAACCACAACTAGGTGACCTAGACGTAACTCAGATCTATGAGTCTGATTACTTCTTTGCCTAAGGAGATTATAATGAGCGATAAGAAATCGTATAACTACTTGGCTCTACGTGGAGCACCAGTAGATGACATGGAGTATGTAGATACCTTCGGGCTATCCCCAGACTCCGCATACTCAAATAAGATTAATGAAGACATGTTACAGTACAACTATGATAAAGCAGTAGAGACAGGTATGGAGCCTGATAAAGCTGAAGAGATTAAAAGAAATGCTGAACGTGACATCAAAGAGCTACTCGCTAAGAACGGTATGCTTAAATAAAAAAGCCCCCACTAGTTTCCATAATAGGATTCTAGTGGGGGTTATTTTTTTATTTACCTTGATACTGTCTAATACCACCAAACCCATCTTTGATTTGCTGTTTTAGACTTTTATCAATCTCCTTCTTTCCTTCATTAGCAGATGCAATACCTTCTTTTAATCTTTGCGCTAAGTTAATCTCTTTACTAAGGGCACTGATAAGTGCCTTTAATTGACCAACAGTACCTTGAGTAGGCTGAGCAATATCATATCCAGATTTCTTCATAGCTGCTGAAATATTATTCAAAGCTGTTTGAACTTGTGGATGGTCTTTAATGATACTGAACTTATACAAGTTACCACTACTATCTAGTAATCCAGAGTTAATAGCTTTCAATGTTAAGTTATTTATCCTATTCTCATAGTCTGCTTTAGACTCTTGAGATCTTTGCTTAGATCTTGTATGCATTATTTCATGACCTAGAATAAAAGTATACCATTCTTCTGGTGTTTGAAACTGATCTTCAGGTAAAGCTTTTACACCTTCTACTTTTGGTTTAGTCCATGCTTTGTCTTCAAACATTGAACCTTTAATAAAGACTTCATCAATAGTTATTGTGTTATTCTCTTCGTTATAAAACGCAGGAACATATCTACCATCCTCATAAGTCTTACCGCCTTTTAAGATCTTAACATTTAAATCTACAGGTTCTCTTTTAAGAACTGGTAAGTCTAAAATCTTATCAAGCTTAGCCCCTAAAGTACTAAGGTTTACGTCTCCTCTTTCAGTAACTGTAGGCTCTAATAAATAGCTTGCCATAGCCCATTCATTAGTTGTCAGAGGTGAATTATCTGACCTCTCTCCATACCTTTGTTTAAACTGTTTCCTAAGTTCTTCTAAAGACTTTTGAACTTCTTCAAGAGCAGACCATTTCATGTTTATGTCGTACCAATTGTTATTCATAGCGTCAACAACTGCACCATAACTCATAATATCAGTCTT
>TARA_R110000765_G_scaffold423491_1_pt1 | contig 12374 bp, 18 predicted proteins | sample TARA_R110000765 | Tara Oceans TARA_R110000765 (sample SAMEA4398168) | marine metagenome | biome: Polar Biome; feature: [MES] marine water layer (ENVO:01000295) within the mesopelagic zone...; material: water (ENVO:00002006), including particulate matter (ENVO:01000060) such... | reverse complement strand
GTTGTATGGACCAAACAGCCTATAACTTTAATCCAATTGCTAATACGCCTGACAGTCTTAGCTGTAATTATGATGCTGGTTGTTACGGTAATCCTGGTGAGCCTTATTGGTTAAATGACCTTTGTTATGCCTGGGTTATAGATGTAGATGATTACTGCTGTGATAATGAATGGGATAATATATGTCAACTAACTTATAATTATTGTGAAGGTTCATGGACTGGTGATCAACCTGAAGCTAGAACAGTGAGTAATAGTCTTAATATGTATCCAAATCCAACTACAGGAATAGTTAATTTCTCAATAAATGTAAATATAACCGTTTTTAATTCTCTTGGAGAACAGTTAATACATAAAATAAATGTTAAATCAGTAGATTTATCAACTTTTAGCAAAGGTATTTACCATTTTGCTATTAAATATCAAAATAAATTTGTAAATTATAATATAGTGAAGAACTAAATAAAATTAAATAACATGGCAACATATACTATCTCATCTAGATTACAACTTTCAGGCCAAGGTGTAAGTTCAGACGTACTTAATCAATCTAACCTACAAGACTTCAATGTTACACAACCTACTGTTGAATCTGGAGCATTAGATGTTACCTCCGCTAGACAAACTTTAGGTATATTAGATGGTGTGGCTAATACTGCAGACGTATATCTTTATATTAAAAATACAGGTTTAGCTACTCAAGGAGATCTTTATATAAATGTAGAAAATAAAGAACAGGCAACTGCATTTATTTCTTTTACTGGAAATCCTGCAAATGGAGGAGCAATTACTCTTATATCTACAGATTTAACGTCTAAAGTTTATACTGCTGCTGCAGCTGAAAATACAGCAACTGGAGCATTTATAAGTACAGGTACTGTTACTGCAGTAGCAACTTCCTTAAAGAATTGTATTGAAGCTTCAGCTGGACATGCAGGAAAAATTGCAGTAGCAATTGATGCAGGTGAATTAACTTTAACACAAGCATTAGGTGGTTCAGCTGGAAATTCTACTATAACTGTTACATCAACTAACACTGTTGCGTCTAATACATTTGCTAACGGAAGTGAAAATAATTCAAATAGAGTTTCAACTTTAAAATCAGGAAAATTTGCAGCATTACCAATTAGTGCAAATACTGATTTATCAATAAATTCATCTACTCCAACAACATGTGAATACGGTTGGTGGTCAATTATATAATGATTAAATAAATAAACAAAATGGCAACAATTACATCTCAATTAATTTTAAGTGGATCAGGTATAACTTCAGAATCTTTATCAATTACTAACACTTCACATTTAAATGTAACAAATCCTGCAATTGAATCAGGTACTTTAAATGTAACTAATACAGCTTCAGCATTATTACCTGTAATATCAAGTAGAGTTTATTTATATGTAAAAAATACTGGTACAGTAAGTACTGGTGACACTATTCATATAGAAACTGCAGCGGGTATAAATATAATAAGATTAGCACCAACTGATTGGTGTTTTCTTCCTGTTGAACCAAGTTTAGCATTAAAAGTTCAAACTTTAACTTCTTCAGGAATAAGTTCAGTTGAATTTTCTTACTTTACAGCAGCATAATGGTTGAAAAATTAAATAAATTAAAATGAGTATATTAACAAGTATATTTTCAGCAGGAGCTACAGAGTTAGTAAAAGGTATTGGTGGGGTTATAGACAACCTGCATACCTCTAAAGATGAGAAGTTAGCAGCTGAGTTAAAAGTAAAAGAACTTATAGCAAGCTACGAAGTTCAGATGGAAAAAGAAATAAGTTCAAGATGGCAAGCAGATATGAAATCTGACTCTTGGTTAAGTAAAAATGTAAGACCCTTAGTATTAATCTTTTTAGTAATATCTACGGTATTATTAATATTCATTGATGCAGGAGTAATAAATTTTGTAGTAGAAGCTAAATGGACTGACTTACTACAATTAGTATTAATAACAGTGATAGGTGCCTACTTCGGTGGACGTTCACTAGAAAAAGCAAAGAAATAATGGCAACATATAAAGTAATTACAAACGCAGATCAAACACAAGCTTACGGTAGAGTGTTTAATTGGAAAAAAATGAGTATGAGTAAAGATGGTCAAGTACAAATGGAAGATGCATATAACTTAGGATTAACTGACTTTGTTGAGAAAATTAAAGAAGTTAAACCAGAAGTTAAAAAAGTAGTAGTAAAGAAAGATAAAAAAGACGACTTAAATACATTATAAAATGGCAAAATGTGCATGTGGTAAAACAAAAGCTGAGGATGGTTCATGTGATGGTTCTCATAAAGAAAATTGTTAAAAAATAAAATTATGAAAAATAGTTATAGAATTGCTTTAAATAAAGCACTCAATGGTGTTGAACACCATAAAAGAAAAGCTCAAAGTATTGGTGAATTTGATACAAATTCAATCATGACTAATGGTCCTATAAATGAAGATATGAATGGAAATGGAATTCCTGATTATTTAGAAAGAGTAAGTACAACACCTATGGTTTCTCCTACTAATTATAATCTTTCAAGTGGTCCTATAAGGCCAAATCCTGATGGATCAAATGCACTTAGGATTGATTTAGGTGAGGGGCCTGCTACAAACTCACAAAGAGGAGCAGTAGACCCTCCACTACCTACTCCTAGACCAGGAAAAGGGGCATACGATGTAGATAAAGGTGATTTTGGGACTAAAGGTGATGCTGGGTTTCGTTATGGTGCTGCTAAAGTAGGTAAAGAAACATACATGCAAGCTTTAAAACAATTTAAAAAAGGAGGCTCTAAAAAATAAAATTATGAAAGATAATTATAGAAAAGCTTTATTAAAAGCACAAATAGGTACTAAAATAAAACCACCTAAAAAATATCAATCTACTGGTTCATATGAAGGTGTGATGGGTCCTGTTCCACATAAAGGTAACGCACCCCAAATAGTTGGTTGTACAAATCCTGATGCACAAAATTTTAATCCATCAGCTACAGTACCATGTCAAGATTGTTGTGCATTTATACAAGGGTTTAGTAATAACGAAGTTAGTGTACCTACACCAGTTCCTGGTATTGGTCCACAATTTAAGAAAGGTGGACAATATAGTTCCAACATGATGGAAGCATTAAAAGGATATAAAAAAGGTGGTAGTGTCAAATAGTAATCCAACAGCAAATAATAAATTGAATTCTATTATGAGGGAAAACCGTAAAAATAGAGTTCAAAAGTTCAGTAATCCTAAAAGGGCAACACCTAAATCTGATTGTGCTATGATTATGAAAAACGAAGGTGCTACACATGGTTAATATTTAGATGTGTTAAAGAACAAACCCAGCGGCTATTAAGCTACTGGGTTTTTTCATATATAGGAAAAAGTTGGTTTATGGAAGTCAAAACCTATATATAAGCGTTCTTTAATTAAAAAATATATCTAATTGTATTCCAGGGTATAATTTCATTATGTAATTCTTTAAATTGTTTTACACTCTTTCTTTTAAATCTATATTCATATCTTATGTTTTCTCCACCATATTGTGATATTTTAGTTTCTTGAATTTCTGGTTTCCATAATGTAATTTCTGTCTCAGGATGATTTTCTGTATTAACTATATGTTTTTTAAAGTTATGTGTTAGAAATATAACTTCAGATTTAACCTTATCTTTATTCTTTTTTTCTACTAAGCAATTAACTTCTTTAAATAGCATTTCATAATCTTCTAACCAAGTCTCTGTAATAATAACTGGGGAAAAATTTATATGTACATCATATCCTGCTTCTATAAAAGTATTAATTGCTTTAATTCTATCAATAATTTTAGATGTGTTAGGTTCATGTATATCAGCCATCTTTTGTGGCATAAGGCTAAATCTAATACGTATCTTACCTTCAGGATTAAATGATAGTAATTTTTTATTTACATACTTAGTTGCAAAGGATCCCATGGCAATAGGATGATCTTTAAAAAACTCAAATATTCTTTCCCACTCATGATACTTAGCATGCAGTGCAAAATCTTCATTACAACTTATATCATATGTAACAAAATCTGCATGTGTTTGATTAGGTTTTTCAACAGTTGAAAAATATGCATGATTATTAACTTCTGTTAGGATGTCACCTGTGTTAGTTGCAACAGTTAATCCTTTTGGTTTATGTCTTTTCATGTAACAATAGCTACAATCATAAAGACAACCGTGTCCAAAACTTGGACTTATAAAATCTGTAGATCTACCAGACTCTCTTATTTTAAACGTCTTTCTTCTTATCTTCTGTATCATCTATAGAAATTTTTAGTAAACATAGGTAACCTATAAGATCATCTATAGTATCATATGTTGCTGGGCATAATCCAGCATTTTGAATACGTGCAAGTTTATCATCTATCCTTGCACATATATTTTCTTTAGCTGAACCATTCCCAAATATATTACACGGATTTGTAGCTGAGTCACCATAGCTTTCATTTTTACTTAATAGTAAACTAGTTACTTCACTCATTATTTTTTTAATTTTATACTCTGTTCTCATTTTTTAATATTTTTAAAGTTTACTTGAAATTCAGGCAAAGATAATCTTGCTGGTAATACAATTTCTGTAAAGCAATTGTCACAAGCTGGACCATCTTTCATTTTTGCTACAGGTGCAGGGTTATTACCAAAAGCTTTTGATTCATCTATAATATTGTTGCATATAATACATTTTGTAATATTTATTTTTTTGTCCATATGGTATAAACTTTTACTTTATTATCAGATATACATTCTAATCTTCTTTCTTCTTTATCCTTATTAGATATTTTATCTTTATTTAAGTATTTAGGATTTTTACTATTTAATTTTCTTTTTTTTGCCATTTTTATATTGAGTTAAGGTTAAACATATTAGGGGGCATCTTCACAAATAGATCCCATTTAATTGTCCTCTGATGGACAAACCCCCTCTATGCAAATCATGTCAGTGATTAAATTTTAAAGTCTCCAAATGTATCATAATCTTGTGCTTCTAAGTCAGCTAGACTACCATCATAAATATTATCCATAGGTTGTGATTTATAATTTTTTAATAAAAATTCTGAAAGATCTCTATTTTTAATATTTAAGTGACTTAATAACTCAGTAGTCATAAATCTATGGAACTTTTGTTGATTAGACATCCATGATCTTGGGTGTGATGACTTAAGTGCATGTGTCACATGATTATAAAATGACCAAGCATTATCTGATGAACAATTATAATTAAAAGAAGGTTTATTCATTTGTCTTTTTATTGTAGACATCTGTGTTGCATCAATAATCTCTTCTTCAATAAATAAACGACCTAATAATTCAGATTGATTCTTTTTTGTAAGATTTTGATTTTTAAACTGATCTTTGTCTTGAATTAATTGGTTAAAGTGTTTATGTGCATATTTAACTTGTGATCCAATTTGAGTTTGAACATCCAAATCTGCAGTTCCAGTATGTTTTCTTGCATATGTTGCCATATCTCCATGAATCATTCCATTATTACAAACAAATACATATGCTCCTATTCCACACTGAAACCTTGTGCTTTTATCATATGAATTTGTCCAGGCAAACATCATACCTAAATCATCATCATGAGTACTTACTATTTGATAAATACCTTGTACTACTTTTGCACCTGCGTTAGATATGAATTCTTTACTTTTTACAACAAAGTTATTCTCTTTCAATAGATTATCTGTATAATCTATGATGCTTCTATGTGGAATAACTGTATAAGTTTTTCCATGTTTTGGTAGTTCTGCATTGCATAAATCTACCTCAGTAATTGTTTTAGGTTTTTTATATCCCATATTCTTATTTTTTACAAATATATAAATTAATTTTATTCAAACAAACTTATTTGGTTTGTTTTAACTCCCAGAATGTTATTTATTTCTCTCTCAATTGCATCTATATAATACTTTTGATTAATATCATAATTTTCCCATTCTTGCTCTATCATATTATTGCTTACCGTTTGTAACCAACGACCAGCTTCTAATTGTATTTCTCTATTATCAGTTTTATTTACTTTAGTTATCTTGACACCCTTGTTAGAAATGAAATATCTATTAATTTTCTGAAGCTCTTCTTCATGTGGATCACCATCTTTAATTGATCTTGCTATTTGTTTCCAGTTACCTTTGGATTTCCCTCCTATACAATAATCTAAAATATTTCTATTTTTATCAATTGTTTCTTCAGGTAGTACGCCATCAACAAAGTACGCATAAATAGCTTTTGGTATTATAAGTTTTGATTTGTTTTTATGAAGAGCTAAATTATTAAACTCAAATCTACCCTTACATTTTGTATCACCATTATCATTTATTGCAATATAATTGTTTACATCAGCAAGAACAATCTTTTTATATTGGTCATGCTCAAGATTTAGATTAGTTATTTCTTCCCATTTCTTACATATTTCCATATATAAGTCAACTTTGGATCTAGGTATAATTGTCTCAACACCATCAGTGTTTTGTAATAAAGGAATGGCTTCAGGTATTGCAATCATTATCATTTCATAAAGCATCATTAATGTCAATTGACCATTTACAGTTATAAACATAGTAAATTGTGGATCATACAGAAAAGAGTTCTTATCATTAGATAAGCCATATGTACTATTAAGTATAATCTTATACACATAGTTCATAGGATCACTCTTAGGAATTTTCTTTCTCTCCTCAAAGAACCAGTTATATAGCTCACAGAATTGTTTCTTAGGTAAATGTGCAGGTGCAATCTTATTCATAATAGCTAAGTTTGGATAAAAACTTGTAACATCAGATGACATTATAATATTCTCTTCATCAGACTCATAAACACCAGGCCTAGCTGCGCCATGAGCTCCACCTAAACCAAAATCTGTTTTAACTCCTTTATACTTAACAGAATATTTAAATCCTCCTTTAGTATGAAGAGGGTCCAACTCAACAGCTTTAAACCTATCTAGAAGATTTTTAAATTCAGGTGTCTCAAACTTAATATAGTCAAGTATAAGACCCTTAATCTTAATTACACTTCTGAATGTTCTTAATTTTTTAAGTTCATACTTTGGTATCTTAAGTTCTTTACTTAAATAGTATGCAAACAACTCTTTGCTAATACGTGGTTCAGAAGCACTATATAGATTAATATTATATTGATCTGTGAGATTCTTTCTTAATGCAATTAATGGTTTTGATCTTATAAATATTTCTTTTGTTGAATCAACATCATTAATACAATATTTGATTATTAAATCTAATTGCTCTTGTGTATCTATACTAGTCTCATGATGAATAGGCATATCTATTATGTTATCCCAATCCATGCTATATTGTATCCATTTTAAACTAGACATCTTAGCAACGTTATCCCAGTGATTTAATTTAAATACATCAATCTGCTTAATTGTTAAATCCCATTCAGGGAACTTTTGAAAGTCTCTATTATTAGATCTTTTAATTGCATCTTGTGCATAACCATAAATTTCTTCAGCAATAGATTCACCGTCCATCTTCTCGTGTCTACCATGCTGATGATCTTTTATTATATTCTGAGTAACCTGTGCATCAAATGCTAATCCATTATAGGATATATGCCACTCATTATTGTCTATGTTTTGTCCTAGGAATTCTATAAATTTTTCATAATCATTTTGTAGTTTACAAATAGAAAAGATGTGAGTCTCTTCAGATTTGTAATGTGTAAACACTGCTACAAAACAATTCTTTAAAGTCTCATAATCCATTACCCAGTGATTCATGGCCATATTACTACTACACTAACAGATTTTATAGTACCACCACAGCTTGCGCATAACTTACCACTTGATGTGGGGCAACTTTCTCCACAATTACATTCATATTTTTCCATAATTTTATTTATTTAATTTTTTCAAATTTTAACTCTAACCATTCATAACACTCTTCTGGTGTTTTCTTCTTTGTAGATGATGCTGTTATCCATTTACCCCCTTTTGATTTTTTATAAAAATTAACTTTCCAAAAGTTTCCTGATGGATATACCGCTATCCAAATATTTCTTTCTAGTAGGTATTTTATATCTGATTCTTCCATGATTAATAATTTAAGACAAAAAAAGGGACCGTAGGCCCCTTTTCATGTCAATTTATATAATGTTATTTAATAACACTCATGTTAGACTCCATCATAGCAGGTTGTGCTTGAACTTGATTTTCTAACTCTTTTTCAATATGTTCAATAAAGTCAAAACTATCTGCATTTAAACAGAACCCATTAAGAAATGTTTCAATTTCAGATCTTTCAGATAGATAGTATTCAGCATATGTTTCTATAAGTCTTCTTTCTTCTCTGAAGTCTTTTCCGTTTTCACGTTTGCCTAATTTTAACTTTTGTGGATCACCATTATCATCAAGCTTTGGTAGCATATGATATGATTGTTTACATTGTTTTGAGATCACTGCAAGTATTTTACTACTTGGATCAAAGATTGCCTCCATATAAGGACAATCTGGGTTAATTGGTATTGCCTTAAAAGATTTGTAAGGACCCCAATTTGATGAGATCAATAACATACTTTTTTCCACATTAATAGTGGTTTTTACTTTTTTTGCCATAATTTAAATTTAATTTGTTAACTCTGCAAAGATATAAACTTTTGCTTAAATAGTTGTAATTCATTAGAGTTATATTTGAAACACTCTTTTTCTAGGTTTGGTAAGTCACATAATTCATGCACATCATGTATATATTTAATGTCTACAGCTAATAACTCTGCATAATCTTCATGCCAATATGTAGGATGTAAATAACTTTCTACATATTCTGCAATTTTACCATGCTCACCAAAGAATTCAGTAATTAGTTCTTTTGTTTTTAATGATATTTTTGAATATTCACCTTTAATTAATCTGTCTATATCATACTTATACTTAGTTAAGTTAAATATGATTGCTATTTTATTCTCATACTCTAAATTAAACTTTGCTTTATAGTTTTTATTAGTTATTATATATTTTTCTTCAAATAACTTAAAACTAGATAGTTGTGCATCAGGAATATCATAAATGCAAACTAAATGATAATCATCTATATTATATATATTATCCCAACTCATATACGTTTCACAAGGTACAAACTTCACCCCCTTCTTAATATTAAGGAGAGGGTAAAGGAAAACCTTACTTTTTTGAAAATAATCTTTATATAAGTCTTTCAAATTCTTTGTATTAGTTATACTTAAACGAATAAACATGAATTATAAATGTACAGTTCCTTTTAAAAAATCATACGGTAGTTCATATCTGCATTCTGTATAATGAAAGTTAATCATTTCTAGTATTTTATGCAAATTATCTGTCCATTGATTTAATGTAGCACTTGATACACTAAAAGCATAGGTTTGATCATATTTATCTATGACTACAAACTTAAAAGAAATTTTATAACTCTTTGCAATTTCTTCAGAAACATTTTTACCAACTAATATAACATATATTGCTGCTTGTAGCCAATATCTATAGAATTCTAATGTATCTGGAAAATCTGTTAAGCTTTTACCTGAAGTTTTTAAGTCAATAATATCAATAGTTTTTGTGTCATGATCAATAACATATCTATCCACATAACCATGAAGTCCAAACTTATACTTAATAAGATCACAAGTTAAATACTTCTCATTAAATACTTCTGTATTATCCATTTCAAAATCAGTAACTTCATGATCAAATAATTTCATTATAGAATCATTAGATTTCATTAACAGAACTCTTTCAGTTGCTTTAGTTAGCATATCATTATCTATAACATCTTTACCTGCTGATGTACGTATAAATTTAAGATAGTTTTCATTATCTACTGTTTGAATTTTAGCAACTTTCTTTGAATCATCTTTCATAGATTGATATAAATTTTCATTTATCAATGCTTGTATGATTTCTGGTTCAAGATCTTCTAGAGTTTCAGATATAGTTTCACTAGGAAGGATAGGTAATCTATTCTTAACATCCTTAAGAACTCTACGCACTGCATCTGAAGGCAATTTACCAGGAGTTACAGAAAACTCTTCATAGAGCTTTTCAGGTTGTAACAGCATCAAGTGAAGAAGTTTACCCTCCACTAGATGTTTGTCTGTTCTAACCTCTTTTTCCTGCAGTATATACTCTTTATAGAATATTTTAGGAGAAAACAATAATCTATTCATTGATGAATAACTAAAGTTGAATTCTTTTTCCATGAATTCTTTTTCTTTTTGTTTATTTATTCTCATAATTAAAATGGTAAATAATTTGATAATTCTTTTTCTATAACTTCACCTAGATTTTTATCAATACATTTTTTTTCATATTCTGGTTTAAGTTTTAAATCAGTTCTATTTAATTCAAATACTGCATTTGCATTCATTCCAAAACTAGATTCTATAACTTTTTCATAAACTGTATCAAGCATGGATTCCATTACAAATTTTGTTAAACCTTTATCTTCAATTAATTTTTTAATAAAACCGTCATAAGGACTTATACTATGTCTAGCATAAGTTAATTCATATACTTCAAACTTACTTCTAATAGTTTTAAAGTTAACATGATTCCATGATTTTGCGTCTCTAAATGATTGTGAATGATTGAAGAATAATAATGCTATAAAACCTTTTGATTCTTCAACATTACAATTAGCTATTATTTCCATACCTAATACAATATTTTCTTTGTCACTGCTAGAAAACATAGCTTTTAATTGATTATATACTTTTGTATCAATAGTTAATGAATCTTCAGTTGCAATAGAGTTTACATATTTATCTAGTATTACTATATCTCTATTATTATATAGAGTATCATGCATCAATTTATTATGTGGAGTAATATAGCTATGATAACCTCTACTGTTACCTAAGTTTTCTATTCTATTAACAAAATTTTGGGTATCAGTTCCTTTTACATCCCAATAATATGTACTAGGTGTTTGGAATGTATAATAATGTCCATCTGTAATATTTGCTATAAATTCATTTTCTAGTTGAACTGTATTAAAACCATGTTTACCTTTATATTTATACAACATTTCAAGTAATTCTGTACCAATAACTAAATTACTCCAAGTTGTATCAATCAAAGACTGAATATATAAACCACTAGTAATTATACAGTCAGCTTTGTTTATGTCTCTGATTGTTTTAGTGTTATATTTATTATTTATTACATTTAATTTTTCTCTAGGTAAAGATAGTTTTGGAGTTCTGTATATGGTTTCAACTTTATTAAAATCAATTTTATTTTTTTTAGTTCCTGTATAAATAGGATCATTTAATAGATCTCCATTAGAACCTCTCCAATTATCTGAACTAAATTTAAATTCTCCTAACACATCTAAATTAAAAGAGTCTATATTATGATTGTCTGAATTACCATTGATTGTTATGTGTTTTAATTCTGTCATGTTTTTATTATTTTATATTTTTTATACTCGGGTTTAAGTGCTACTTTGAAAGTGTACAAATCTCTATTATCAATTCTTATCTCTTTTCTCACAATACTTTCTAAATAGGTAAAGGATGTTGAATCAAGTAATTCTCTACTTTCTAAATGTTGTATCATACCTAATGCATCATAATGATAATAATTTTCAAATCCAGAGACTGCTAACCAAAATTGAACATCTTTATTTCTATTATAATTATATAAATTAGATCCAATTTCTTGTGATAATTGCCATTGTAAATGATAATTTTTTTTATAATCTATAGTTGGTAATATAGCAGCAATCATGTTTCTATCATCATTATTATAACTTCCTGATAAAGCTTTCAAATCACTTAATAGTTGTTGGTCTAGTATAACTTTGTTTGCGGATTGATTCATTACTTTTTCAATACTCCAAACTTCAGCTAAACCTTGTTCAACATTATATGCACAATTTATTGCCATTCCAGATAGAAGCCATGCATCTACTGGCATAGAATGATATTCATGTCTATGTTTATTATGCCAATCTTCAGTTTTATTACAAAGAATAACTCTTGCATTTTCACCACCTTTCATATTATCAGGATTTTCAGTATAATTAGTTATTGTACTGTTACCTTCTTCTGTAGAATCATAATTCCATAACTTAGGAAGTAAACATCTTGAACTAATAGCTTCTCCATTTTCAAAACGTGTATCTAAATCATGATGACTTAAATATAAATCTGCTTGTTCATAATCATTTGTTAAAGTAATTTTATGTTCTTTTAATGCAGCTTTAATTCTATCTTGAGATATATTTGCATTAGGAAATAAAAAAGCCTTTTTTAATTTATCTAGATCTGGAGCTAAACTATCATCAGAGTCATCTGTTAATATATTTTGTAGTTTTTTATATGTATATTCACTTTCATCTACATAAACTTTTTCTATAGTGCCATTT
>TARA_R110000765_G_scaffold73700_3_pt1 | contig 12386 bp, 7 predicted proteins | sample TARA_R110000765 | Tara Oceans TARA_R110000765 (sample SAMEA4398168) | marine metagenome | biome: Polar Biome; feature: [MES] marine water layer (ENVO:01000295) within the mesopelagic zone...; material: water (ENVO:00002006), including particulate matter (ENVO:01000060) such as...... | reverse complement strand
GATCATTGGCGTGACGCCCCTCTGGTGGAGATCGACCATTGCTTGCTTGCACATATCGGCTGCGGACGCCTGTATTAATCTGTTGAGGGCCTTGTAGGTCATTGCCCTTTTCAGTCTGGTCGTTGGTCCGTGGGCCGCGACGGCTTCATCCCAGGACATGGCCTTGTGCATATCGAAGGTATCCGGCTCCCATTTATCGAAGCGGCACTTGCGGCCTTTCAGGCTGCGGAGACTACCGGACGACTTGCGGTCTTCCAGGCGGCGGGAGACGCCCTTTGACAGCATTTTCACGAACGGGACGCGCGTGTGGTATTGCTTCGTGAGGTCCTTCGCTTCGTCCAGGGAGATATCGAGTTGCTGCGATAGCTTGTTCACCCCCATTCCGTACATCATCGCCAAATTGATAGTTTTCGCCTGGGATCGAGATATACCGGCCATCTCAGCGACCATGGTATGGAAGTCCATGTCGGGGTTGTTGCGGTATCCTTCCACGAACTCCTCGACGCCTGGAAGACCGCCCTCCTCGTTTTTCCATTCGCCGTATGCGGCTGCGTAGTGCACCAGGATGCGCGGCTCCTGCTGCGAGAAGTCCACTGCCGCCCACTGCTTTTCCTCTTCCGGTAGGAACAGCGACCGGATCATTGGCCCTAGCTGCGCGTGACGGGCCGGGACTTGCTGTAGGTTGGGGTTAGACATTGACGTCCGGCCAGACACGGTTCCGCCGTCGTCGGATCGAAGCTGGTTAATGTGGGCGTGGATGCGGCCATCGCCAGCGACGTGACGCAAGATCGTGTCGATGAACGTGGAGTGTGTTTTGTTTATTTCTCTTGCTTCGACAACGAGGCTGGCAATTTCGGATGGGTGCTCCGTCAAAAATGTTTTTGTGAAGCTTGGGTTGCCTTTTTCTGTTTTCGGATAGGACACGCTCATTGCTTCGAAGGCTTTGGCTATCGACGCCGCCGCCCATATTTCGACGTTGTGGCCGCTGATTTTTTTGATCTGTCGCAGGATGACCTTTTCTCTTTGCATGAGTTCCTGCTTGGTTCGTTCGGCGCGGTCTATGTCTACCCGGACGCCGTTCCAGGTCATGTCGATCAAACACGGCAGGAGGTCTGTTTCCAACGTGTGGACGGACCAGAGGTCCTCTGTATTTAGCCTTGGGACAAAGTTACGCCAAAGTTCGAGGGTGAGTTCGGCGTCCGTTTCCGCGTAGGGTCCGACAAAATGCGCGGGCAGCTTCCAGAGTTCGGCCTTGGGATCGATCCCGAATTCCCGTGCGGCTTCGGTGAGGGTCTTCTCGGACTTTACCTTCCCCAGGTAGTCGTAGGACAGGGCGTTAAGCGTGTAGCTAAACCTGTTTTCGTCTAGCAGTCCGGCGGTGATCAGCGTGTCGATAATGCGACCGTTTATTTTAAAGCCCATGCGGCGTATCCAGCCTGCATCGTATTGGGCGTTGTGCATGATCTTGTCTGCGGGGCACTCGAACACGCGCTTCAGCCACTTGCTGACCACACGTTCGTCCAGGTTTCCGCCTCCCAGGTGTCGAAGAGGGACGTAAGTTTTCCAGCCGTCCACTGCAATGGCGACCCCGACAACCTCTCCAACGTTCCGGGCCCAGCCAGGGCCGTGGGTCTTGAGGTCCGGATCACGGGTCTCGACGTCGATAGCAATTTCTTTTGCGTCTGTTATGTCGGGAAAGGTGTCCGGTGGGAGCCACTCGCTGACGGGTGGAAACATTGCCATCTGCAATCTGTTTGTTTTATTCTTCATCTGCGATTTCGCCCCCGATACCGCCGTACCCGACAATGTCCTTCCAGCTATCCTCGTCGTTAGCGTAGACCAGCCTGCAAACCTTCAACCAGATCATGGCCAGGGCAACGTGGGAGGGCTTAATCTCCATGCCAAAAATCACGGACCATCCGGCTGCAATGCGCTTGTGTGTCTCCAGGGCAGGCCCGTACTTCTCGGCCCGGTCGCCGTTTATGAGGGCGAGGGCGTCCCCGATAATTTTTTCTCGTTTCATATTTCGAAACTCCTGTACGTTTTTTCCGGCTCAACGAGAAAAAGTTTCTTCCGGGTCCTAGTGACACCAACATAGAATACGCGGTTGAGGTTGTCAGGTTCAATTTGTCTTTCGTTGTCGGCTGCGGCGGTCAGGTCGGTCATCAGTATGACGTTGTCGGCCTCGCCGCCTTTTGCGCCGTGAATCGTGGAGACTGTAATACGAGGCGGAGCATTGAATTTCTCGCCCCGGCGCAGTAACGCCACCATGTAGGCCCGTTCCGCGTCGGGTATTTTATCCAGGGCCTCGTGCCAGATCAGGTCTGTTCCCACGAGGAGGCCGAAGTGGGCTTGAAGTTCTGGTAGCGTGAAGAGCGTCTCCTCCTCTGCGGCGATCTTTTTAAAGCCCCTTTCTATACGTGACCCGGACGACATGAACCCGTACATCGTCCTGGCGGATTCCAGGCTGATGCTGGAGCCGCTTCTAAGCTGCTCCCAGGCGTTCACGGCGGTTGAAAGTTTTTTGCTTATGGAACTTTTGCCCTGCTTGTCGAATAAGTAACCGCCGGATTTCAGGTCAGACAGCGTCTGGTACAGCATGTACCGCGCCTGGGCGAGGATCAGCCACGAGCCTTCCGATAGATCGATGTCGGTTACGTCTCTAATACGGAGTACTTTCCCGGCTTCCTCACGGGGCCGGTAGACCTTGGGGAAACGTTTTTTGATCCGGCTGGCAATCTTCATGGCGACCGTGTGAACGGAGGATGGTATCCGGTAGGATTGCTCCAGCGTCTCGCTGCCTCCGGGTAAATTGATGAAGTGATCGACGTCGGCTCCGGCCCATTTATAGATGGCTTGGTCGTCGTCGCCCGCGACGTACATGCGCTGGGACTTGGCGTCTAGGATGTGGGCAATGTCCCACTGTAGCGGGGTCAGGTCCTGGGCCTCATCCAGGAAGCAAAGTTCGAATTCCGGGCAGTACTTAGAGGCGTAGTTTACAAAACTCTCCAGCATGTCCGTGAAGTCGTGGAGTTCGTTGGATTCTTTGTACTGATTGTAGGCCCGCGTGATGTAGTCCACCTCTTCCCAACTGTGCATGAGCGTGTGGTTTCGGTTGTACTCCTCGCGCAGGGGGACCTTACGTGTTCGGGACAGGTGCAGAAGCTGTAAGACGGGATGGTCCGGCTTGAACGCGTCTTCATCCTCACCAACAGAGATGCCCATGTCGAGGCCAATACGCTCGGAGAATTCTTTTATGTCGCCGGATTTTAGTATGTGTTCTGACCGCAGACCCATGGTCCGTAGACAAAGACTGTGAATAGTCCGGAAGTAAGGCAGTTGTTTTTTGGCGTCAAGATGGAAGCGGGCCGCTGCACGGTCTCTTGCCTCGTAAGCGGCTTTTCGGGTGAATGCCAGGAACGCAATTTTCTCCGGAGCGGTGCCCTCCTCCAGGGCCTTGTCTACCATGTTCAAAAGAGCGGTCGTTTTCCCGGTTCCGGGTGGGCCAAATACCCTAAACATTGTGGTTTCCTCTAGAAGGGCGGTGCATCTTTGTCCCCAAAATCAGGGGTGGACACTTCCACCTCTACTACATCAAATGCTGGAATAACCCATACGCGGGTCTGCTTGCCCTTTATGCGTAATTGGGACGGCTCTCCGCCTATGTCTCTCAGGCGCTGGCAGACGACGTGCGCCTTGTATTCGTAGAACCTGTTTTTTCTTAGGTGGTCGTCTAGGTCTTTTATCCGGAAAAGGGTCTGTTTTTTCTCTTCGCTGGTCCATGGCCGGCGGAGGAGGATCTCCTCCATATCGTTCGCGGTTTGCATGGACGTGCAAAATTCCTCCAGGAGGTCGTAAAATTGTCCCCGGACGCCACTGTCCTTAGATACCGTTATTATGCTCCCTTCCATCGTGATCATTTCGGACAGGAGGGCGTTTGTTCGTCCTTCCCAAATTTCGCGAGACGCGGTCTGCGGGAAAAAATTCAACTGTTCGACACACGCTTTCTGGAACGAGGTTTGCGTCATCAGGGCGTCCGTGTCGAGTTCCACGGGCATCCCGTTGACGTCCAGAAACCAAACGGGAGGATCGGAATCATACTTTCTCAGGTTTGCTACGGTGGCTGTCGGCCCGCCGCCTATGCCGTGCTTCCTGGTTCGGCACAGGTCTCTATTGCAGTGGTTGACGATGGGCATGTCGCGGCACTTGTAGGTGTAATCTTTGCGCCGGAGTTGCTTGGCGACGACGTTGACTTCATTAAGAGGCAGAGGCGGGTCCATGTACTGCATGTTGACCGTCAGGATTTGCGTCTCCCAATCGTCCGGATATGCCTTTCGTAAGTAGACCCCTAAATTGAACAGACCGTTATTTCTGGTCCCTTCCGGGAACCCTTGATGGCACAAAAACTGAAGACACGGCGGTCCTTCCGTTAAGCCCTCGGCCTCTTCCTCCATGGACAGAGCAATGATTTGCTCCGGGGTCTGGACGTGTTCTTTGTGCAACTCAAAAAACTGTTCCAGGGTTGCTGCCGTGCCGTCGTCCATGAAGGCGTAGCGCAGCCCCTCCTCCGCGTCAAAGTACGGAACAGTCAGGTAATTGCCGGTATCGTTGGCGTGAAGCTTAATTTGCTTGGGAAAAATTTCGGTGTTGGCGCTGTACCCCATGGCCGTGCTTAGTCGCGACAACGTATCGCGCATGTCCCTGGCGGGCATCCACTCGGATGCAAATAGCGTGAGGTGCGCCCCGCCTGATTTTGAGCGGAAACAGATGAGCGGAAGTTTGTTCTTTCGTATCTTTTCGATCAGGGCCTTGTGGTCAACGGGGTAAACATCGATATCGATGGTACCCCACATACAGGCGTTGTCCCGGTTGATGGGAATAATTCCCAACGCTTTGCCCTGGCCGGCCAGATGCCGGTCCCAATGAGCCGTGGTTCGTGGTTCGTGGTGGACACGGGCCTCACCGACATTCTTGCCGTTGGCCTGTTGTTTTTCGACTTGGTAAGTGCCGTAGGCGTCTTCCAGTCCAGCATAAATTTTGGCAAACTTTTCGCTGTTGGACATTTCATCCCCCCAGAAAGAGGTGGCGGGACCACTGCCCCGCCACAACAATTCGGTTTTTTAAAACGGGACACTGTCATCCAGTTCGTCACGAGCGTTCGTGCTTATCGGTTCATCTTGCTGATGCTTTACCTGTTCGTTTCCGCTTGCGACGGACTGACCGAAGCTCTTCGCGGCATGGTAAAGGAGGGCGTCTTCCTTAGTTATGACCCTCTCAAGCGCCACTTCCCAGCCGTGCCAGGAGCCCTTAGAGTTTTCCTGGCTCACGGTCGTCAGTCGGTAGACGTGACTGAACATGGGCGGCGTGAAGGGCCCTTTCTCTCCCTGCATTTGCCGGCCACCAATCATCGAAAGCCACTTCCGGCTTTTCTTTAGCTGTGTGGATTTCATATTCACCAGGGCCCTTTCTGACCCCTCTTTGGTCAGCAAAAGCACGTAGTGCTGGGCGGTTTGTTCGATGTAGTCGCCGGAGCCGCCGACGACGTACTCCTTGTTATCTTCATCAGACCTTTCCGTAGACGGCATTGTTTCGTTGGGGGCATAAATGCCTGTCGGGGCACCCGTTCCGACACCGCGAGGTGCCCACTGAATGAACCGCTTCTGGAAGGCGCAAGGTATGACTAAAACGCCTTCCTTTCCGGGGTAGGATATGCCCGTGACGGTGTTAAAGAGGTCCCCCGCCTTTGCGTCGATGTCGTCCAAAATCGGGTCCTGCCGGCTCAAAACCTTGAGGAACGGCAGCGCCAGATCTTCGGCGGTTACGTTTTCCAGTCCGGCCCCCGCGTCGGATTCGAACATGGATTGGTCGAGTACGGCAACGGCGGTGTTCGTCGCTTTATTTTTAGCCATTATCTAGCTCCTTTTAATGATGGCGCGTTGGCTGACGTATGCGCCGAAAAGATCCATAGGGAAGTCGTCCCCATTTTCAATGCGCTCCTTTACCCACGCTTTTAGGGTCTGCGGGTGTACGGACGTGTCCTGTTGAGATGCGAGACCCTTTTCCGCCAGGATTTCCAGGCACTCTTCCGCCTTTTTATCCTCGCCACGTCCAAACTGGACGCTGACGACGTTTTTGATTATGTCGTCGTACTGGTTATTCCGGAGCCATTCGTAAGCCACTTCTCTGTTTAGCTTTGCAATGTAGCCGCCGTAGAGGGGCTTAATGCTGATTTTTGACCCATCGTCCAACTCGAACGAATTGAGGCCAATCTCGGCCATCATGGATGGTAGCACCTCCTCGGAAAGAGCCTTTTCCTCTCTCTTCCGCTCTTTCAGGAGGCTTTCCAGGCGGTCGATCTCGGCTTGTTTGCCGCGAATTTCTCGGGCAATTTCGGCTATAGACCGCATGTTTTGATTGGAGCCCAGCGTGTCTAACTCACTGGAATCATGCGCTGAATCTGATTCCATCTCCGTTAAAATGTCGTTCGTCGGGAGCATGTTTTTCCTCCGTGATCCGTGTTTCGTGTTTCGTGTTTCGTGATCCAAGGGTGTTTGGCCCTTTACAATGATGAGATATTATCGTATACAATCGCATTGTCAAGGGGGTAATTACCATGTACGAATTTGAGACGGAGCCTTACGACCATCAACGGTTGGTGTTTGACGAGTCCTGGCGCAGGCCTTTTCATGCTTGGTTCCTGGAGATGGGGACTGGCAAAACCAAGGTGGCCCTGGACAATGCAGCGGCCCTGTTTGAGGCCGGCGAAATAGACTCTGTTTTAATAATTGCCCCGAAAGGCGTCTACGACAACTGGACATTTCGGGAAATTCCGATGCATCTACCGGCGCGGGTGAAAACTTTACTTGTTCGGTGGCAACCAAACAAAACCAAGGGTTTTGAGGCGCAAATGCTGGAACTGGTTCAGCGCACAGACAAAAGGCTGCGTATTCTGGTGATGAACGTCGAGGCGCTGTCTACGAAGAAAGGCGCTATGACCGCGTTCCTTTACCTGGAAAACCACCCCAAAAATATGGTCATCGTGGACGAAAGCACGACCATCAAGAACCGAAAAGCGGCGCGGACCTCAAACATCTTAAAGTGTGGCCGGCTGGCAAAGTTCCGCCGCATCCTGACGGGCTCACCAATCACAAAGTCTCCCATGGACCTCTTCAGTCAGTGCGAGTTTTTGTCCCGCGAGGCCTTGGGGCACAAAAGTTACTACGGGTTTCAGCAACGGTACGCGGTGGTCCAGCGCCGCACTCTGGGGCATCGCTCCTTCCAGGAGATCACAGGCTATCGACGCCTGGACGAACTGGGAGAGAAGCTGGAGGCCTTTTCGCACCGTATCCTGAAGGAAGACTGCTTGGACCTTCCGGAAAAGGTCTACGTCCGGCGCAATGTCGATCTGTCGGACGAACAGGAGCGGGTCTACAAAGAAATGAAAAAGTTCGCGCTGGCTCAAATGGACGCTGGAGAACTGGCTACAACGACGTCAATTTTGACACAGATAATGCGGCTACAACAAATTGTGTGTGGGTTTTTGCCTTCGGACGAAGACGGCATCAAGGCTCTCCCAAACAACCGTCTTCCGGAACTCCTGGACACGGTTGAAGAAGTTCAAGGCAAAGCGATCATCTGGGCTGCGTGGGTCCACAACGTCCAAGAGATCACTGAAGCCTTGCGCCGCCGGTTCGGGCCCGAATCGGCGGCATCCTTTTACGGCGAAACGCCACAGGATGAGCGGCAGGAAACGGTGGACCGGTTCCAGGACCCGGACTCGCCGCTTCGGTTTTTTGTGGGGACGCCCAGGACGGGCGGTTACGGCCTGACCCTGACCGCTGCGAACACCGTGATCTACTACGCGAACAATTATGACTTGGAAATTCGCCTTCAATCAGAAGACCGGGCCCACCGAATTGGCCAGGAGAAGTCCGTGACCTACATCGATATCGTAGCGGAGGGCACCATTGACGAAAAGATTCTCGACGCTCTGCGGGAAAAAAGCGATATTGCAAGCGCCGTGCTGGGCGAAGAGGCACGGAAGTGGTTCAGCTAGCCCAACCCTTGAAGGTAGCCCGTGTCGCCTCCCTGGAGGTGGCGGGGCCGGTGGTAGCGCAGGACCTCTTTGCGGTTCCAGTCGCTTTTCGTAGAGCAATGTATCCAGCCGCTGTTCTTGTCGTCGTCGGTGTATGCCTCAAGAATAAGCTGGTCAAAATCCAGGTTGTCCCTGATCCAGGACGCAACGAGATGGTTGTCGATCCCCGGAAGCTCAAAGTCAACGGCCTCGCCTTTGGCGTGTTGGCTTTTGCTGGTGGAACCAATCGCTTCACACAATTCCGGGCTCCTGTAGCCGGAGCTAGGGGAAAAGGCCACGCCGAAGTTCTCCCGGACGGGCTCCAGTATTGTCTCACACAGATGTATCAAAGCGGAGACGTGGTGCGGCTCCGGCTCGTTGGGGATGCCCAGCCGAAGGGCGGTGGAGCTTTTTGTTAGCTCCGACAGCGTGAAATGGGCCGACAGACGCCTGGAAGGGCTCATAGCAATGCTATCAACGAGGCTACCTCGACAAGGACGAGAGGTATGAGGGTTGCAATAGCGACGTACAGGAAAACTTCCATGGAGGGGGTTCCTTTTTAGACGAGACCCAGGATTCCGGGGCGTTTTTGTTTCACGTGACCGCCGTAGGCCACTTGTTGGGGCTGCGTGGCCGCAGCTCGTATTGGACCCGCTGTAATGTCGAAAGGGTAAAGGGCCGCAAGGCGTTGCCGTTGGGGGGTAGGTGTGCCACCTGTCGGTGCCGGGGAACTTGCAGGCAAGCTCGACTGGAACAAAGGCTGTTGGTTATAGGCCTCCACGGGCGGCTCCACTTCTTCCGTAACAGGTGGTGGGGGTGGTGGAAGAGATCCTGCCGGTGAAATGGGTGCGCCCGATTTAGAGCGATATGGGTCGTTAACGTCTTCGCGTCGAATTACCCCTGGACCATAAAGTTCACTCCTTAGACGGGCCCTCTCCTCAATCGAAGGGTCCTCCTCCGGTATTAAGCTCGTCTCCGGGGTAGCGACCTGTATACCAAGAGAAGATAGGGCCGATTTGTAGTTCCAGGCTAGGCGGAACTTTTCTTTTGAAGATTCGCCCATCTTCATCATTGCCGTGTACAGGTCCTTGTCCGATAGAGCCCGAAATATAAGGGTTTTATACGCAACCATAGGCGTCCCTTGCACGGCTTCTTGAAGCGCCCGCGAACCAGCGGAAGCGGCTATGAGTTCCGCACCAGAGCTTCCCATGAAGGGGAGCTTCTGTATCGCTTTGCTGACCCCGACGCCCATTCGGGAACCCATTACTCTTATCGTCATGCCGGTGAATATTCCGGGGTTGTCAATAACGTCTGTAGTATCGGTTAGTTTGCCTTTGCCCCACATAGCGCGGTTTAGATCGTCAGGGTTCGTGGATGCTTTTCTAGCGACAATGTTTTGGACCTTTATGCCGTCGTTCAAAAACTGGAACAGGCGTATTCTTTCGACCTCCGTTAGCACGGGAGACCCGTTAGGCATTGTGGCTTCGCTCAGAACGGTGAGAGGGCTGTCGGTTTTTCGCCCCATAGAAGAGGTCAGCCAGGACTTCATTTTTGTGAAGTCTAAGACCTTGGTTGCGTCTCCGCCTTGTCCATACGTCCACGCCGCATCAAACACGGACTGTTTTATACCGTTCAGTAGTTCCGGATCCCCGGTATCCCGTGCAGCCTTCAAGAGCCGTTCGAAATTCCCTTGAGCGTCGGCACTTCGTCCTTTGTCTGGGTCCCCTATAGTCTTTGCGATATAAATACCCGGATTAGACCCTGGCGGCACCCACTCACTTAAAGTTGCCGCTTCGTCCAAATTCTTTTGGAAGATGCCGCCCTTATCGCGCACCGAATCCAGGGCCGTTTGTGCGGTCTTAACGTCTTTAAGGTCGGAGAGAAGTTCAGGAAACTGTTTGAGTTCCGACGAGTAGTCGGACCTAAACTTAGCTAGTTTGTCGGGATTAACGAGGCCTGTGTCGGAATCAATTATCCGTGCTACGCCGGAACGTAACACGGTGGCCGTGGCCGCATCTATTGTTCCGACTAACGCTGTTTTCTCGTCCGGGGACAGGCTGAAGAGAGTTGAAGCGTTCGGGTCCAACGCATTAACGGAAGTGGACGCGTTTATGTCCTCGGCAATCCCCAACGCGGCAGCTTTCACGCTTGCCAAGCGAAGTTCCGTCTCTTCGGGTTTACCGGACATAATCCGTGTCTCGTAAACCTCAAGCGGATACCGGTCTCCTCCGTATCGGCTTTTTTCAAAAAGGTCCCTTACGCCGTAGGCTCGGAGGTACACATTTTGTCCGGCCTTCCAATAAGAGTTTGCTTTCCGTAAAGCGTCTATGGCCGCTTTTGTCGTACCGTCATTAGGACCAGCCTCAACCGTCGCGTCTAAATCATCATAGGCCGCTCGGCTCAGTTGCCCCAATTGGTACAAGATACCGTTTTTGGAGGGGTCGTTGGCAAACTTCCTGGACTGTGCACCAAATGCTTTCATAAGGTTGTGCATTTCCCTCAAAGTGAGGGGCTCAATGGGTCCTGGTGGGGGGCGGTTTAAATCAACCAAGTAAGCGTCATTGACGGCCAATTGTTTTTCTTGTTCGGCCAATTTGGTTTGCGCTTTTAAAATCTTGTTCGGAGCCGGGACGTCAAAAGCCTTTTGTGCTGCGGACAGGTCCAGCGTATTGTTAATTAGTTTTATTCTTCCTTTGGCCAGATTGGTTACGGCCCTTCGCACCCCCTTTTCATTGGCGCTCCATTGAGAGGTTGCTTTCCACACGCCTTGAGAAGAAAATTGACCGGTTCCGTTTTCCGCTTCTCCGGATATTTGCTGAAGGGCCGTTCTTGTTCTTCTCAGTCTATTTTGAAAGACCAGGGGACTTTCGTCTTTTTTGCGGACCAGGACACTGTCCAGGTCCACCCCCGCTTGGTTTGCTGCGGCGGTGGCGTCCGGACCAGTAGACTCGCTTGAGGCCGCTCTCCAATCTTGGCGTATTTTTGTTCCCTTAATAGGGTCTATGCGGCCTGCTTCGGGGGGCTTGACCGCCGTATTCTTGCCCCTAAACGGGCGTTGAGCCAAGCCAAGGTTTATTTGATGCCCCGCCGTTACAGAAACATCCGCAGCGTCATTTTGCAGGCTGTCCAAATCTTTGGCGAGGGTGCGCCCGGACGATTTTAACCTGTCGAGACTTCTCTCCGCTGTGCGGACGGTATTGTCGTACTCCTTGATGACCTGTCTGTTTGTATTTGCCTCAAGTCTAAGAGTAGCGGACGCTGTTTCGGTCGCCGTTATGTCCGGGCCCGTGTCAAGAAGACCGGGGCGTATCCGGTTCAGCGTGGCCCTGGTTTCAGAGTTAAGGGAAAGAGTGGGCCACACTGAGGCGTCTATGTCGTCAACGGTTTCCAGAACCCTCGTCGGTAGTACCGGGATTTTGGGGTCCACGTCTTTGTATAGCTGCTCCGCGCGGCCCGTAAATCTCTTTCGGGAACCGACTACAGCCTCTTTTAAGATTCCAGAAGCTGTAGCGGCGGCGTCACGGGCCTTTTTACTTGCCGCCCCAATGATATCGGCGCGTGTGGCGTCGTCCGGATCCGCCGCAGCGCCCCCTAGTCGCGCCGCTTCTGGGCGTAATTGATCCCCCGCTTTTCTGGCCTCCGTTATTAAAAAATCCAACTCCGCGCTCAAAACCGCTTCGTTTTGAGCTATTTGAAGACGGCCCGCCGCAGCAAGAACCTTCGGATCAGTCGTACTAATCATCTTGTCTATGACTTGCTGCATGAAGATCAAATCTGTCTTCATGGAATTGACTGAAGCCGCTACCTCCTCCGGGCCCAAGGACCGCGCCAGTTTGGTCCGCACCTTGGCTATAAGTTCCGCTTGAGGGGCCGGAAGAAGTGTCGTCAAGTCCAGGTTGTCTATGTCAATACCAGCTTCTTTGGCCCATTTGATAAGTACGGATTGGTCGTCCTGCAATGCTTTTAGACCCTCCTCCGGGTCTAAACCAGCTTGCGTCATACTTTTTTGCAGGGAGCTTCCGGCGTGTCTCAGTCGGCCTTTAACGGAGAAGTTGTCCGCGAAATGTTTCATGCCACTCCACGCTCCAGACCCGGCGTTAACCAATATTGCGCCGGGACTAAGTAAGGCCCCCGTAACTTCGGAAAGAAACCTAGCCCCCGCTTCCCCCGGAGCGGCCCCTTCTGCTATGAAGGCTCCCACGCCGGCTCCTACTATAGACGACGTTTCTCCAGCGACTAATGTCTTTGGAGACGTGGTGGCTCTTTTTCCCCAGTCCGTTAAAAGGTTTTCTAGCTTTTTAAGGCCCCCGCC
>TARA_R110000765_G_scaffold61695_1_pt1 | contig 12388 bp, 16 predicted proteins | sample TARA_R110000765 | Tara Oceans TARA_R110000765 (sample SAMEA4398168) | marine metagenome | biome: Polar Biome; feature: [MES] marine water layer (ENVO:01000295) within the mesopelagic zone...; material: water (ENVO:00002006), including particulate matter (ENVO:01000060) such as...... | reverse complement strand
ATTTTTACCGCCTTATTTAGTGGGTCGGAAGTTCCTAATGGGTCGCCAACAGCCCCCTCCATCAATCTATCCATCCTTGATGAAGATGATGTGTTGTTGCCCATTTTAGGCACTTTAGGTAATTTACTACCGATGACTGTTCCTCGCCCGCCAATACCGCGTGTGTCGGCGTGATGTGACATACCGCGAGGCATAGCCCCCATTGACCTTCTATTCTTTTCATATGCCAGTTTTCTTTCATAGGCAATTGGATCTCTTAATCTAAGTGGTATTTGCTCACTACGACCAGAACCTATTGACCGCATAGCGTGACTATGGACATTCGGATGAAATGCTTGACCTTTTGAAGAACGGCTAAGGTTGCGTTCTGCTGATTTAGCCCGACGCAGGGATTTAGATTTTGGCTGTCTTGAGCCGCCACCTAAGCCCTTCTTTTTGCCTTGACGCTTTCTTTTACGCTTGCTCTTTTTCTTTGATTTCTTTTCGTCTTCTTCCGATTCTTCATCATCCGAATAGCGGCGACCTTTGTATTTGCGCTTGCCTTTGATAATATCGCTTAAAGAAGTATATTGGTCTTCGGATGCGTTTTTCTGTTGAAACCTTTGTGTTTGACTAATGCCGTACTTTTCTAAGATTTCTTCTATTTTTGAGATATTATATTCTGGTGGCAACATAGGCATTTTGCCTTCGCTTTCAGCCTGTATTGTTTTTTCCAGACGGTCAAGCCAATACATTACGGCATCTTGATCATCGGATTCCATGCTTTTGCTATTCATCGCATTTTTTACTTCTCTCGCATATGAGACAGCATCGGTTTTTAGAATTAGATGCGACATAGGAATGTATGTGTCGTCTGTTCGGTTCAAATTTTGCCACTTCGGATCAAATGTTTTGCTACTATCTGTCTTAACTTTACCAGCGTCGCAAAACATACAAGTCTCGCTACCAAAAACTGTGCGATTACATTCTGTGCATTTACTATTTTCAATTGCCTTTCCAATGTCGGACTGATAACTGATTTGCCCCCCCGGACTTCTAATTGGGCCAGCATTAGCCCCAGCAGACAATGAACCACCATTAGCCATTTGCCCCATATCAACGCCCAGACCAGATTCTAACAATTGTTGCATTCCATCCATTTGAGGGGTTCTATCTAATACATCGTCTATTTCTTCGGGTTTTAAAGAGATATGAGGGATAACTGCTGTTAATTCCCTCAATGCTCTTTCGCGACGAGACTTTGGATTCTGTTGCCTGCCACTTTCTTCATCTTCTGGTGTTTGAAGGGTATGGTGTGATAAACCGTCATTATCCTCATTTGGGTTAATGTCGTAGTCTATCATCTCTCGGCCATTATGACCGCCTGTGAATTCTTGTGTACGCGGAGTCCACAGACCTGATTCTCTCGGATTACTCATTGTCATATTAAATCCCCCTTCTCACTTCTTTTCTTAATACATTATAAGACCGAGTTAAAATCACTGGCAAAGAAGCATACCAGCACGATAATACGGGTGTTTGAGCATATGATTTGGATAAAGGAATAAAGGTCATAGATAATCTATGAAAAGACTTCATAGCATCAATATAATTTAATAAGTCGCCTTCTTGTAAATTATGAAAATACAAACGAGCAATCATCAAAATCCCCAAAGTCTCTTCCGCTACTTCTTTTGTTCCGGTCACTTCAAAAGACTCCATAGCGGTTTCCCATTCGGCAATTACATGATCTAAAGCATCACAATAAAATATTGCCTTTTCTATTGAATCTAAAGATGATTCATGTAATACATCTGAAAAGGCAGTATCTTTTAACATCAATTGATGAATAGTTTTACCCTTTGCACCCTTCATTCAAGCACCCCCGCTAAAGCCAAAGCCGATCTTAACTCTCGCCATTCTTCAGGGGCTTTCTCCGAGAATACCTTTTGAAGCACTTCTATAATTGAAACCGAATGTTGCCTATCAACATTATCGGTCTTTTCCATCCATTTAGCCAATTCGGATAAGGTTTCACGAACCTCCTTATGTAATTTTATAGCGGTATCTAATTCCTTCAATTCAAATGTTTCTTCTTCGTCTGCAAAATCATTTTCTAATTTATCAAGAACCAAAGTAAAAAGCCTATCTAAGCGGTTCATGTTAGTTTCAATACGAATTAAGGTGTCATGCGCTGAACGGATTGCTTTAGGAATTATTTCAATAGATACTTCTTTTTGAATTAAAGCGGTTCTGTGGGTATTCATATGTGTTGAAATAAGACTGGATGGCACTTCTAATTCTTCTGCCCAATCATCATAACCTGCGGTCTGATTTAAAATTGCTTCTTCAATAACACTTCTTTCGGGATGGGTGCATATTGGGCAATTGGAGTTACTATTATTGTGATATTCACTTGAATGACGGCGCATATGTCTATGAGTAGTGCCTTCCGCCCATCCCTGTTCTTTATCTAAGTCTTCAGATGAATAGACACCTGAATTAATATTTTCTTCTAAAATATCCCGTTCAAGGTGAGCGCAAAACGAACAGTTTTTTCGTGTCTGCCGCCCCCCCATAACTAAAGGGAATAGTTTATTGCTTTTTACCCTTGTGGGTATTACAATAAACGCTATCCTTTAAAGTCGGCAAACGACAGCGATTACCGCTTTTTGCAATTGCTTCACACTTGGCTTTCTTTTTATTAAGTAATATTTTTATATCATCGGTGTCAAAATCACCATCGCCGTCTTGATCAAACCGAGTCAATAACGGACTATACACTAAAGGAATACGGGGTTTGTATTGTTGCCCTCTATTGAAAGAGGTGTCACCGAAAGGAAGCATATTGCCTTACTGCAAGCATAAATGTTAGCATAAGGCCAAAAACACCAGCCAATAATTGATTGCTATTCATGGTACTTCCTCTCCAGACAAGAACCGTAAAACTACATAATAGGAATGCAATAATAAAAATCATAGTCGCAGATTCAACCAACATTTTACTTGGCGACATGAAACTCAATGACATATCATATGGGTTCACATTCACATTATCTTCTCTATCTTCTTTTGCCATCTTAAAGCACCATCCCTGTTGCAACCTTTGTCATGTTTCCGTTTTGCATTTGATTACCAAGTGCAGAACCAAGCAAACTACCAAAGAATCCGGGTTGCTGTTGCCCCATCATTCCATTTGTCATTTGATGCGAATTTAACAACATTTGTTTTTGCTGTGCATTCTGTTGTAATGACATTTGAGCATTCTGTTGAATGCGGTTTAATGTTAAACCGAGATTTTCTGGTGACAGTGTAGTTATTGACGAAGGAAGTGAATTTGAATCCAAAACGATTTTTCCAGTATCGCTATCTAAAGTGAAGGTAGCCTGCGTCATAAACTCCTTTAAAGAAAGGCGCACTACTTCGCCAATTAAATCAGCGAGCATTGGTAAATTCTGTGAAACAAGAAATGATCCTACGGGGTCATGTAATTCAAGCAAGCGGGAAACTGCCACTACTGGGTCATTTGCCATTTGTTGCATCATCGGATTTTGTTGTTGTTGCATCTGCATCATAGAGTCCATTCCTCCGCCGCCGTACATACCCATCCCGTTGTTCATTCCGTTATTCATTCCGTTATTCATTTGCGGCGCACCAAATTGTTGCGTCGGTGTCGTTGTATCTTTGCTAAACCAGCCCATTTTAATCACTCTTTCTCATTGGTTGCCCGTTGGGGGCATTTCGTTCAGGTTCATTTGATTTGCGGTCAAATTTTGATTCATAACGAAATTTGATTGCATAATTTGTTGTTCCGTCTGAAGTATTCTCAAATCAAATGAAACTGTAACGAAATCAACAATGCCGCTAATTGGATTTTCATATTGCATTATTTTTATACCTTTGCTATGCTCGGCATCTTTATGAATTAATTTGAAAAACGGTTCGTATTTTAAAATAGATTCGGGGGTGCTTCTGTTTGCTGATGATTTGAACCCACTTGTTAAAGCGGTCATTCCTGTAACTTTCATAAATTTAGTGCCTTTGCTAACCTTTCTATTCAAAAACCCATCTTCTGAAAACTCTTCTTCATCCAAAATACTTCTTAGTGTATGATATATATGTAAATGCGCTGGACAATAAGTGCTATTCAATTCATCGCCATGATCCCCATGTGAACGGGCATGAGGCTTATTTGGTTTGCCAGTGTCCTCATTGAACCAATATATGTCTGCTAACGAAAGAGAGGTTTTTTCATCTGTAATGTGGGCATAGGCATTATCGCCCTCAAGGAAACGGCGTATATCAACGCCACACATCGCACATTCATAAGCGGCATTATAACGGTATATCTTAAAAAGGCCGAGATTATAATTAGGAGGGCGTAATGCTTTCCGAAGAATTTTGATATTCTTTCTTCGCGCCTTTTTAGGATTATTGGGGTTTGATTTTAACTTCAATTCAACAGTAGGGATTACTGCTTCGCTTCCAGCCCCTTGAGAACCTGCATTAGCCATTTCTGCTCGTTGTTGAGCCTTTAACAAGTCATAACCAATACCTGTATGAAGTGAAACTTGGCGCATCTGTTCATCTGTTAAATTGCTCAAGGAAACATTACTGCCGCCCATGAAACTATCAAACGCCATCAACCCTCCCATAACTGTCATCCTCTTAAACTCTCTCCCAATTTACAAATCTGCAATTAAATCCCCAAAGATCTTAGTAACATTTATGCCATGCTGTGCAGATATTGGCGAAACCTCCGCCCTAATCCCTGCTTTACGCAAGCGTTTCAACCCATTACGGAAAGGAGATGCTATTTGATGCTCTCTTAACAAATCATGGCTGTATAATTTTTCAGCATCCTGATCCCACCAAATATCCATTTTATTGATTAATAGGCAAACTACTCTCGGCGTATATTTTTTAGATTGCTTTTTTGCTTTGCGAGATATTGCGGTGCTGATTGATTTATTAGTGATATTATCTATTAAATATTCAAACCCCGCTACTGCATCCATAGTAAATTGTAAAGATGTTAAAGACCGATGATCCACCATGTAAATTACCACTTCAACATTCCGCCCCAACATATCTTCAACCCACATATTGCGAAATTGCGATTGACCCGCTATATCTGTTGTTGCTATTGATTTCTTTTGCCTCTCCCAGCGTATTTGTTTTCTGGTTGTTTTTGGCATTCCATGTCCTATGTGCGTGTAGTTTTTTGGATGGGTTGTCCTAAATTCAACCGGAATGGGGTCTATGTCACCGGGTACAGTTAGATACTGATCCAAAGTCGTTTTTCCCGTCATGCTCGGCCCATAAATGCCAACCCTATACGGTTTCATAATGCGATAAAGAGAATGTAAGGCGGTTGCTGTCGCCATTAACATATGCCCTGCGACTAAGGCAGAAATACTCTCACTTCCCTAAATCTTTCAACCAATTCCAAATTTCCACTGGTGTTAATCCTAAAACTTCCATTCCAATGAGAATTGCAAAAGTTAAACCGATCCCTGCAAATAACGCCGCTACTGTTCGCACCCATCCAGCAACCCTCTCCATCTTTCGCTCATAAGCATTTTCGGCAAGTATCTGTGACATAGCCTCGGCTTGTCGCTCATTCTGGGTAGTAAAAGGCCACATAAACATCACTCCTGATTAACAGGAGGAGTTTCTTCGTTTTGATTGGCATTTGGCACATATCCAAACTGTGAATAAGCCGGTGGGGCATTCTTGCCGCCGTTTGCCCAATATTGTTCTTTCTGCGCTCGGCGTTGTTGAAGGCGCATTTGAGAACGCATCCATTTTTCAGTTTGATTTTCTCTTGAAAATTCAGCCCTCATAGCCAAAGAATCTCGGACTCCGCCGACATGAAACAGCACCATTGAAGCGCATAAAAATCCAAATGTAATCAATCCGTATTGAAGCCCCATCTGTGAAGGGCTTGCATCTGGTAAATACCAATCTAAATGTGAAATCGTCACCGCACAAGCAACCAACAAGGCTTGCCATAGAAGCATCGCTATCAAATTAACATCAATGCGGTTATTGTCTTGATCCAAATGAGGAGGCATTTGGTACAGATTTGGCTTTTCTTTATTCGGACTCATTCATCATCACCTTTTTCTTGCTTTGTTGCTTTAAAATATAAATCTAAAATATGATTAACAAAAGAAGACTTTGATTCCCTGCCTCTTTCGTCTTCCATCAGAATGAATAAATCATCCTTCATTACTACCGACACATGATGCCCCATATAGGGGTGTCATACATAACACCCTTAAGAGCGTTGTGATTAAGAAGGAGAACCTTGTGAGGGAAGTTAATGCCGACTCCAGATATAAGAACCGCAACAGCAATAATGCGCTCATACAAAGCCGCACTATCCGCTTCTGCTCAAAACCCATCTGCTCTTGATTCTTGGGTTGAAAGAGAGGCAGGCCAACATTCTCGTAGCCGAGATTATCCGCAAGAGGCGGCTATTGGACTACTCTCTTTTATGCAACACCCACTATTTGCCTCAAACACACTATCAACCGACGAAGCCGCATGGAGTCAAATAATGAGTCAAGCGGAACAAATACTGCAACAAGAAGTTACATGGGTTAGTGGACAAGTTCAAGAAAACAATAATACAGTGTTTGTTCGTATTTTTTCATCCGATGTTCAATGGGTTCAAGCATGGACTCAAGCAAATGGCAATACGCTACACCCTGATTCATATTTACTAAATAATCTAATTGATGAATACATTAATGAATCTGGTTCAACCCAAACTCATATGCGTTATTTCACATGAATTGGTTAATATCAAAATCATCAGGGATAAATTGCGAATCGTCGCGTGGGGATTTATTTTGCCGGTACAAATCCGAATTTATTTTTGCTTGGTCTAAAGCGGCGGCTTTATCCGGTTCTTTATCCCTATCAACATGATTGATGACCGCTTTTGAAGAATGTCCGGTGTAATCAACATGAATGTTTGGATCCCAGCAAGCATCACAATTCCAATGTTCACAAGTACCTTCGCTTCCTTTATGGCCTGCCGATGGGCATAAATATACATTTTCGGGGTCTAAATGACCCGCATTGACACTTGAAGACATTATTTGAGGGTGTTTCGCTAAATTATCCGACACAAAGGTTTCATACTCGCCATAAAGTTTTTTCATTTTTACCTTAGAGGCTGTATCAGGGTGGCTACCTTGCATTTGAGCCGATAAACGCACTGTCATATTAGACGGGATATTATCGTGATTATCAACGCCACCATTTGCTTCTAAATATTCCAGCAAGGCTTCACGCTCACGCGTAGCCAACCAAAACTTTTTTTGTGGGTGACTACGGGCTACATCGGCTAAAAGAGCGATATGATGTGCATTTTGAATATCGCCGGATGAGTTTAAACGAATTTTATCCCCATAGGTATGATTCGCTATTTGCCAAGAAAGAGCCGCCGCATATAATCGGGGATTTGCTAAACCAACCATATTTGCATATTTCTGTCTTTCCGCCGCATCCATCTTCCCCTGTCCAAAATCAACCAAACAGCCGCTACAAGTGGAGTTTTTCACTTTACGCATGAGTCCACCAACTTGACAACCAGCAGTAGGCAAATCCTCCGAACCGCCCCACATTTTAGAAGGTTCAGACATTCCACCGGATGCACGATTAGTTTCAGCGATACCCTTTATGTTATTATTTTTAATAAACGCTTCAATGCGCTGATAAGAAGGTATTTGATTGGTTTTTTGACTGTAAATGGTTTCAAACAATTGGTTGCCGTTCTCGCCAGTATAATTGTGTCCTCCTTGTAGGGGATAATTCTTGAGATTTTCTCTTATTTCGCCAAATGCTTTTTCATAAACAGGATCAAGGTCGTTTGCTAAATTCCGATATACGCCGCCAGTTCCTTGCTCATCTTCAGGAACGCCTCTTGCGCCATACCACATTCCCATTCCCTTAGTTCCTTTGCTATCGTCTAAAATCCCCTGTAAATCCTCAATACTCCTTAATAGAATATCATTAATTAAACGGGGGTGTTGGGGTTCGCGGCAAGTGTCGCAATACAAATGCGCCGTTTCGGGGTATATTTTTGCATTGTCGGGGATTGAACGCGTCATATTAACTCCCCCACTAATGAGGCATGATGCCGACTTAGATAAAAACTTTCACTTGAGAGCATTTAAGTATCAAAATACATACGGCAATATAAGGGTCGCAGGTTTTCTTCACCGATTATCTCCTCGGTTGTCTAAACAACGCATTTCTCCGCTTTTCCCTGCGGCTCTTACCTATTTTAATAATTAGACCACTTGTTTTTATTATCCAATCTGCGTGTAACTTGATTCATTACGGCTTGACTGGACAAAGGAGATACTACATTACCGAGCATCGTACCGATATTCTTATCATTTGGATTACTCATATTGCCAACCATAGACAAATCACGACCCGGATCCATGCCATTGTACAATAGTCTTTCAGGAACGGTCAAAAATCGTGAACCTGTTAGGCCAATAGGATGATGTGTTTGACTCCAACCAGTTTCATTTAGTGGCTTTCTATGATGGAGAGAGCGACCTATTTTTTGCCCTTCCGGCCATAAGGATTTTTTATGCGGAACACCTTCGGGCCAAACTGCGGCATCAACGCCCCCGTTACCGGGTCGCCATGTTCCGCCATCAGCGAGAGAGGGAATGGTGGAGAGGTATTCAAAACCTTCACTTCCTAAAGTACCTTGAGATACTAATTTAGATAACCTCTCAATTCTTGAATCCTGTGCATCATGCCAGTCATCTTTTAACCAAGGCATTACACTATCAATAGTACGCTGGTTTTTCTTGTTAAACTTGGGCGTAGGCGAATCCCATCCATCGCCAAAGAAAGCCCTATTTCTTGTTTGCAAAGCACCATGTTGCGCCGCACTGATATTCTTCATACCAATTAAATTGGCAAATTCTTCACTTGGCATTCTCCATTCACCTCTTTTCAAACTTTTTAGGTTCTCACCCGTTGGCTTCAAAAATGGTTTTTTAAAGTTTGGCGATTGTTCGGTTGAAAACGATACCTTGTCCTTTCCTAAAAGCCGTTGCAATTCACGCCATGTATCTTCAATTCCATTCATATGTTGCCATGACAATGTATGACTCTTCGCTTTCTCCCCACGCGCCCCAGATAATTCGGTACAAAATGGTGAAGCATGATAATGTAATTGGCGATCATCGGCTAAATCAGCGTATCTTTTAGCGCGAGCCTTTGGTGCGCCTTCGCCACCATCGTTTAAATCAATTAAAGCGTGTTCCGCCTCACTGTCACTATTGAATGCGGCATTTGCCATCAAAGCCTCTTTCCAATTATCAACAGATATTGCAGTATCAACATTGGCTCGTCTAAAACCTTCTTCTGTTCCACCCATGCCAGCATACTCAACGGCGGCGACAATATCCTCTCTAAGTGGTTTTTGGTCTTGACCGTAATGTTCCATGTAAGGTGTCGTCATATCTCTTGACACAGCACGATCCCATGCTTCGGGTGAATGCGCCCTGCCTTTTTCATAGCGAGCCTTCATCAAACTCCACCCATGTTCAAACGCTTCACCGGCCATACCCCGACGACAACTCCTTTACTCTTTTACCTTTTTCATTGAAGAGGGTGACTAATCTCTTTATCGCCCAATGTCCAACGAAGGGCTTTAACGACCCCTTCTAATCCTTTAAAATTGCGAATGTGTGCTATCTTTTGCTCGCGGGATAATCCTGATGATTGTAATGCTACATGATGTTCATTCTTCTTCTTTTCTGCCTTTTCAAGCATTTCATAGATAGAATCATAACTGCGGTCATAGGTGAAATTGCCTGCAATCATAAGACGAGGGCGGCAACCTCTCCTTAATTATATTTGCTCTAACCAAAAAAGGCGTTGTCATAAGTCAAAGGCTTGAAAACGGTATTGGTGACAGCCGGTGCGCCCTTTTCGCCAGTATATTTTATACCGAGGGGAAAGGTATTTTGTAGTTTTTCGTGTACGGGTTCAAACTGATAGTCGCCATCTATATCTGTATAGGACTGATTTTCTAATTTAGTGTATTCATAAGGATATGCTCGCGGGGGTTGAACATTATATTTATCTGTATATTCATCTGGAGGCATTACTGCGCCTGATAATTCATCACTATCAGGTTCTCTCCACCCAGTATAGGGTTGTGTGAAATTAAAATCGCCTAATACAGTTTCTAAAACTTGTTTTGGGCTGTTAGGTGAAACCCGATAAGCGTTTATATCGCCACCACTTGTTAATTTATGGCCTAATGATTGAATTGTCCTTTTGCCAGATTGAGAATATGTGTTATCGCCAATCATGCCCTGATCTTGAAGCATCGCCCCCATTATATGCTGTCCAAAGCCTTGACCGCCAAAACCGGGATTAATCATGATCTCATCTATTTTACTTTCATCTGGTGATATTGTACCTGTACCCGCAGACACCCACCCATCATCTCCCCTACTATCAATATAAGCGTCTATTGGTGCAACACTCTCTCCGCCATTATTGTTTAACATAGCCAATTCAAAGGTATCGGGCGGAACATGATAGCCTCCCTGCCGCGCACCGATTCTTGATAACACATTAGAAGGGTGATCAAATAAACCCGGATTATGTTTAAACTCTCTTATTAATTCAGGCAGACCTTTTATTCTCGGCATAGTATTTGCAAAATATTCACTGTTATTTTCCTCCAACCATTCGCGCCTCGCTTCCACAAGTTTTCGGGCAACTTCAGGTGATAATCCCATTTCATAGGTTTTATCGCCTTTGTTTGAATACATACCATAACTTTGTCGTTGTTTTGTACCTAATTCATCTTCGGTATAAGGTAAATCGGGTAGTATTGCTTTTAGCAATTCCCAAGCGGTTTCAAAGGCGGTCATTGTCCTCCCTCTGGTTTCTTTCTTTCTTCATTTTCCCTGTGAATTTTATCATAATATTCATTCCGCCTTGCTGTTTCCTCTTCAGGCGTTTCATCCTTATGCTTGTAATTATCGCCAACGGCTGGCCCTTCAGGGTCATGGACTGAATATGAATTGCAGTTCGGGCATTTTCGGCCACGCCCACCATGCCAACCTGTGAAATCGCCAGTGTCACCAGTAAAGCCGCAACCGAAACATTCTAAATTGTCATCCAACCCAAAAATTCCCAATATTTCTTTTACACCTCTTGCCACAGGGTTGTTAAACCGATCATTGTCTATAAACTCATCATCGTTTGAATCATCATCAATAGACTTCATCAAAGCCCAAGCGGTGTCAAAAGCATCGCTCGGCATAGACTGATGCAGGCTCTTTGTTTTTATGAAACCTTTGCTAAAAATGGCCTTTTCTAATTATCGTTTTTATGTCCTTTAAACAATGGTCGCAATAACGGCCTTGATGGCTAAATTCTTCGCTTTCTTCGTCTTCATCTATGATCTTAATAAAAACTATGTGGGTGCATTTCAAGGCGCAAACATCGCAATAGACAACCGTTTGCCTTATGTCCTTTACAATCTTTTTAAAGAAACTAAAAACCCCAATCACCGCCTAATACAAAGGAGATGAATAGCATATTGCCATTAAAGCCTCTCTCTTAAACGACTAATTTAATCCGTTTTGTAAGCATAATTACTTTTTCGGCTATGTTTGATGCTTCTTTCAGATATTCTTCTTTCACGCCGCAATCAAAACCCCAAACATTCAAATGTCTAACTAAGGTTTCAGTGGCTAAATTACCACTTGCATTATCAACAAACGGACAGCCACCCAAACCGCCAATGCTTGAATCAAATTCTTTGATGCCGTTTAGTAACCCAGCCTTAACAAGACGCATGACCTTTGATTCATCATCATGGTGCAAATGTAATGCTGGCTTTAATCCTTCATCAATTGCCATTTCGGCCCAAAGCGCAACTTCGTTATCTGTTCCGCAACCAACAGTATCAGCAAACACAACAGTATTGCCAAACATTTTAGCATCACGCAAACAAAGCCGCATGATCATAGGAGAAACTTCTCCACTGTAAGGACTACCAAAAGCCATTGAAATATAGACTCTAACATCTTCTTTAGGTATTTTTGATAACATAGTGTAATACATTAACATCAATTCACTACGAGTTTTACCAAAACTATTCAGATTGAATGTATCACAAGGAGAATATACGATATTAATTTTCTTAGCACCAACCGATAAAGCCCGTTCAAGGCCACGCTGATTCATAACAAGGACAGCCCCTTTCTGGTACACCTTTTCAGCATCAGCCATTTGAGGTACATATTTTGGATGAGCAAAACTGGTTTCCTCTATATGCTCTAATCCCGCACTATACAAAGCATTAATCAAATCTATTTTAGTTTCAGTAGGAATAAAC
>TARA_R110000765_G_scaffold268293_1_pt1 | contig 12389 bp, 18 predicted proteins | sample TARA_R110000765 | Tara Oceans TARA_R110000765 (sample SAMEA4398168) | marine metagenome | biome: Polar Biome; feature: [MES] marine water layer (ENVO:01000295) within the mesopelagic zone...; material: water (ENVO:00002006), including particulate matter (ENVO:01000060) such... | reverse complement strand
CTATCATCTTGGCTTGTCTGCTAGGTCAGTTGATAGAACAAGTTAATTAATCCTAGTCTATTGATTGTATATTATTTTTAGGAATAAAAAAAGGGAGCCGAAGCTCCCTTAGTTGGTTATAAAAAGCTGTTAAGCTCCTTGTGAACCAAATACTCCACGCCAGTTTGAGACACCAAATGAATATCTTTCTCTAGCTCTGTACCTAATGTTACCTGTAGAAAACTCAGGTTCCATTGTAGTTTCCATTCCTGTTCTGTTGAACATTTTTAGTCCTTCACCGTCTGAATTAACCGATGTCATAATGAAATATGCATCAGGGTCATTTAGATAATGATTTACTGAGAAACCGTTAGGTATAGAAGACTGATTTTTAATCGAGTTAAGGTCATTATCTGATGTTGACACTCTTCCTGATGTATTTAAAAGTCTATCAGCCACAAAAGTTAATTGTGGTGGAACGATTAATTTATCAGGTCTAACTGCAATAGTTAGATTTCTGTCATCAACAAATGTTGATATATCGATTATGTTATCTTCTAAAGAAGTTTCATTCAAGTCAGCCATTGTTGCAGCTCTATTACGCGCTGTTCCACCACCCGCTAAAGGGTGAGCTGTGGATATCAATTGCTGTCCGTCTCCAATGGCAAAATTGGCATCAAATGCATTGTTTAATACGTTTGCTCCTTTTACTTCCTTGGTATGTTGCATTGAACGAGCCAATGCTTTTGTATATCTTCTTCCTAATTGGTCATACAGGTTATCTTCAATAGCTTCTTCAGTTAGTGAGAAAGCAAGAGCCACAGTTTCGTGTGTATATCTTGCAGTGTAACCTTCTGAAGCGTTATCAAAGCTAACGCCTGCACCTTCTTCTTTGACAGGAGCTGCACCAAATCCAACTACAAGCACTTCTTCTTCAAAGGCTCTTTCAGAGTCTTCTATAGAATAAAGTTCTTTGTATTCTTCTTTGTTTTCGTCATATTCAAGTCCAAAGAGTGCGTTTAGACCGGGTTCTAATTCTTTCGCTAATTGCGACCTACTTATAGCCATCTAATTACTCCTTACGCTAAACCTGCGCCTTTTTGACCGCAGATGTGATTTTGAATAACAACTAAGACATTAGTGTTTGCTGAAGCGACATCTGAGTTATCAGGGTCTTGACTAACGTCAATTGCTTTCAGTGGCAAACTTGCTGTAGTTGCACCTGTTGTGACATCTAATTCTGCGCCTGAAATACCTGTGTAGGTGCTTCCTGCGTTTGTGTAAACAATGTCAAAGTTACCAAGCAAGTCAGCCACCGGGAAGGTGTCATCAGCTTGTATTTCAAAGACCGTATTAGGGTCATCGTGTATAAAAGCAATTATGTCTGAAGCATTTGTGCTTGCAGGGTAATAATTACTAAATTTTTGCTCTTGTGTTGTTGGGTCTGTGTACATACAACCGTTGAATACTCCAACTATAGGAACAGTTCCACCGTCAGCGTGTATTTCTACACCGCCTCCAGTTACCTGCATAACCAAGTCTCCTTGAAAAATGCTAGTTCCGTAGTTAGCAGCAATTCTATAACGGCTTTGTCCGCCTGAATAGGGTGAGCCACCCATCATTCTTACAGGCTTTAGACCAAATGAAGCGTCTTTATTCGCCATAATTTATCTACCTTTTTTTACCAAATGATACTTTAGATTGTCTATCAGAATTATATTTAACGTATCTATTATTGCCTTGCATTTCATTAAACATTGTATTGTCAAGAGCTTCATTCTGTTGAATGTTTCTATCTTTATAATGTTTATTTCTTTCGGCAATAGTTTCTACTGGTATTTTTGCTAATATCAATCCACCTACTGATATGACTCCTGCGTGTCTTCCATGCTCAATAGTAGGTAAAGGGAAATCAGGCATTTCATCCTCACGGACAAACTCCCATCCTTCTCTCATTCTAGCAGAAACATTGTTTCTGTCTTCGATTCCTACATACTCTGACCTAATCCATCGGTATTGATATCCCTCAGGGGCAGGTGGAGTTTCAAGCATCCTAGCAGGCTGCCATGGTTTTCTTCTAGCTTTTTTATCGTGTTGCTCTTCGTCACGAGATTCGCGTGTTACATTTTCAATTGCATCTAAATCCATTATTTTGCTCCTTCAATTTTAACTATTTCTTTACCAACACGTTTCAGCCACTCTTGTTGCGTCATTCCGTACGGCTTCAGGTTACTCTTTACTGAAGCATGGTTAGAATTAATCTTAATACCGCTTCTCTTCCCTTGTGTTCCTTGGCGACTTCCAGTGGAAGCAGATGCAACTCTTTGCACAGATGAGTTTGCATCCTTTGAAACGCCATTAGGTTGTTTCCTTAAATCAGGATAAACCTTTGTAAGTCTTTTGTCCAATTCTTCGTAATATTCATTATCAGCACCTTCAAAACCTTCGTTTATTAAGTCTTCATGAATACCCATAGCAGTGTATGTTTTGACTCTATCCTTTTGGAACCAGTCATTATTTGTCTGCCATTCAACCGCTTTAGAATCAGGTTGAGGCTTTGCATACGTTATTGGTTGTTGGCTTTGAATATTTTGTGGAACATTTTGAAATGTTTGTTGCTCTTGGGCTTGTAATTGCACCTTAGCCAACCTTACTCTTTCTTCTTCCAGTGATACTTTGTTCAAAAGCTCAACACTTTTTACTTCTAAGTCAGGGTCATTAGTTTCCCTTGCTTTTCTGTATAAGTCTTCTGCTTGTTGTCTTTGTGATTTAACTCTGTTCTCATATTCTTCGGTATAACTTTTGTCTAGTACACTAGCTCTATTTTTTACCGAAGTATATTCGTTTGACAAGGTATTAAATCGAGATTCATATTCTGATGCTTTCAGCTCTGCCTCTCTTACCTTTTCATTGAGTTTATTTATTCTTTTTGATACACCTCTAGTGTACTTATCAAGTTCATCGTCACCACCTGAGTTGGCTTCGTTAGTATTAGTTTCATCCTCGGAGACTGGTGTATCGAACACGTCTACGGTTATTTCTTCTTCTACTTGAACCTGATTTTCATTATTAATTTCTTCCATATAATTTCTCCTTATACTGAAACAATGTCGTCAGGGTTTAAAATAGTGGCTATAACTTCGTCATCATTAATAATTCTGACTTCGCTTTCATCAGCCAACCTAAACCTAGAACCTGCATATCTACCAATCATTATCCATTCACCTTTACTGCACCATGGAGACGCAAATCTTTTCTTGTCTTTATAGCAGTCAGGACCCATGGCTACGACATAGGCAACAACAGTTGCTAGGGTTTCTCTATCAATGGTTTCCTTTACTAATTGGATTCCACCTTCTGATACTCCCTTACCCTTGTAAGGCAATACCATTAAACGCCAACCTGTAGGTTGAGGCATCCTTTCGAGAATGTTTTTGTCTAAAAGACTTGGGTCTAATACCCTTTTATCTTCTTCAACAAAAGCTTTATCTAAATTAATAGTTTCTTCCTCTTCTTTCTCAATTTTTTTCGTTGAGTCACTATCCATCAATCTCTCCTTTTTCATGTAAGTGTTCTTTTATCTTATCATGAATATAGGATAATGCAGATATTTCTCCCATTAAAAATTGATATTTTTCCATATCTTTTATGCCACCTGACATCAAGATATCTTTAATTTGCTCCTCTCTTTCATTCAAATCTTTCCGAAGCGCATGAATAAAATCATACATATCCATAGTTTAGAATACTCCGTTAAACTTGTTTCCTCTTAAGGCAGCTCCTTTGCCTCTGCTTACGCCTTTGCCATAACCGGGCTTGTGAGGTGCATCTACCTTAACTTTTTTTGGTTGCGATAAAGGTATGCTTCCTTGACCTTTTATTTTTATGGAAGTTTTTGCTTTCATTATTTGCTCCTATTTAGCTTTTTTTGTTGTTTTTTTCTTAGCTACAGTTTTCTTAGCTACACTTTTTTTAGCTACAGTTTTCTTAGCTACACTTTTCTTTGGTGCTTTGCTATCTTTGTACGCTTCGTTGACATCAGGTGTTGAAGGGTCGTCAGAAATATAGTGTCCTTTCTTATCTCTTGCCCTTACTACTTGTTCTATCTCTTCAGCATTTATTTCTTGCACTTGCTTCAATATGGTTTCAGCATTTTGCATCTTTAATATAGCTATTTTATCTTCAGCTTTTTTTTCTTTTATTACGTTTACTATCTTTTCATTTATTGAACTTGTCATTTATTCATCCTCGCTTGTAGGTCCATTAATTTTAACTCAGCTTGTTGCTGCAATCTTTGTTTAGCAATATCATTTTTTTCATTGCCAACCAAAGCTTGTTGGTCAGCTTTTTGTTGTTGTAATTGAAGCTCAGTTCCTCTTTCCATGGCATCTTGTTGTTCTTTAGCCACAAATTGCTCATTCTTCATATCAATCTCTTTATCACGCAATCCTAGCTCTTGCTGTCTGATTGCAACAAGTGGGTCTTGTTGTTGTGGAGGTTGAACTGAAGATAAGAATTCATTAGACAGTTTAGCTAATATAGGCGAGCTATACGTTTCTAAAACAGACTGTATCTGTAACTGCATGTCTTGCTGTGCTTGTGGGTCAAGTTGCTGTGCCTGCTGTATGGATTCTTGTATTTGTTGTTGTATTTCAGGAGGTAATTGTTGTTCAGCCTGCTGTGTAGCAATAAACTGTAGATGTTGCATAGCATGAGCAATAATTACAGATTGTAGCTGTGGGTTCATTTGTACTGCTTGAGTCAAGAATAATGACTTATGTGCATCAACATGTGCCTCATGGTTCTGTTCAGGAAAAGCCTGAGCAGGCATACCTTGTAATAAACCTGAATTTTCAGTACCTACATCCATTGGCTTAGGTGTATTGTCAGCAGGTGGTGTGAGTAATGTTTCTATGTTGTCTACACCCAAAGCTGCATACATTCTTCTGTATGCCTCGTATATACCCTGTGGTCCATGTAATTCAGGGTTTGATTGAACCATAGTTAATAGCTCTTGAGCCATAATAACTCTTTGGCTCATAGAGAAAATGTTTGGGTCTGATACAGGTATTACATCTACTTTTTTATCAAAGTCTTCAATCTTTATTTCTTTAGCACCGCTTCCTGTTTCGTATGGGTAAACAGGTGGTAAAAACTCTTGGAATACTTTTGCTAATATTTTAAATTCACTTTTTTGTGCATAGTGTAATCTTTTGTGGATTGCACTCATTACTTTAGTGCCTTTCTCTAGCAATGCAACGGTTGTACCTACAGGCATGGCAGCATTGCTGTCACCAATATTCATGTCAGCTATAGAAGCAAATCTTTTGCCTGATTCAACCAATAAGCCAAGTAAGTTAAATAAAACTCCACTTGGTTCCTTGTAAGGTAATGGCATTAAAGAATCTTTTAATGCTCCACCGGGGGCATCTACATCTCTAAACTCACCCGGTTGTAAGGGTGATGCCTCGTCTCTAATTCTAATGCCTCTAGCTTTAAAACCTGCTGGTAAATTACTTAAAGTACCCGCATCAATTAATTGTCTCAATATAGACGTAGATGCCTTAGATAAGCCACCAATCATGTGTGATAAACCTAATCCATAAAATCCTAATCCCGGTAAAAACTTGTATTGAACAAAATAATTAATCTTGTTTCTCATTGGGTCTTCAGGCTCGTAATTTCTTCTTATGGCTAATATTTTCTGCGATGAATCATCTATTGTAATGATGTAAGGTATTTTTAAACCTGTTGGCTCGCCTTCATCATTCAAATCCTCGAAGCCTTCTATCTCTGCAACTGTATGTATTTCATAAAGTCTTCTTTGTTCATCACCTGTATAGTCAGGCTCAACACCTTGTATTTTGTCTATTTCTTTAGAAATGTTGTCACGAACAATAGTCTCACTATCTTTTAAATCAACGTCAGCATAGAATCCATTTATTTGTAATTTTCTTACTTCGTTGCCACTCATAGACACCACATGTGTCACACGTTCTGCTCCTAGTAAGTCAGTTGCTTCATAAGGAACCAATAAGTCTTCAGCAGGTACAAATTTTGATACAGGTCTGTTTTTAGCTGCATCGTAATAAACTTTTTTGAAAGCACTACCTGACAACGGTAGATAAAATAATAACTGGTCTAACTCAGGGTCGTATTCAGGCATTTCGTTCATGATGTAGTAATTCATAAACTCACAAACTCTTTCAGCTTGCATTTCTGTGTTCATGTCTCTTTGACCGATTATTTGTGTTTTTACAGGTCCTTGAGCCGGCAATAATTCTTTGTATGCTTGCGCTTGAAACTGGGTAACAGCTTCAGCTAAAATAGGATGGATAACTCCACTAGAGCCTTCAAATGGCTGACTTCTCTGTTCGTCAAACTTCATTCCTAAATACTTAAGACCGTCAGTGTATGTTTTTTCCCATTCTTTTCTTGATTCTTTGTCGTTCTCTACAGCATTTATTAACTGTGATGACATAGAGCCTAGTATTGATTCATCTATATAATCAACCAAATTAGCGTCAAAAGGCATTTCCTCTTGCACTTCTTCCATTGGTTCGTCAAAACTAATAACATCTTCACCAATATTAATTTCCATTGCATCCAACATGGTTTCATCAAATGTTGCTTCAGGAGCATCTATATTAAATTCTTCCACGCTAACGTCAACAGACTTGGTTTGGTCTATTACGTCAGGATTGTTTTCAGTACCTAGTTGTCTATCAATTGCCATAATCTTCTATTATATCCATAAAATTAATAATATGTTAATGCCTTTCTGTCAAATGATACATCGTCCTCGTAATCATTTTTCAATCCGACTAACCCACCTTGTCTAATTCTCATTAAAGCCATAGTAGATGAATCACAAAAGTCATCGTGTTCACCGAAAGGAAAGGCTGCTAATTCTTCTATTACCTCTTCTGCAAACGCATCTTCTGTTGCATATACCATACCACTTTCAAACATAGGTGCAATAGAGTTCATTCTTGCTACCTTGTCTTGCCCTCTACTTGGTGAGTAGGCTTGTACAGGTATTCCTATTTTTCTTAGTTCTTGTGTTAATGGTGTACCACTTGCTTTTGCTTCAATCAAAACAATATCAGGTTCCCAATATTTGTACTCTTCTAAAGCTAATTTTTTTAACTCAGGAAAGTCTACTCTATGCCTACTTGCATCCAATAAAATTACGGCGTTTTCACCACCATCTTCAGGGTCAAATATGCCCCATGTTGTTATTGCAGAATAGTCAGCGGTCTCTTTTGCGCTAAAAGCTGTATCGTAGCTTTGTATAATACATTCGCATTTAGGAGTTGCTTCTTTTTCCCAAGTCTGCCACCAGTCACGTTTTACGATAGAGCCTGACTCTGCAGTTGGGTTTTGCAACCACTGTGCGTTCCATTTAGATACTGGTAACGATGCCTTTACCGATAAAAGCTCTTCCTTTTTCCAGAACTCACCCCATAAAGGTTCGTCTGTGTCAGGCATAATTGCAGGAAATTCCACAACTTCCCACTGGTCCGCATGAGTTTCTGATTGTCTTTTTAATAATCTTCCAGCTAAGTCTTTTGTACTCCAACGCGTCATAACCAAAACTATGGTTCCACCGGGCTGTAGTCTTTGTCTTGGACCTGATGTGTACCATTCCCAAGCTGCATCCATGGCTGTGGGTGACATAGCATCTTGTTCTGAATGAGGGTCATCAATAATCAATAAATCTGCACCACGACCTGTAATAGCACCACCAACACCTGAATAGAAGGCTTCACCGCCGTCATCAGTTGTCCAACGACCAGCTGACTTATTATCTCCTGATAGGCTTATATTAGGAAAAACCGCTTGATATTCTTCGCTGTCAATAATGTTACGAACTCTACGTCCGAATCTTACTGCTAGTTCTGCTGTGTGGGTTGCTTGTATTATTTTAAGACTTGGATTTAAGCCCATCATCCATGCTGGAAAATAGGTTGATGCAAACTCCGACTTTGAATGTCTAGGTGGCAACATAACCATTAGTCTTTTACATTTGCCTTCTGCTATACGGTTTAATTTTTCAGAGAGTACCTTGTGGTGTCTTCCCATAATAAAACCTTCCCAATGAAACTTAACAAATTCTAAAAAATCAGCTCTACATCTTTCTCTAGCGTTTAAATTTTTCCATTTGTCTAGCAGAGTCAATGCTTCTATCTGTTCGTCCTTAGACAAAGCATCAAAAGATTTTATTTGTTTTAAGTCAAGCATTAGGTGGAGAGCCAGTTCCTATGTACATAAAAGGCTTCTGACCCTCCATGACACACCTTTTGAGGAGAGAGAGGAGATATTCGTAAATATCCACAAACCAGCATGTCTTTCAAACTTTACCCCATTCTTTGTTTTCAAACAACAATGATTCTGCTTCTCTTCTTTTTTTCAAGCCTTCGTTTGGAACTCCAGCTACCTTGTTCCATCTTTTTATTTGGTTAGGAACGTCTGCCCAGTCTTTGATATTTAATTTTTTTAATAAAGTAGAATTTCTTAGATTGCTTGGACCCAAATTAAATACCCATGATACCAAGGAATCAAATTCATTTTGTTTTAGTTCAGACTCAACCATGTCGTTAATATAGCCTTCGTACTCATGTAGTTCGTGTGCAAGTAAATCCTCAGCATCCTGTTTGCTCATTTTCATGCCATCTTCTACAAGACTGCCATCCATGAGTTTTAAACTTCCAAAACCAATAGTAGCTTTATTAGCAGCACATCTGTAACTAACAACATTACCCTCATCATCCGTGGGACAACCTTCAAAGAATTTTATTAAATCAATCCCTTCTTGTGATATTTTCATCTTCTTACTCCTCTTTTTTTGTAGTAACAGTTTTATAATAGACAACAACTTCTTTAAGCTCATTTATATACCTTTTCAATTCTTGCATGTTATATGCCATTAACTCGTAGTCAGGTACTGACATTGCAATAAAAACCATCTGACCGCTTTCTTTTTCTATCTTTACAAGAAACTCATCAATATTTTTATTTGAAACCACATACCAATAAGGGTCTTTTAAGTTTATTTCTCTTGGCATTATAGGTTGAACTATAGTTCTCTCTATAGGCTTAGATACAATCTCTACTTGTTTAGTTGGTAGAAGACTGCAACTGCAAGCCATTATCAAGACTGTCAATGTTACGACTATCTTCTTCAATGCTATCAAATACATCTTTGGTTCCTTTGTTTACTCTAGGTTCTATTAATCCGGGTTTGGCTGCTGCTAATTTACTTAAATTATGTCTTCCAAAAATGTCAAGGTACCTTGTCATCTCTTGTTGTATTTCTTGATTACGACTTTGTAATTTTATTAGACCGCCCGTTTGTAAAGCAAAGTCATTTTGTAATGATTCTATTGCTAATTTTTGTTCTTGGTCTCTTAATTCAAATGCTTGATTTAAAGCCATTAAGTTATTGTTTTGGTACCATAAGCCTAAAGAAAATAATACCAATACAGCTATAACGCCAATTAATATTTTGCTCATACAAACCTAGAAAGCACTAGGGAAACAAGTATAAATGGATATACCGCCCAAATCATATTTTCTAGCTTGTCAAAACGCTTTGAGCCGTCTTCCATTCTTTTTTCAATATTTGCATACCTTATAGAACATTCTTTTTCATGCGTTTCAATTTTTGTTATTGCTTCTTTTGTTGTTGCCATAAATATCACTTTCTTGAACGATTCTTTTTTTTACTTTGCATTGTTAGATTTTTTGTACTGTTGTTTCTAGGATTGTCGTCTTTGTGTGCAACATCCTTATTATCTCCAACAAATGCTTTGCCAAGTTTTTTCATTATTGCTCTAGCTGCATTTCTCATAGCCCTGTCTTTCATTTGTCCGGGCTTACTTTGATAATTTTCGTATTCTTTTTTGTAATCTCTTGCCATATTATTTTATTGTAAATATTTTAAGTGGTTTTGCTTTACCTTTAACCTTGATAGATTCTAACACTTTTAAAGGATAACCACAAAACTTTTCTGTTTCTTCTCCAATCAGTATGTCTACTGCTCGTTCTTTAGTCGCAGACTCTAATCTTGCTGCTGTATTTACAGCATCTCCTATAGCCGTATAGTCAAATCTAGTTGAGCTTCCCATGTTACCAACAATTGCATCGCCCGTATTAACACCTATGCCTATGGCTATAGATGGCATACCTTCTGCTTGTAGCTCTTGATTAACCACTTCTATATTTTTTATTATATCTAAAGCACATTCAAAAGCTATTTGTTCTTGATGTTCTATGTCAAGAGGCGCATTAAATATGTACATCCCCGCATCGCCAATAAATTTGTCCACTAACCCGCCGTGTTTTTGTACGGCTGCTACTTGTGCAGATAAAACTTTATTCATAATGTAAGTAACTTGTTCAGGTTCAACTGATTCGCTCAAAGCTGTAAAACCTCTAAGGTCTGTAAAAATAAAAGTACACCTTCTTCTTTCTCCACCCAGTTTAAGTAAATCTGGATTCTTTTGTAATTGTTTAACTTGTCTTGGGTCAAGGTAATGTTCAAACTGTTTTTTAATCTGTAAACGCAATTTAAACTGTTCTCTGAAGCGTAAATAAAAGGCAATAGCTCCTGTTATGAATTGTGAGACCAAAGTCCACGTTACATCTATTAAAATTCCTGTTTGTATTAACCAAACGCCACCTAAAGCCGTACAAAGCATTGTTAAAACAGCTAATACAATGCCTAGGGTCATGCCGAGATAACTTATTAGAAACCATGTCAGTGACACGATTATTCCAAAAATTAGTATTTCAGCTGCTAAACTCCAATCAGGTATTATTGGTGAGTTTTCTATAAGAATTGACTCAGCTAAAGCTGCTTGAATTTTGTGTGGTTCTAATAATCCAACCGGGGTTGCAATTTGTGGCATGATTCCATTTGCTGTTACTCCAATAATTACAAACTTATTAGCAACATCCATTTCTTCTAAAGTTGTTTGCGGTGTGTCTACCCAACTTATCCATTTACGACCAAAGTTGTCTGTCTTAATCGGTGGTAAATGTCTTACTGCAATTTCCTGTATGCCGTTTTCATTTGTCGTAATTATGTAAGACTTAGTTTCGGTTAACGCTTTTAATATTTCTGTGCCGAAGCTAGGCGACCATCCTTCAGGTGTTTTCATTAACAATGGTATTCTTCTTACTAAGTTATCCACATCAACAGGTGCTGTAGCTATTCCTTGATATGTTTTGTTTTTTAGTACATCAATATTTTCTACGATGCCTTGTGTTAATATTCCACCGACATCATTGCCTTTAATAACCGTGCCAACTGTTTGTGGGTATTTTCCGTTGGGTGTTTCAAACATTGCTAAGACGCTTGGTATATAAGAAAGTGCCTGTGCAAAAACATCATCACCGCCAAACCTGTCCGCTTCTGAAAAAGCCATGGACCAACCGACTCCAATTGCGCCTTCGTTTATTAAGTCAATTTGTATGTGTGCTAAGTCTCTTCTTGGAAAAGGAAAGCCACCTCGTTCTCTAACATCCGATTCTGAAATATTAAGTATTACAAAATTACCACTTGGTTCCTGTTCTTTAACCAAAGCATCAAATGTTTTTAGCTTTAGTATTTCTGTTGGAACAGATTGAAACACTAGCGGTAAAGCTAGTGTTATCAATATTGGCAGTATTAGTCTTTTATGCATTTTGACTGTTCTTTTCTTTGTAAGAAATCATTTCTCCTAGCCAACCTCCTGCAGGTCTAATAATTTTAAAATCTTTGGTAGGCTCACAGTCTTCTATGTCGACCTCCCATCTTTCCCAAGTGTTGCCATTTTCTACGACAAGCACATCGACAATGACATACTTATACTTACAGTGAATAACCTTGGCAGGATATATCTTGTCGTTGTCAGTCCAGTCTTTATAATAAACAGTTTCATAAGTTTGTAATTTAGCCATTATTTACCCCTTCTTTTGTATGTGCCGTTTGAGAATGGATTAAAGTTTTTGTTATTACCATCGGCATCCTTAACATAGACATTATCCTCGCCAACAACTTCAGGTTTTGCCATTTTATATATTTTGCCATTTTTCAACTCCCAAACCATTGATGGTGTTTGCTCATGAATACAAATTAAGCCATCGTAGAATCTGTAATTGTCTTGTAAACAAATCCAATGTGATTTTGTTCCTTCTCCAAACAATCCATATTCAACATAACAGTCGTCAAAGCTAATCATGTTCTCATCAACATCATTAAGTCTTTGCATTAGTTTGTCTAAGGTTTTGTTTTCAGTGTATCTTTGCATATTAATTAACTCCTTTTTATTTAATATACCTTCATTATATATAGATTACAGTAGAAGTCAACACTTATCTACACTTATTTAATCTGACTGAGTTATTGTTATAACTGAATCACC
>TARA_R110000765_G_scaffold96393_2_pt1 | contig 12394 bp, 3 predicted proteins | sample TARA_R110000765 | Tara Oceans TARA_R110000765 (sample SAMEA4398168) | marine metagenome | biome: Polar Biome; feature: [MES] marine water layer (ENVO:01000295) within the mesopelagic zone...; material: water (ENVO:00002006), including particulate matter (ENVO:01000060) such as...... | reverse complement strand
ATATACCAAAAGCTTCACCAATAGTTTCGTTAGCTAAGTTTTTAAGAGTTTTATAATTAACTTTAGATAAGTCAATATTTTCTATTTTACTAGCAACTTCTTTAATAGCTTTATCCTCTAGCTTTAATCTTTTAGCAACCTTAGTCTTTCTCTCTGACTGTCTTATTTCTTTTTCAGTCCTATCATCAGTTGTTTCGCTCGAGTCATCTACGACCTGTCTAGCTTGTTCTGAGTCAATGCTAGTAGTCTCTGATTCTTTACCAATTTGTTCTTCATAAAAAGCTTGACGCTTAGGTCTTATATTAGAATTAATCCAAGTAGAAAACTCTGTTGATCCGTCATATCTTCTTAATATGCTATCAAATTCCTTGTTAACAAATGAAATAGCTTCTTCTGGAGCTATAGTACCTTTAGATATATCATAGCCTAAAGCTTTTAAAGCTACATTATCATATTGCTTTATTAATTCTTCTACGTCTGTTTTATTAGGATCTTTCTTATACTGTTTAGCTAATTCTGTTACTTCTGTTTTAGAAAACTTAAGTATAGTTTCATCAACACCTTTTTCAGCTACATCTTTAACTCTATCTTTTAATGTTTCACTAACTACAACTCCTTCTTTAGCTGCTTTAACTTGAGCTTTAGTAAATTTACCTTTACTTATAGACTTGTTGTAATCTTTTATAAAGTTATATACATCTTTGCTATCATTAAAATCTATATTACTAAAACCAGCATTTTGCAATATTCTTCTAACAAAATCCTTTAACTTAGTAAATACTCCTTCTTCAAATTTAATATCACCAGTTGCTATTGCTTCAGAAAACAATGTTAAAACTTCTTCAGCTTTAGTAGCTTCATTAATATTAGGATCTGCTTTATATTGCTCTATTCTAGCAGCAAGATCTGAGTTTTTAAAATCTTCAGTACTTATGCTGCTTAATTGCATTTTAATAGCATTAGCTAAAGCAAAAGCATTTTCATCTCCTTTATTGATAGTATTAAATAAAATAGCATGAAATACTTCATGACCAGTTGTTGTTACAGCTTTTTCTTTAACAGCTACATTTTTATTTATTACTATTGTTTTACCATCAGGAAGTATAAATCCTCTTTGCTTTCCAGCTTCTTTAGCTTTTGAAGAGCTTACATCAGTTTTTTCTTTAATAAATTCTTCAACAGCTGCTTCATTTTCTAATTCTATTACTTCTATATCTAATCCAGATTTTTTTACTGCTTTAACAACTTGCTTAGTAGAAACTTCTACAGCTTGTATACTACTTAGTTCTTCGTTTATTTCTTTAATTCTTTTTTGTGAAGGACCTGTAAAAGCTTCGTCTTCTGCCTTAATTTTAGCTTGCAATTTTTGTCTTTCAAGCATCAAATCTAGAGATTTTTGCCTAGCCTGAGGCCCAAAGCTTTTAGGTATTTTTGTTGCTGTATTTCTTAAATTAGCAACTTCTTGAGACTGCTGCTGATATTGCTCTTGAGTTATTTTCCCACTATCATATAAATCTTGTAAAGAAATAGCTGCGTTTTTAAAAAATTTATCAAATTTATCAGCTTCAACCTTGCCTATAGAAGCTTTATATGCTGTTTGTTTTATAAACTTAGAACCACCTCTAACCAAACCACCAACACCTGGTAGAAATATACCGGTTACACCACCTCCTATTGCTGATTCTAAAGCATTTTTTGGGTCTATTCTGTCAATAGCAGTTCCACCTACAGCTTGAGAAACAGCTGCTTGATTAAGAAGTGTTTGAGTTCCCTCTACAAAAAACTCCTCTACACCACCTCTTCCTGATCGTATTAAAAGTTGTCCTCCATCTCTTAGCATGTCATTAAAATTGTTTTTACCAGTTTTAATTAACATGTCTTTAATGTTTTTATAGCCTAGTTTTTTAGAAAAATTTAACAAAGATTGTCTAGTTCCTTTAAGTGCTTTAACTCCTCTTATACCTGTGCCTTGCTCTAATAAAGATGAAACTGCAGCATATCCAGCTGCTGTACCTCTATCTTGAAACTTATCATTCAACAAAGCATCAACTACTTCTTCATTAGTAGGCTCTCTATCAACTCCTTCTTTTTCTTTTATTTCTTCTCTTAATCCAGTTTGTAAAGCTTCCCAGTAGTTACTGCCATATTCTTGAGCAAACATTACAGAAGTAGAAGCAATTAAAGATCCACCACCTGTTGGTACAGTAAGAGCAGAACCTGCCATACTTAAAGAAAGCTGTGGAGCCATTCTAAAAACAGTATTAATAACATCCATAGTAGTAGCGCCATCTTTATCTAAAAACTCAGGCTGTGGAACTAAACTCAAAGCTTTGTCAAAGGATTTTATTTCCTCTAAATTTAAAATTATATTGCTAGAAACTTTATTTTTTCTTTCTTCTTGCATTTTTTTCCAATCTCCAAGCTTCATCAATTCACTCTCTGCTATTCCGCCATATACATCTTTTTTTCCAGTTACTAATTCTCCTTTTAGATTATATACAGGAGCGTAACCTTGAGGCGAAGCTTGACTCAAAGACATAGGTGCTTCTATTCCGCTTTTTTCAAAGTCTATAGCTCCGTTAGCATAAACATAAATTTCTTTATCATCTTCAACGCCTCTAACACCAAGACTTGAATTTTGAGCTTCTGCTAATTGTTGATTAACTTGTGATATACCTTTTGTTTTTAAAGATATTTTTGCAGCTTCAAAACTTTTACCAATATCTAATCCTCCAGCAACTAATTGAGCAAGAGGAGTTCCATCTACGTACTTTAGTAATCCTCCTTTTTCAAATAAACCATAAGACTGTATTTCAACATCTCTTAAAATAGGTGTTGCTTTTTCGTTTATTCTATCATTAATTAATTTAAATCTATTTTTAAATATTGGAGATTCTTGCATTCTTTTTAAAGCTCCTGATTTATAGCTTTGGTATTCTTTATTTAATCTATCTAGCTCTGGTTGAGCTTTAGCTAATCTTTTATCTCTAATTTCATCAAGCTCTTTATTTGCTAATTCAACTTGCTTAGCATCAGATAAATCGTATTTTTCAGAAAGCTGCATAGCAACACTGTTCATGTCTAATTCAAACTTACTAGTTATTTCATCAACATCTTTTTGTAATTCAGTATTTAATATTTTAGAAGTTTTTTCTATATTTTCTTTTAAAACAGGATCTTTTAAAATTAAATCTTGTCTAATTAGTTCAACATCGTTAATAAACTGTTTTTCATTTTTAACTTTAGATATATCAATGTTTTTAAACTCATTTTCTATTTCTAAATCTATTTGATCTACATTTTCTAATTTATTAGCTATGTCAGATGGTTTTTTAAAAGCTATTTCTTTTCCAGGAGTATTAAAATCTTCTTCAGCTTTTGTGTATTGGTCTTCTTTCCAGGTATTATAATTTTGCTTTTCAATATCCATCATACCTAATCCTTCATAATGGGCTGTATCTAATTCTCCATTACTTGTAAATACCGTTGGTTTCCACTCAGGCTGCACATCTAAAGAAATATCTTCCGTTACTAAAGCTTCTTCAGTTGTAGGTGTAGTTTCTTCTGTAACTACTTTTTGTTCTTTAACTTCAACACTAGACAAATCACTTTTAAAAGTGTCAAAATCAGGAATTGAATAATGCTTAGACATGCTGTCTCTAAATTTTTCTAACTTACCATCGTCTTCCATGTCCGATTTGAACACTTCAAACATTGGTAAATCAAAATATTCAGAACCACTATCGTAAAGCTTTTTTAATATTTCCTCATTCATAATTAAATTATATTTAATAAGCTGTTGGTTTAGTTTTAGTTTTAGTCTTACTAGAATCTGCAACTTGACCTTTTGCGCCGCCTAGTAACTTATCAAATCTACCTAAGTTGGTATCATTTATTATTATACCATCTTTAAATCCAGGTATATCTAATAATTCATCATCGCCTGTTTCTTTGTTTTCTTTTCTATACTGTGGATAAACAATAACTTCACCATCTTTAATTCCTATTCTAAAATCAGAAACAACTTTTCCCATTCCGTAATCTTTAATATCAAATTTAGCTTTTAAATCTGCTCTTAACTTCTCTTTAATTTCTTGTTGTTTATTTTTGAATTCTGGAGTTAATTTAGTAGTTTCAAATTCTTTTCTTTTTTTAGGATCAAATTCTATTTCTGATTTTGAAAAATCTATATCTGCAACCTCTTTATCGCCTGAAACAGTTAAATTTACCAGATTACTTGCACCTTTAATTATGTCAGGATATGTTAATATTTCATTTTCTTTTTTAAGTTTAGATAATGGTAGTCTTTTTTCAACACTTGAATCAGATATTAGTTTAGTTCCTGGAATACCATAGTTAGCTATTTGTTGTTTTTCCAAAAGTTCTGCTAGTTCACCTTTATTATTTTCTCTTTTATATACACCAGTTCCACCTAATAACTGCCATTGAGATTGAGTGACTTCACCTTGATTTTCTTCAACCCATTTATTTATTTGATCTTTAACTCTTAAATTTGCTTGTTCAAAATGTTCTACTTTTTCTGTGTTTGTTACACTTTCGCCTCTGTCTAAAAACTCTGTGTACGTTGTTGTTATATCTCCTTTTCCTTCATAACCCTTTCCAACAACATCCCAAACACCATCCATAAATTTTTTTTGAGCTTTAGCGTCTGTAGTTTCAACTAAGTTATATCCATTTTCAAATTGAGTTTTATATTCTCTAGAGTTTAAAGTAAATTCTTTATTATTTCCATCTGAATAAATTATATTAACACCATTTACTCCTGTTTGAATATTAAATCTTTGATAATTAGATCCTTCATTAACATTCCTTAGCATAGTTTTTTTAATATCGCTCATAGGATCATCTGTTTCTAAAAAAGCATCTGGTTCATTTGTATTTCTTTTTAACCCATCAACCGTGTAAGCATTAGCAGCTTGTGCAGCTTCTTTATTAAGCATGTCAGCCATTAAAGGATATTCAGCAATCATATTCTTAATAGATAATTCAGCAGTTCTATATCTTTCATCACCTTCAACAGATCCACTCATTATGTCTAAGTAATACAGAGCATTAGATTTTAGTTGATTTTCTATAGATACACCTTGCGTTGGAGCACCAGCGTCACCTTGGTTTATATGTTCCCAACTAGCCATACTTTCTCTATAGCCATCTACAGCAGCATTTCTATTTTCACTAAATCTTTTAAAATCTTTATTTTTTAACTCAGCTTGTCTTTGAGCTTGTTTAGCTTCTTGTAGCTGTTGTTGTCTTTGGATTCTTAAACCTCGCTCCATTTGAGCGGCGATATTTTGTGCTCCTTGATTAGCTACACTTAAACTTTTATCTATTACTTGACTTGGTTGTCTATAAGTTCCCATATTTATTTATTTTATCCTCTATCTTCAAAAACGGCTTGCCCATTTAAATTAACACCTATTTGAACTGGGGTTATCATTGTACTTCTATCCGTAATTCCATTTGCTATTACACTCCATTGTTGACTTTGTGGACTATTCTGTGAACCAGGACCATAAGGAGCTCCACCATTTGGTCCAGTATATCCTAAATTATTTAAATTTGCACCAGCTATAGGTGTAGGTGGAGTAGCTGCCATAGCAAAGCTACCTAATGCACCTGTAAAAGAACCCATAGCATCAGCTTGAAACTGAGCTTGTTGACCTAAGGCTTGGTCAATTTCTGCTTGCTTTCTATCTAGCTGAGTAATATCTCTTTGTTCTTGTATTTGCCAAGCTTGGCCTTCAGCACCTATAGCTGCTTGTTCTAGTCCCATTCTTTGAGATTCAACACTAGCTTGACCTTGAACTCTTAATTTTTCATTATTAACTTCTTGCTGTTCGATGCTAGCAGATATTCCTTGCTTGCTTCTAGCAGCGGCTTGAGCTAAAGCAGTTGCACCACCACCTCCAAATCCACCAGTTTGTAAAGTGTCTAGAGTATTTGCTAGAGCTTGATCAGTTTGTTCTGCTTGCATTTCTGCAGCTTGAGTAGCTACACTTAAATTAGCATACGGATTTGATATTTGACTCTTTAAAGCTCTTATATCGTCTGAAGCATCAAAAACTTCTTGTCTTGATTTTTCAAGACTTTCTAATTGCTGCTTAAGAGTATTAGATTCAATTTTAGCTTTATTAGCTTTATGTAAACCATAAGCACCTACTGCTAATTGCCCTAAAGCTACCGCTATTAAAGGAAAAGGCATTGCTAATTGAGGCTCGTAATTAAATGTTTGTAATATTTCTAATAACATATTTTTTTTTTAAGATGATTGTTTAAAGGTAGTTCCTACTGACCATAATTCTTTTGCTCCACCAACATTAGTCGTATTGTCTGTGTTCATTTGAACAGTCATTAGATAACCTTTAACACCAGTTAGTAAATTACCTCCTATAACTTCTTCAAAGTTAATTCTTGATTGATTTATTATATTAGCTACAAATAAATTTTCTTTTCTTTCAAATCCAGCTCTTTGTGGATATCCACTGTTAGGATCAATATATAAACCTTCGTTAAAACTTCTTATAAAACTTCCGCCATCTTGAGTTCCAACACCTTCGTTATTGTATTTAGTGGCGTTTGTTTGAAAAGTAGATACTTGCCAGCCGTTATCACCTTCATAATTTATTGTTTGGAAATTCTTTTTTATAGAAGGATTTGAATTTACAACAAAACTAACACCTGCTATATATTTGACTCCATAGTAAGTTAAATAATTAGTATTTGTTATATTGTCCTTGTAATGATTATATAAAGAATTTTCATAAGTAGAAAAATAACTTCCTTTTAAGCTAAATATAAAACCAGGTTTATAACTGTATCTACTAACCCATCCGCTAACACCCTCATCGTAAGATATTGTAGCAAAATTATTTGTTTTTTCTACGTAAGAAGGAATTTGTTGTATTGAAACAGTATAATATCTACTGTAATTATCCCAACCACCAACTATTTTACTTTTATATTGATAAGCAAAGAAACCTGAAGTTTCAGGAGTTATGCCACCATTAGTTGTCACAGCTAATATATTAGGACTATTGTTTATAGTTTCTACTTTAGTAACCACTACGCCTGTATTTATAGTAACACCACTTGAATTAAGGTTTAAAACATTGCTTCCTAAAAATAAATCACATTTGTTTACATTCTCTACATAAAAAGGATTTAAAGATCCAGTTAAAGTATTTAACTCTGCACTTGTTAAAGTCAGTGATATTGAACCACTAAAATTAACACCATCTCCAGGTACGGTTATAATGTCTCCTACTCTATAACCAGAACCACCAATTGAGGTTGTATTAATTTGAACTACTGATTGAGAAGCAGTAACTACAATAACCTCAGCATTAATACCAGCATTGTTAGAAGTTACTTGTATGTTAGCAGTTGTTCCTGGATTTAAAAAAGTATAATTAGTTAAGTCTAAACCTGCAGCTAAAACCTCAACCCCGTCTTTAATAGATCTTGGTGGATTTGTAGATTTAGTCCATGGTAGATTTTGAGTATTGTAATTACTGTTTAAAACACTAAGTCTATCTCTAAAGTAATCTTTCATACCATAATTAGATATTTCAGTTAAACCATCTCTAGACAGCCTCATTATTGAACCTCTAATAGGATCTGCAAAGTATTTTCTAAAGCCGTATTGAGCAAAAGATTCAGGATTTTTACCTATACCAAACCTACCTAGATAAGGAACTATTTGCCCAATAACTGGAACATTAGAAGATTCTGTTGCACCTTGATTACCTGAGTAAATAGTATTTTTATTTATTAAAGCTTTACTAACTTTGTTTTCTTGAAAAACAACTAGATTTGTATCTTCAGAAAATAATTTTTGAATACTACCGTCAGAAGGATCAGCATCTCTAGTTATAGATTCAGCAGTTGAAAAAACATTAGTTCTATTTATATCTGTTTGAGAATTATAAACCCCAGAATATATTAAAGAAGACTCTCTAACATCTTGATTAGGGTTTTTTTCATTTAAGTAAGCTCTTACGCCTTGAGATATTATAGTATTATTATAACCACCTTTAATTCTAGCTTCTTCAATATACCAGTTGTTTAAACTATTTATTGCTTGATTAGGAAAAGCCGGATAACCATACGGGTTCCATTCTAAACCAGGCCACTTGGGATTATTAGCAACCGGAGTTGGAACAACTCCTTGAACTTGCTTCATCCAAAAAGAGTTAAAATATTTTACTTCTATAATTGCTCCCATATTAATATCACTTATTTATATATTTAATTACTAATGTTGAACTACAGTTATAGATATAGTATCAGCTGGTAAACCACCTCCATCTTCAACTTTAAAAGTTAATTGCCATTTTATAAAACTTATAGCTGCACCTAGATTTATATTATTAGTTATTGGATCATCGTTAACTAAGTTATTAGGACTAAAAAAATTTCTAAATGCTTGTATAACTGTAGGGTCTCCATCTGGATCATAAGTTACAGAAAAACCGCCTATTGCACTTAAACTATTTATTTTAACTAAAGTAGAAAAATTATTTACTTCTGTTCCAACAACGCTTGATATGTCTTCAGCCAAACCTCCAAAGTTTCCACCTCGAACACTTTGATCAAGAATTATTTGATAATCATGAACTCTAGTTTCTCCTGGTTGCAATATAACAGTAGGCCAATCACTTGATAAATTATCTGCAACTAATGATTGAGGAGGAGGATTATTTTCACCGTCTATAGGTATAATATCTATTAAAGTCCATTTTAATTCATTTTCTCTTAAACTTAAATCACCACTACCATTATATGCTGAAAAAACTTCATTATTCCCTGAACTATCTTTTAATATTCCTCCGCTTTTACTAACTGAATAAGTTCCACCATCGTAAGATCCATTGTAAATGGGCTCTATATTTTCAACACTACCAATAAAAGATTTAAATACATCTACGCCATTGTTTGTTAGTTTAATATTAAAATCAAATATCGTGTTATTTACATTGTTACCTATGTAAAAACCAGAGCCTGAAGCTAAAGTGGATTGTATAGTAAAAGAACCATTATTAGCTGAGATTAATTGAAAATCTGAATTTCTTGGAGCTCCAGTTTGATCAAATACACTAATTAAAGATCCAGTAGTATTAGGATCTAAAATATTAGTATTAGTTAAATCTAAAGGTTGAAAAGAATTAGTACAAACTACAGAACCTGTTTGAGCTTCTGTTAGTGAAAAAGCTATTGGAGATACGCTTCCTGCGCTTGTAGAGACTGAACCATCTAAAACAGCTGCGTTTAAAGAATCTATTAATCCAGCTGTAGTTGATTCATAAAAAATATCTAACAAAGATTTTGTTGGCTTAGTTTCAAAAACAGCTAAAGTAGTTGCAAAACCTGCTTCTTCTGAGACTCCTATAGCTTTTGAAGTAGATAAAACACCTATAATAGGATTATTATTACCATTATAAACCACACCTGGAGGTCCAAAAGTGATAGTATCTGTAGCTTGAATAGGTGATGATGGTTCTTTACTTAGTATAATTCTAGCTTTATTACCTGTTGTGCTAACATATGATTTAATATATATACCTTCTGAAGAACCCACCCTTGAACCACCAGCATTATTAGTAACAATAACACTAGATCCTATTTCTACATTTTGATTAAACTCTACAAGATCAAAAGTAGTAGTAGTTATAAGTGCTTGAATTTCTTGACTTATTTTATTTAATGAAACACCTAAGTCAGTCAACTCAGATAATGTTGTTACTTTTTCTATATCTGTTCCTGGGTAAAATTGTCTACTAGTGACTACACTAAATACATTTTGAACCCTTAAGCTTAAGTCAACTGAAGATCTATAATTAGTTTGGCTAGGTCCAACATCTAAAAGATCTTTTGGCACTTTGTTTATATTATCTCCATAAAGACTTAGACTAGCTTCTATATTACTACTAATTCCATCTCTATTTACAGCTCCATTAACTATGCCAGGAACATACACATTGTAGTAATCTTGCTCTTGTTGTTTAACAACTATCTTATAACTATACCAACCAGTTAAATTAGGTGAAACACCTGGGTTATATATGAATGTAGCTGATGTTGACCCGCCAGTTATAGTAATAACATCACCTAAAACATAACCTGATCCAGGATTATTTATTGTTACAGAAATTATATAAGAAAGACCCGAAGACTTAAAAGTTACATAATCAACTGTTAAACCCGTTCCACTACCACCTGTAGTTGCAGTTCCGGTAGCTCCAGGGCCAGCATAACCAGCACCTCCATATAAGTTTGTAAAACTAGGAGCAGCGTAACCTATAAACAGCTTAGGATATCCTAATTGACCTGTATTAGTTGGTATTTGAGAATTAAACTGAACACTAATAGCGTCACCACCCCAAGTAGTTATATTATCTATTAAACCTGGGTCTGCAGAATAAAAAGAATGAAAAATAGTAGATCCTGAGTAAGTAACTCCAGAAAAGCTTGTTGAGTTATCCAAAGAAGATAATATAACATCTGATTGTCTACCGTATCTATCGGAAAGAACAACACCTACTTGGTAGGTTCTGTTTTGTTTTAGTGTATGGTTTTGGTATTCTTTTCTTATGTCAGATATAGCTGGTTGAAACTTTTCAGCTGTAGAAACTTGATAATTTAAATCTGAATTACTAGTGTGACCATCTACATAATTTCCATATATAACTCTATTTCCAGAAACTTCTTGAGTTAAAGATCTTAAAGGAACTCTATCGCTAACTCTAGTTATTTCATCAGAAGGTAAAACTCTTATAGGTGCTCTAGATTGATAATCGTAAAACAAGAAAGACTCATTAATGTTTTCAAATTGACTTTTTGTTATAGTGTCTAAAACTTTTAACACGTTCTCAGAGTCATCTTTGTATATTATATCTATTTCTTCTACATGCATTTTTTCAGTTATATTACTAAAAAAACTACTTGAAGAATCTAAATAAGATGGAGAAGGTATTTTAATTGCTACACTATTTATTTGATTTTGAAAAACCTCATTATCCGTAGATTCATAAGCAAATTCTGAATCATATATTGTTTCAGTTCCTCTAGTTTCTGACAAAAAATAACCATTTTGATTAGGAACAAAACAAGGTTGCGTGAAAGGTGATATCAAAGAATATTCATTATCATCAAATTTAAATCTATATGCAAATCTAACAAATTTATCTTTTAAAAACTCACAATCACCAGGCCAATTAGCATTGTAATCTGGGTTTATACCTAAAGTCAATGTAGAAGTGTTTGTTAAAGATATTGTTTGAGGATTATCTAACCAAGCTATGTTAATACTATATGAAGTTCCAGCAATATTCACTGAAGTTACTCTAGCATTCAGCGGAGTTACATCAGAGCTACCACTATTTAATATTTTTACTAAAGTACCAACCCAATTTATACTAGCTACATCTTGATCAGGATCTAAAGTCCAACCAAAACTAGTATCACTAGTTAAATTACCAGAAGCACCCGCAACAAATGAAGCGTTTACAGGTAGTAACTCTGTACATCTATCTTTCATAGTAGATTGTGTTTCTATTACTAAGGTTATAGTTGCAGTACCGGTTCTTGGAGCAATATTTATAATATCTCCATTTTCATATCCAATGCCTTGATTTATTATCTCTACAGCCACTAAATTACCAGTAACAGCACTAGTGGTACTTGTTATTTTAACAGTCAAACCACTGCCAGAACCTCCTGTAGTTGGAACTGTTTCATCAAGTATGTCAAAATACCCAGCTGGACTAACATTAGTTCCACCACCGTTAGATGTTAATGTATAATTTACTATGTAGTCGTTTAAAAGACTTATAGGTTCAAAAGGATAGTATTTAGCTACAGATATTTGATCTTCATTAGTATAATAGATTGGATTTTTAATATTACCTGGATTAGCTTTTGTAACGTTTATTTTTCTAGGTTGATTTCTATTGTCAGTCCAAAAAAGTAAATCTTCTAAAAGATTAACGTTTAATACTTCGTGAGTTATTGATAAGTTTAAAAAATTTCCTTCAACTAGTTTTGTATTTAAATTAGTTTCAATATTACGTCTCCATATTTGACATATAGCATCACTGCTTGGGTAATTAGATAATTTACTTGGTGAAGTATCTATAAAGTTTGTTATAAACACATATACATCTTTGTCTTTTTCATCTGCAAAATAACCAATTATTCTAGCCTCACAATTATTTGTTAAATCAAAGTCAGTGATGTTTAAATTACCTAAAGACGTAGAGAGAGTACCAACATCTGATTCTTCAGCTTGACTAACTTGAACATTTATAGCGTCTCTATATTCACCATTAGGAACTAATCTTTCGTCTAGATCTTTATTCATCTTAGACTTAATAAA
>TARA_R110000765_G_scaffold130196_1_pt1 | contig 12397 bp, 13 predicted proteins | sample TARA_R110000765 | Tara Oceans TARA_R110000765 (sample SAMEA4398168) | marine metagenome | biome: Polar Biome; feature: [MES] marine water layer (ENVO:01000295) within the mesopelagic zone...; material: water (ENVO:00002006), including particulate matter (ENVO:01000060) such... | reverse complement strand
TTCTTCTGCTGACAACCCATTAAAGAATCTGCCTTGTCCACTGTGGCCACCGCCGTTAATCGGCTGCGTTACAAAATACATCATATCAAAAGCTATGTCTAGATTTAATACCTCAGTATTGAGTCCAGTATAAGTGTAGTCAAATCGTTTCTTTAAGAGTCCGTTTCTATAAATGTTATCCAATCTCTTTTGTTGTAGATCAGGATCTAGACTTAGTACCGCATAACTGTCTGGATCGTGAATTCCTTCTGGTACAATATATGCCTGTACATTAAATGTAAGCTCTTTTTGATACTGTCGTGATTTTGTATCAAATGTCAAGTACTTTATTTCTGTTTGAAATGAGAACCATTTCATCAAGTCAACAAGTTTTGGTGCGTCAGCAGTCCTAAGATTTGACGACTCTTTAGCAAACTGATTCGCTCCAACTAGTGGTATTCTTTTAAATTGTTTCGTTTGTAATAACGCTGAAGCAATAGCTGCAGTCATTGACGTGCCTTTAGCAAATGTAAACGTAATAGTTCCGCCAGCGCCACTCATACTAATATTTCTAGACTCTTCTGGCGCTGCGCCGCCAACTGCGTCAAACTCCCAGCTTAGCCATTCTTCGGCGCTTTCAGTGGCACCAAATTTATATATAGTGGGGTATATATTAGAAGCACTAGTTGCTGTTTGTTTTTCCGATTCGTCATTGACGCCTGTTGTAAAGTTAGTTAAAAACTCTCCAAAATTAGATGCTTGGACAACAATATCTGATCTCATGTGATATTCAAGACTGTTATATGCTTCATATTTTGTTTCAATAAACGTAGTTTGGTAATTTGTGGCACTCTCACGATGATTAATTTTAAAATCAGTAATAGTAGTCATATAGTAATATGGACCAATTGTTTTGTTCTCTATAGCGGTGCCATCAGAGTTCCATCCACGGAAGTTTAGCTCAAGAAGATAACATGCCTCTAAATGGTTTGCAATTTCTAGCTCTCTTGCCGCAAGAATAATTCTATTAAGAAATGTAAACCCCATTGGCTCAACAAATGAAATGTCAAAACTGTTGGATACTGCGTTTCTATTTTCACGAACAAACGCAAGTTGTGTTTGCTGTATTACGTTCTCAATGCTAATTTCATTTTCCACACCAGATTCGGCGAGTGTTATGAATGTTCCATCTAATAGATTTTGTTCAAATTCGTCAGCTTTTTGCGGATGGACCATGTGTACTGCCCAACTGTATGTGTAACTTTCAAATTGGTTTAGAATGTTGTCTTCATAATTGGAAGTCGCATCGCCTACAGTAGCACGACCATTGGCCAGTCCTCGAGCAGTTTGCGCATCTTCAACTAATGTTGCGTCTTCCTCAAGCAACTCATTTGGCGCATTAGGAGTACCATTGTCGCTTTCTGGATTGTCAGGATTGAAGACTTCACTTGGAATAATTGCTGTACCATCCCACCCAAGTACATTTGCTTGTCTGTCAGCTCGCCATTGTGCAATACCAAACGCACCGTTGCCACCTCCAGCTGTATTAAATGCCGTGGGGTCAAGTCTACTACCACTTTCTGCCATTAAATTACCAACAATACCACTTGCTATCTGCGGAGAGTATCCTTGACCAGTAAGGTAAGTAAATGCGCTTGATACATTAGGACTTATTGAAGTAAGTGTACCAGATTGTGATGCATTGAATACAATGTTAGCATTATTAATTCGAGTGTTTAACGCATGACCACCAGCACGTTCGTATCGGTTTTCAAATATAGTAGTGGCTTGACTTACTGACATGCCAGGATTATTTTGAAATTGATTAGTAACATTGCCACCATTACTAGTACCCATTTCGTAATTAAGGAAACTGAGCTGTTGTTCAAATGACGGGGGATTACTAGGAGGTGTTGGAGACATTAACTAACCCCAAACGCACTACTTTTAGGTGGTATTGAGATCACAGTACCAGCTAAAAAGTCATTGATTGGATCTTTAAGTGTGTCTCTATTGTAGTGTACAAACACCCACCAATATCTGCTGCTACCATATATGTCATGTGCTAACAAGTCTGGACGTCGGTTGTATTTGTTTCCAATTATGATATTCTTTACATCTTTAGACAAATTGTTAATCGTAAGTTTTGGACTGTAAAGTTCCAAGTATTTTAAATTTTGACCAGTTGATGAATAGTTGCTTGTGTTTGAATAATTTGCCATTAGATAAACCCTCCTGCGTAAGATTTTCCATTTATAAATGCATGCTTACTAAAATCTCTTTTTTGCTTTGCTGGGTTTTGTGTAATTAATAAATCTAAAGCAATGGTCTGCAATGCTGGCAACGCTTGTCCACCTACTTCAACTAAGTCAGTGTCACTCTGATATGGTATACTTACGTTTCCAACTACTACTGGTATATTGTTAAATTGGTTTGATCCAAAACTGCTAAACCTCAACACTGGCGGCGGGGTGCCTGCTGTTGGGCTTTTATCTACGTCATTTAAGCCATAAAACATTTTTGTTACACTGCGTAAGAAATGTATAACGCCCTGTGTATAAAGATGTTCTTCTTGTGTAACATTACTAAACTGAGCAGTCAATTGAATTGTTGGACTTGGTGTTCCAGCATACGATTGTATTGAGTAGTTGGTGTGTGTTAGGTTATAAGCAGTATAATTAACACTTTGGTTAAACACAATGTCTGGTTGATTTGCAAACACAATACCCTGAGTGTCTCTTAATGCGGTTGCTGGGCCTTGGAAGTACAAATCACTTAGTGATATTAGCTTTGTTCTAATCTGGTTACTGATCGCCATTTAATTTGTCCTTAATAAATTCATACACTTCAGGATTAAACGAACCAAAAAAGTCTTTGAACGCTTCTTGTTTTTTTACTTCTTCTACACCTGGCATACGCATAATGTTTCTAAATGTAGTTGCGCTGCGGCCATCATCTTTAACTGGCACTGAATAAATGTATCCAGCTTCGTCACTTGATGTTAATTGCTCACCATCTTTGTACGCTCTCAAGTACCCGCCTGTTTTTAAACGTCCTGCGTCTTTTTCACTGAATACTAATAGTAGTGCTGTGTTGTCTGGATCTTTGCCTGTCATGCCAACATCTGGCTTATATGGCTGTGTGTTTAAAATCTTATCAGATGATATATTAAACATCTTTTGCATCAGCATTGTTTTTTCTTGTTGTGTGAATGGATCCTTTTCAGGTGTCGCATTCTTAGCTATCGTAGTAGCGATAAATACATTTGAAGAACCAAACTTACGAACAAGGTCCATGTAAACTTGATAATGACCGCTGTGCATTGGTTGGAATCTTCCACCATAAAACACTGCAATATCAGTTGCGGCTGCTTCAGTAAGTTGTGAGTATCTCATGTCATTCTCCTATACTACTATTTATTAGGTTCAATAACTGCTATTATAATAAGGGCTTGACAGACATCATTTTTACTGTTATATTATAGACAACAAGGAAACCAAATGAGAAAACAAAATTATCTTAATAACAAAGACATGCTTAAAGAAATCCATAAAAGCAAGCTGACATACTGCCATCTAGTAGATGACAACTATGGACGTTTTGATATTATTGTAAATTCCTACGATGATATTTTTGATCCAGAGACTATCCAGACGGCCCGTGAAAATCGTGCGTCACAACTAAGCTCACAAGGATATGAAGAGTCATATGCTAAGTGGCAAGCAAGTGGCAAACGAGTTAAAGACAAGCCCAAGCAGGCAGAGACTCGTGTTAATCCAGAAGATATCAATCCTGATGATTTAATTTTTCGTTTAATGACCTTTGAACATGTACCAACAGACGCAAAGCGCAAAACAAACCCAAAAATAGAAGCAGATCATTACACAAAAGTAAACTTTCCGCCATTTAAACATTATGCGTTACATGATGGAGAAGTTGGCGAAGTAGTGAGAAGTCATTGGGAAGGTGGCATCGACAATGGAGCATTTAGTACAACACACGGATATACCACTAACGAATTAGCTAAAATGTATATCAAACTTTGTGAAAGATATAGCATGCGTAGCAATTGGCGTGGGTATACATATGTAGACGAAATGCGTAGCCATGCTTTAATGCAGCTATCACAGATCGGACTAAAGTTTAATGAAGACAAGAGTCAGAATCCTTTTGCTTATTATACTGCTGTAGTTACTAACAGTTTCACAAGAGTATTAAACTTAGAAAAGCGCAATCAGAACATCAGAGACGACCTTCTTCAAGAACATGGATTTAATCCTAGCTTTAGTAGACAACTTGACCACGAAGCTGCTGAAAAAGCAAAGTATGATGAACAAACGGAAAAAGAGCGCAAAGAAGCCGCTGGCACAAATTTCTAGTTGACAATCATGTCTTGATGTAGTACATTAGCATTATACAATAATGGAAAGTATTCTATGACATTTTTTAATCGAGCAGCATGTTTTACCGATATTCACTTTGGCAATAAAAACAACAGCAAGCAACACAATAAAGATTGTGATGAGTTTGTTGATTGGTTTGTTGCCAATAGTGCTGACTGTGAAACGTGTATCTTCCTCGGAGATTGGCACCACCATAGAGCTGGTGTTAATGTAAGCACACTGAATTACAGTGTACAAAATTTACGTAAACTAAGTGAAAACTTTGAAAAGGTTTATATGATTATGGGCAACCATGATCTATATTATCGTGAAAAGCGTGAACTAAACAGTCTCCCATATGCTGACCTCTTCCACAATATCACAATGGTAGAAGACATTCTACAGGTAGATGATGTAGCAATGGTGCCTTGGCTATGTGGCGACGAGTGGAAACAAGTTAACAAGCTCAAAGCTCGTTATATGTTTGGTCACTTTGAACTTCCATATTTTAAAATGAACGCAATGGTTGAGATGCCTGATCATGGTCAACTAAACCCAGAACATTTAACTAACCCTGAATATGTATTCAGTGGTCACTTCCACAAGCGTCAGCATAAAGGTAATATCCATTACCTTGGGTCTCCTTTTCCACACAACTATGCTGACGCTTGGGATGATGATCGTGGTATGATGAAATTAACGTGGGGCGGTAAACCTGAATACACAGAGTTTGATGGTCCAAGATACCGCACTACTCCACTTAGCAGACTTATTGACGACGCTGATAGTATCTTAAACAGTAAAACTTATTGTAGAGCAGTACTAGACGTAAACATCACATATGAAGAAGCTAACTTTATTAAAGAAACATTCGCATCACAATATCAACTCAGAGATATTACACTGATGCCAAGTAAGAAAGAAGAGCATGCGCAGGATTGGCGACAGGTTGACGATTTAGAGGTTGAAAATGTAGACCAAATCGTGTATAATAGCTTAAACGCTGTAGACAGTGAAATGATTGACAAAAAATTACTAGTGGACATATATAACAACCTATGATTATTATTAAAGACATCACAATTAAGAACTTTATGAGTGTTGGAAACGTTACACAAGCTGTACGTTTTAACGACAACGGACTTACTCTTGTGCTAGGCAATAACATTGACCTAGGAGGAGATGGCAGTCGGAATGGCACTGGCAAGACTACTATTATTAATGCTCTTAGCTATGCTATGTATGGTAACGCACTAACCAACATACGTAAAGATAACCTTATTAACAAAACAAACGGCAAAAACATGCTGGTAACACTTGATTTTGAAAAAGATGGTGTCAAGTATCGTATTGAGAGAGGACGCAGATCCAATATCTTTAAGTATTATGTCAACGACGTTGATACTGATGCTGGCAATGAAGCACAGGGTGAAAATCGACAAACCCAAGCAGACGTCGAAAAACTATTTGGTATGAGCCACGATATGTTTAAACATATTGTTGCGTTAAATACATATACAGAGCCATTCCTTAGTATGCGAGCTAACGACCAGCGAGCCATTATCGAACAGCTACTTGGCATTACTATGCTAAGTGAAAAAGCTGAATCTCTGAAAGAAAAGCAAAGGCTTAACAAAGATGCAATCAAAGAAGAAGAGTATCGTATTAAGGCAGTTGAAGACGCAAATCAAACAATTGCAAAGAGTATTAGTGACCTTGAGCGTAGACAATCCCTCTGGCAAACAAAAAAAGAAAAAACCCTGCAAGAATTAGAAATTGCAATTAATACATTAGACAAGGTTGATATTACATCTGAGATTGAAAACCATCAACTACTAACAGCATACTTAGATAAGAAATCACAGATCAATACTATTGAATCTGAAATTACAAGACTTACTAGCAGTATTAACAGAGAGCAAAAGCGACTAGACAAAGGCAGTAAAGACTTAACAGCAACTGAAGAGCATACTTGTTACGCATGCGGTCAGGAAATTCATGACGAGAAGCACGAAGAAATCTTACAGACAAAACGTGCAGCGGTTACTGAAAGCCAAGGTATTATTGATACTGATACTGACCTTAAATCACAGTATGCGGTTGCGTTATCTGATCTAGGCGAATTAGCGCAAATGCCATCAACACTGTATAATACAGAACAAGAAGCATATCAACATCAAAGTCAAGTTGACAAGTTACTGTCTGAGTATTCAAATAAACAAAATGAAACTGATACTTACCAAGAACAAGTTGACAGTCTAAAGGAAACCGCACTACAAGAAGTTAGTTGGGATAAGATGAACGAACTTGTGCGTGTAAAAGAACACCAGGACTTCCTGTACAAACTGTTAACAAACAAAGACAGTTTTATACGTAAACGTATTATTGAACAAAACTTACAGTACTTAAATTCAAGACTTGCTTACTACTTAACTAAGTTGGGATTGCCACATGAAGTATCTTTCCAACCAGATCTTGCTGTAGAAATTACAGAACTTGGTCGTGAACTAGACTTTGACAATTTGTCAAGAGGTGAGCGCAATAGACTTATACTTGGTTTAAGCTGGAGTTTCCGTGATGTATTTGAAACTATGAATACACCACTTAACTTTTTGGCTATTGATGAACTTGTTGACAGTGGCATGGATACAAATGGTGTTGACAGTGCGCTTAGTGTACTCAAGAAAATGGAACGTGAACGTGGAAAGAATATTTTCCTCATCAGTCACCGAGATGAACTACAAGGGCGTGTTAACACTATCTTGCAAGTTATTAAAGAGAATGGGTTCACATCGTTCAGTGTAGATACTGAGTTTGTCGAGGCTGCTGAGTAGTATGCTTGAGGATATTGACGCAGATTTACTACAATCTTTGGGGGGCATGATATTTGAGTCTCCTGATAAAGGTAAAACTGTGCGCAGTAGACCTAGCCCTGAGCATCCTGTTGGGTTGTTAACAAACGGAACACTACCAATTGATATTTGGTATAAACTTTATGGAAACGGTTAATGGATAACGATAATAATTATGGAACAACTCTTAGTGTTTCAGATATATCTATCTCATCAATAGACGCAGGGTATACTGATACAATAACGATTTCAAATACAGGATCAATAACTGGCATTGAATCAATGCCTGATGTTGGACGCAGGATTGGTTTACGTGAAAGTGGTAAAATACCCATTGACATTTGGTCAAAACTGTATAATAATGGAGTTATAGATGATGTATGATTTTATTTTTGATCTTGACGGTACCTTAACAGATGCTCGTCAGTATATAGATCCAGAGTTTGAAGAATTTTTGCACGAGTTTACCGGTAAACACTTGTGCTATATTTGTACGGGCAGTGACTATCCAAAAGTAGAAGAACAATTAGGCAAAGAATTAACTGATAAATTTGACACTGTATTCGCATGTAGTGGTAATCATCATATCAGTAAAGGCAAAGAAATATACAAATCACAATGGCATCTTAATGGCGAACAAGAATGGTTTCTACTTGAAGAACTTAAAAATATAAACTATCCTTGGAAAACTGGCAACCACTTAGAAAAACGTATAGGCACAGTAAATTTAAGTATTCCTGGTAGAAACGCAACCCTAGAAGACAGGGAAGTATTTACAACATGGGACACTAGACACAAAGCAAGAATACAATTAGCAGAAAAATTCAATAAGATTTATCCACAACTTGAAGCAATCATAGGTGGAGAAACTGGACTTGATATTACCCCACATGGCAAATCTAAGGCACAAATTTTAGAAGAGTTTGAAGAAGACTCTCACATACACTTTTTTGGCGACAAAATTATCCCAGGCGGCAACGACTATACATTAGGCATAGCAGTAGATCAACTCAAAAATGGCAAATCATATAACGTAGAAAATTGGCAAGAAACTTACAAGATACTAAAAGCTCGTTTTTAGTACCATAATCAGTAGATTTATGATGATAAAAGATATATACTATACATGCAATGGACTTACCAGGGTACGCCTGTAGAAGAAATACCAGATAATTACATTGGTTTTGTGTACCTTATTACAAATCTGACTGACGGCAAAAAATACATAGGCAAAAAATTAGCCAAGTTTAAAAAGACTAGGCCACCCCTTAAAGGCAAAAAGAGAAAAAGAAAATCACTAGTAGAAAGTGACTGGCGTGACTATTGGGGATCGTCAGAACATTTACTAGTTGATGTAACTCATTTAGGCACAGCAAAATTTTCTAGAGAAATTTTATACTTCTGTACAAGTAGAGCAGAACTAAGCTATCTTGAAGCACGTGAACAGTTTGACCGCAAGGTTTTAGAAACTGACGAATACTACAATGGTATAATAAATTGTCGTATTGGTGGTTCAGTAAAACTTAGAGAAGCACTATTGGAACACACGAAGTAAATTTATCAAAACCATCTATTGACACTACGGTAAATTTACTGTATGCTAATAGTATAGGCACAAGAGAACATTATGGCAAAATTAAACTGGCAAAAACTATATACACAAAGCAAAGAACAATCAAAGCGTGAGCGTTCATATGACCCAACTCATTCAATGACACGGCGATGCGACATAAAACTGGCAGACAAACAGGCAAAACAAGACAGGCTGATTAGAGACACCGCAATGGCATCAATTAAGGCAAACAAAAGCTAAAATATCTAACACCTAAGGTTGGCGGGCCAGTTTAATAATACCGCTGTGGAAAAGGCTCTCGTAACAGAAGCACACGTAACATACTGATCGACTCCCCTCGGGAGGAAGCCATCAAACAAATTGGGCACATAGGTTGGTATAGAATGACTGTTAGCATTCGAAAAAGCACAATGTTCGTAAAAACCCTTTAGCACAAGGAACGAGGCGAGGGAATATTGTATACTGTAATGTACATTACTCAGTTAATGTATAATATATTGTACATAATGTCGACATAGGTTGGGAAAGGTCAGAGCCCATCGAACAGTGTAAAACACCTATTTCCATGTCTCGGCTATATACTCACATGAAGCTCGAGTTGACGGAACCCTTAAATAGGTTCCGTCTGACTAAACAATCTACATGAAACATTATACAATCTTAATTATATCGATAGTATCAATAGTATCGATTATTATATTAACCGTGATTGATATAAAAGTTTCAACGAACGATAGTGAAGTTGAAGATGAACGTTAGTTCATCAGCTAACATAAAAACATATCAGTTTAGAATGAACGTTTACCTGATGCAGCTTCTATTGCACTCTTTTCTTTTTCAGCTTTATCCTTAAATGCCTCTAAGATCTCTTCGATTTGGTAGTATGGCATTTGGTATAACTCTTTAACATTAAACGCACCTTCGCTGTATATAACAATATCATATATTTGCTTTCTTAGATCTTTGAGTGATTTGTTCATATCCTTGACTATGGTGTCAACGTCTTTACCATTTACTATTTGCTTGTGAAAAAAAAAGTTGGATTGAATTCCACTACACTGGCGAATGATTTACCACATTCTTCGCTGCTACATTCAAATGTAAACTTATCGTTGATTCCATTGAAATTCATTTTCTTACCATGTTTTTGCAATAGGTTAATTGTGTTACTGTCAGAATTAGCTAACCATGCTACGATATTTTCAATGTCAGTGATAACCTCGCCTGTGGGTGTGTGTATACTTTCAATAGTATCAGAAATAATAACAAAGTTAGCTGCTGTTGCTCTCTCTAAACTTTGTTGGAATGCTAGTTGTTTTTCTTCTGGAACTATGTCTCCAAAATTTAATTGTTGTAATAATTTAGAGTTCTCTGTTATCTTGATTGAATTAGCAGCAACCGCACGTAGTGTATTAGGTTTAAACACAATGCGTAGTCCGTTAGGTAATTCAATCTCAACTGGTTCAATAGTCTTTATTTGATTAAGCACATTAATAATTTTTAAGTTATAAGTTTCTGATGTGCCACAGTGTGAGCACGATGCGCCAACTGGAACGTGACCGTCGTTTGCGTTAATTCTACTAGCAAGTAAAATAACGTCAACATCAGGCATACAAATTTCATAAGGATCCGGCATGTCTGGCACAATACTTTTTATTATCTCAAACAAGCTCTCGCCATTGTATATACTATCTGGCACGTTTAGCAACATTTCATCTTTAAAACTCATTGGCATGATGCCAATTTCGTCTTGGTCTGTTAGATTTAGATTGTTTTTATACCATTTACCAACAGTTGGCAACTTAACATAGATTTCTTTTGTGCGATAATAGTCTAATAGTGGATTTGTCATTTTGTTCCTATAAATACATATATAGTTTATTTATACAAAATAAAGTGAGTAGTTAATGGCACAAATACCAATCGGCGGACAACTGACATCAATTGACGTGTCTTCTTTGGCGTTGGAAGCAACACAGCGTGATATTCTTTTGCAATCACAAAAGGCAACTGATGCGCTTCAATCAATTGCTGCGTCACAGGGTATTGCTTTACAAACAGACAACCAGATGGTTAAATCCAATAACGAAATTGCAAATGAAGTTAAATCATCGGCAAGAAAGAACACCGAGGCAGTAGGTAATTTAACACGAAATATGATGAATAACGGAATTTCACTGAGTGACAGTGCTGTCAAAGAATTTTCGAAAATGACTGGTAAAGAAAAGTTATCAGAAATAGCATCTGGGCTTTCTACTTCTATGGGGCTGGCGGGGTTAGGCGCAGGTCTTGGTACAGCATTTGGTATAATGGAAGAATACGGAGCATCCTTGTCAGCATTGAGACGAACTGGTGGTGGTCTTGGTGAAGAATTAATTGCGCTACGGTCGAGGTCAGCTGAAGTTGGTCTTGGTATGGAACAACTTGCTAAATTTGCTGTTGAATTTGGTCCAGCTATTAGATCACTTGGCAATACTACTCGTGACGGTACAAATAACTTCCTACAAATGAACAAGCAACTGCGAGAAAATACTAGAGAAATGGGATTCTTTGGTCTTGAAACAGGTGAAATGGCTTCAATGCTGGTTGACGAAATTGAGTTAAGACGTATATCGAATACAGGTGCTGCTATGGACATTAATGCCCGTGGTGCCATGATTGACCAGATGAAAGAAAACTTAAAGCTAGATGAAATTATGGCTGGATTAACTGGTACAGATATACGAGATCGAATTAAAGCACGTAACGAATTTAGAAAAGATGCTGTAGTTGCGTCTGTGTTGCGTGGCAAAACTGAAGAGCAAATTGCAGCTTATGATATGGTGGCGAAGGGAATAGGAAATGCTGGTACCACCGTTGGACCAATAATGCAAAAAGCATTCAATAATATTATGCTGGGATTAGAGCCAGACGTTGATAACACAGCGTTTACTCAATTAGCGCAAGCTGCAAATGAAGTAGGAGTTGATTTAAGAAGTCAGTTAAGGAATTCACAAACATCTGCTGAATTAGGAATGGATCCAGGTCAAATTGGTGTGGGTATACAGACAATGTTAGATGCTTTGAAAAACGCAGACGTTGAACGAAATATGCAAAGACGAGCCCAATTAGGACAAGAAGGAGCGTCACTATTGCTATCTGCGCAGATGGATATTATGGCTTCAGCAGCTAATGGTGTAAAAACAACTGGAGACTTATTTGAAGCTGAGTTAACTAGATTTACAGCATTGCTAGCTACCGCTAACGCAGGTGGTGATGATGCTTTTGGTCCATCAAGATTGGCAAATCAAATGCAAGTTACCGGCGCAGAAATGAGAGTCCGATTATTAGAAGAAATAATGGATACATTAAACATCAACCCTACTGGCGCTGGCGGTCTTGGAGATTTTGCAGATTCTATGGAAAAATTAGCAGATCCTAGTAATACCACATTTACAGCTATACTTAAAGCGATGGTTGGATCACAAATGTTTAGTACTGGTACAGAGGGATTAGTTGATCTGCTGGGAATATCGAATAAACCCGATGCAGAGCCTGGCTCTGCTGCTGATCTAAATCGCATATCCGCCCAAGGTGCCTTTTTTCTCAATATAGCCGCAGCTGCAGGTGTT
>TARA_R110000765_G_scaffold27219_3_pt1 | contig 12404 bp, 9 predicted proteins | sample TARA_R110000765 | Tara Oceans TARA_R110000765 (sample SAMEA4398168) | marine metagenome | biome: Polar Biome; feature: [MES] marine water layer (ENVO:01000295) within the mesopelagic zone...; material: water (ENVO:00002006), including particulate matter (ENVO:01000060) such as...... | reverse complement strand
AAAATCAGTATTGGATCTGATTATAAAAATGATGCTATGCATTATTCAGTTGGACAACCTGTTTATGGAGGACATGAAATAGCATATATTTTATTAGATGAAAAAGATAATTCTTATAACATTTATATTAAAAAAAAGAATGAGGTATTGCCTTGGAAAAAGTTTAATCCTAACATGGCTGTATCGGTTGAATACGATCTAGAGTATTAATGAAGAGTGTTTATGATTTTATTATAGAACCTATAGGAAAAGTTTATGATAATTCTATCCATATAGAAGACCAAGAATTAGTATTAAATACTAGTATAGAAAAACATAAGTTTGTAAACAACCGAGCAAAGGTCATTTCTACCCCATTAGCTTTTTATACACCTATAAATATAGGGGATGAAGTTATTGTTCATCATAATATTTTTAGAAGATATTATGATATGAAGGGGAAAGAGAAGAATAGTAGTAAGTTTTTTAAAGAAAATTGGTATTTTTGTCAAGTTGATCAGGTGTATTTATATAAAAGATTAAACACATGGAAAGCTTTTGGAGACCGTTGTTTTGTTATGCCTTTAAAAAACGATAATGATCTAGAGTTAGAGAAAGAAAAAAAACTTATAGGTATACTAAAATATGGTAATAAGTCCTTAGAAGATGCGGGAATTAGCGAGAAGGATGTAGTTGGGTTTACACCTAACAGTGAATTTGAGTTTATTATTAATGGTGATAGACTATATTGTATGAAATCTAATGATATTGTTATAAAGTATGAACAGCCAAAAAACAAAACTGAATATAATCCTAGCTGGGCACAAAGCGGTTGAAGAACTTATTAAAGTTGCTAAAGAACCTATTGTAGATTCAGATGATGATATATCTGCAGATCGTTTAAAAAACGCCGCTGCTACAAAAAAACTAGCTATATTTGATGCTTTTGAAATACTTACTCGTATTGAAGATGAAAAAAATATATTAGATGATAAACCCTTAAATCCTAAAGAAAAAGCATTTCAAGGCTTTGCTGAAGGAAGATCTAAGTAATGTATCAGCAATTTTTATCACAAGTTTTAACTGATCACGTAAAACCCCATATACTTAAAAAAAATAATAAGAATAAAAAGTGGGCGTATGGTTATAACAAAGAACATGACTTTATAGTAATAAGTAAAACTGGGAAAATAGGGGATATTATAGAAATCCAAAATCTAAAAATAGGTTTACCTTTATTAGAACACAAAGTAAATAAAGAAAATTCTAAATGGTCTCGTCAAGCGTTACCCAAACAATTAGAAAAAATTAAAAGTGTTTTTGAGTGGAATAATTATCCACAACATTTTAAAGAAAAATGGTACGATTATATAGATGATGAATTTAAAAAAAGAGATGAAGGTTTCTGGTTTTATAACCAAATTAAACCTATTTATATTACTGGTTCTCACTACATGTATTTGCAATGGTCAAAGATTGATGTTGGGGCAGCAGATTTTAGGGAGTCAAATAGATTATTCTTTATATTCTGGGAAGCTTGTAAAGCCGACGCAAGATGTTATGGTATATGTTACCTCAAGAACAGACGATCTGGTTTTTCCTTTATGGCTTCAAGTGAACTCGTTAATCAAGCGACAATATCGAGTGATTCTAGGTTTGGCGTCTTATCAAAGTCTGGAGCAGATGCTAAAAAAATGTTTACCGATAAAATTGTCCCAATCTCCGTTAACTATCCATTCTTTTTCAAACCCATCCAAGACGGTATGGATCGCCCGAAAACAGAATTGGCATACAGAATTCCGGCTTCTAAATTAACAAGAAGAAAATTAGATCTAGGGGAAACACTAGAAGAGTTAGAAGGATTAGATACAACTATTGACTGGAAAAATACGGGTGATAATAGTTATGATGGTGAAAAATTAAAACTATTAGCCCATGATGAAGCTGGTAAATGGGAGAGACCTGAAAATATTCTTAACAACTGGAGAGTAACAAAAACCACATTAAGATTAGGTTCTAGAATAATAGGTAAATGTATGATGGGAAGTACCTCCAATGCATTGGATAAGGGAGGTGCTAATTTCAAAAAACTTTATTATGCTTCAGATGTTACAAACCGAAATCGTAATGGACAGACTCGCTCAGGATTATATAGTTTGTTCATACCTATGGAATGGAATTACGAAGGATTCCTCGATTCTTACGGAATACCTGTATTTGAAACACCCAAAAAAACCGTACAAAGCGTTGATGGGGTTAAGATAGAAATAGGTGTTATAAGTCATTGGGAAAATGAAGTAGAAGGTTTAAAAGATGATCAAGATAGTTTAAATGAATATTATAGACAATTTCCAAGAACAGAACAACACGCATTTAGAGATGAAACAAAACAATCTTTATTTAATTTAACTAAAATTTATGATCAAATAGATTTTAATGATGACGCTAGAAATTCTACTTTGATAACACAAGGGAGTTTTGGGTGGAGAAATGGAGTGAAAGATACGTTTGTAGAGTTTTTTCCAAATAAAAACGGGAGATTTTTTATAACATGGGTTCCGCAATTGCAAACCCAAAATAGAATTATAATTAAAAATGGTATTAAGTATCCAGGAAACGAACATATAGGCGCTTTCGGTTGTGATCCTTATGATATATCAGGTACAGTGGATGGGATAGGATCTAATGGATCGCTTCATGGTTTAACTAAATTTACTATGGATGACGCACCTATTAATCATTTCTTTTTAGAATACATTGCTAGACCACAAACTGCCGAAATATTTTTTGAAGATGTTTTAATGGCTTGTGTTTTTTATGGAATGCCAATACTTGCAGAGAACAACAAACCAAGACTTTTATATCATTTTAAAAGAAGAGGTTATAGAGGTTTTGCAATGAACAGGCCAGATAAAGTTTATACTAAACTTTCTATTACAGAAAAAGAAATTGGTGGAATCCCAAATTCAAGTGAAGATATAAAACAATCACACGCTGCTGCTATTGAATCTTATATAGAAGATTTCGTAGGTTTAAAAGAAACAGCACATGGGGATATGTATTTTCAAAGAACCTTAGAAGATTGGGCACAGTTTAATATAAATAATAGAACTACTCATGACGCATCTATTAGTTCAGGATTAGCACTTATGGCATGTAATAAAAATAGATATGTTCCTGTTTTTAAGATTAAAAAAGAAATTTTTCCATTAGGATTTAAAAAATATAATAACACAGGACACACCTCACAAATAATAAAATAAATGGTTTATACTAATGTAAATAGTTCTTTCCCAAGTCAAGTGGTACCTGATGCAGAGAAAAATAGTCTTGAATACGGTAAACTCGTAGGAAGAGCTATAGAAAATGAATGGTTTAGAGGAAATAACGGAATAGGTTTAGCGGGTGATGATAGATTCGGTACTAATTTTAGATATTTCGATGAACTTAGATTGTACGCAAGAGGAGAGCAAAGTGTTGAAAAATATAAAAATGAATTATCTATTAATGGTGATTTATCTTATTTAAATTTGGATTGGAAACCTGTTGCTGTTTTATCTAAATTTGTAGATATAGTAGTGAATGGAATGACTGGTAGAACTTATAAAATAAATTCTTTTGCTTCAGATCCATTCGCCCTCAAACAAAGAACTGATTTTGCCTTTAATGCTTTAAGGGATATTGAAAATCAAGAAATGATTGAACAATTAAATCAAGCTACTGGAAAACAATTTAATGCTTCAGTTGCTCCGGAAAAATTACCTAAAAGTTCTGAGGAACTAAATTTATTTTTACAATTAAATTACAAACAGTCTATTGAAATAGCTGAAGAAGAAGTTATTGGTAATGTACTAAATTATAATAAGTTTGACGAAATAAAAAAAAGATTAGCTTACGATTTAGCTGTTATCGGTATTTCATCAACCAAAACTGATTTTAATTTGGCAAATGGGGTAACTATTGATTATGTAGATCCAGCTAATTTAGTTTATTCATACACAGAAGATCCTAATTTTGAAGATATTTATTATGTAGGTGAGGTTAAAGGGATTAGTTTAGAAGAACTTAAAAAACAATTTCCATATCTATCAGATGAAGAGTTAAAAGAAATAGAGAAATATCCAGGTGATCGCAACTATAGAAGAAATAATTATAGAGGACAAATTGATCAAAACAATACAGTACAAGTTTTATATTTTGAATATAAAACATATAATAATCAAGTTTTTAAAATAAAACAAACAGATCAAGGTTTGTTAAAAGCTTTAGAAAAGCCAGATACTTTTAATCCTCCTGAAAATGATAATTTTGAAAGAGTGGCTAGAAGTATTGAAGTTTTATATAGTGGTGCAAAAATACTTGGCCATGATAAAATGTTAAAATGGACCTTAGCTGAAAATATGACGCGTCCTTACAGTGATCAAACTAAAGTAGAAATGAATTATTCTATATGTGCACCTAGAATGTACAAAGGAACCATAGAATCTTTAGTTAGTAAATGTATCGGATTTGCAGATATGATTCAATTAACTCATTTAAAAATTCAACAAGTATTAGCTCGTATGGTGCCTGATGGCGTATATGTTGATGTTGATGGATTAGCAGAAGTAGATTTAGGTAATGGCACTAATTATAATGCGCAAGAAGCATTAAATATGTATTTCCAAACTGGTTCGATAGTTGGTAGATCTTTAACCCAAGATGGTGATCCAAATATGGGTAAAGTACCTATTCAAGAATTACAATCTTCTTCTGGTATAAGTAAAATTCAAGCTCTTATTCAAACTTATCAATATTACCTACAAATGATAAGGGATGTAACCGGACTTAATGAAGCTAGAGATGGTAGTCAACCTGATTCAAATGCTTTAGTAGGATTACAAAAAATGGCGGCTAACGCTTCTAATACAGCCACTAAACATATATTACAATCTTTAATGTATTTAACAGTGCGTACTTGTGAAAACATAAGTTTACGCGTAAGTGATATGCTTAATTATCCTTTGACAAGAAACGCATTGATGAATTCTGTTAATGCTTTTAATGTTTCTACTTTAGATGAGCTAGATAAATTAAGTATGCATGAGTTTGGTATTTTCTTAGAATTAGAACCTGAGGATGAAGAAAAAGCAGTATTAGAACAAAATATCCAAATAGCTTTAAAAATAGGTAATATAGGACTCGAGGACGCGCTTGAAATAAGAGAGATTAATAATTTAAAATTAGCAAATCAATCTTTAAAATATAAACAACAACAAAAAGCTGAAAAAGATAGATTAATTCAGTTAGAAAATATTGAAGCTCAAGGTAGAGCAAATGCTGAAGCATCACAAGCGGCTGCATTGGCAGAGTTACAAAAACAACAAGCCTTAACAGAATCCCAAGTAAATATTGAACAAGCTAAGTCTCAATTTGAAATACAGAGAATGCAAACAGAGGCCGAAATTAAAAAACAATTAATGGCTGAAGAATTTCAATATAACATGCAATTAGAGCAAGCTAAAATCGGTGCTCAACAAACTAAAGAAAAAGAAATAGAAGATCGTAAAGATAACAGAACAAAACTACAAGCTACGCAACAATCAGAGATGATTAGTCAAAGACAAAATGATTCAAGTCCTCAAAATTTCGAAGATCCTGGATTTATAAATCTTGCCGGCTATGGGAATGCGTAAAAAACAATTTTATTAATTTTATATTATTATATTATGTCAACAAAAACAAAAAAAGAAGGGTCTTTTAAGATTAAATCTAAAAAGCCAAAACAATTAAGTAAAGAACAAGAACAACCAGTAAAGGTAAACTTTAAAGAACCATTGGTGGAAGTACCATCAAATATTTCTAAAGTAATAGTTCCTAAGGAACTTATAAATCCAGAAACAAATGCCGTACAAGGGGAACCAATTGAAAGCTTGCAAGACACAGGAGCAGAAAGCCCTGAGACAAGGGAAGAAACCAAAGTGGCAGTGCCACAGCCCGTTAGCAAAACAGGGGATAATCCGTCGCCTTTGCAAGAAATAACTAATGAAAAGGAAGAAGAAGTTAAAGTAATAAAAGAAGATATAGCAGAAGCTAAGAGAGATGAAAAAGTTCTTGGGAAAGCTTTGCCAGAGAATATTGAGAAACTAGTTTCATTTATGGAAGAAACTGGTGGAAGCGTAGAAGATTATGTAAGACTTAATGCTGATTATACTACTGTAGATAACAATATTTTATTACACGAATATTATAAAAAAAGTAAACCACATTTAGATTCGGAAGATGTAAGTCTTCTTTTAGAAGATTTTGAATATGATGAAGAACTAGATGAGGTAAAAGAAATTCGCAAGAAAAAAATTGCGTTTAAAGAAGAAGTTGCAAAAGCCACAACCTTTTTAGAAGATCTTAAGGATAAATATTACGAGGAAATCAAGTTGAGACCTGGTATTACTCAAGATCAACAAAAAGCTACTGACTTTTTCAATCGCTACACCGAAGACCAAAAAACGAGTAAAGCACAACACGATGAGTTTTTAAACAGAACGAAAAATTTATTTAACGATGATTTCAAAGGTTTTGATTTCAATGTTGGAGATAAAAAATTTAGATATTCTGTTAAAAATGCTTCTCAAGTTGGTGAGACCCAGTCAGATATTTCTAATTTCACTAAGACGTTCTTAAATGATAAGGGTGAAATAAACGACGAAAAAGGTTATCATAAAGCTATATACTCGGCCCGTAATGCCGATACTTTAGCACAGCATTTTTACGAGCAAGGCAAAGCCGATGCAGTAAAAGAAGTTGTAACTTCCTCTAAAAATATATCTAATAAGCCACGTCAAGCGGCTTCAGGAGATGTTTTTGTTGGAGGAATAAGAGTTAAAGCAGTTACAGGAATTGATTCTTCACGATTAAAAATCAAAACAAATAAATTTAACTAAAAAACAACAATTATTATTATGGCTTTACAACCACAATTTGGGTCAATAGTCCCATCGCAAGCGCAACAAGCGTTAGCGAGCAATTATCTACAGTGGACAGATTCTGCTGGAGGTGCAAACTTTGCTGATTTTGCTCAACAATATCTTCCTGAGATATATGAACAAGAAGTAGAGAGATATGGAAACAGAACTTTATCTGGATTCCTTAGAATGGTAGGCGCTGAAATGCCTATGACATCAGATCAAGTTATTTGGTCTGAACAAAATAGATTACACATTGCTTATACTGATGTGGCTGGGTTAGCTAATGCTGCTCACTTAGATTTAACAACTGTTAATGGAACTTCTGTAGTTAACGTAATATCTATAAATGATACTATCGTTATAATGGACCCTGCAACAGGTGCTGAAGCTAAAGCTATTGTAACTGACGTACCAGTAGCTAATGGTGGTGCATTGGGCAACGCTGCTCACATTCAAGTACAATTATACAGTGGTCAAACAATTGCTGCTGCTTTCCCTCCGGGTGGAGCTGTATTAACGGGTTTAAAAATATTCGTTTATGGTTCTGATTATACAAAAGGAACTACAATTGGAGCTGGTGCTGGTAACTCTGCAACAAGAGTAAGTATCGATCCTCAGTTAACTCAATTTTCTAATTCACCTGTGATTATCAGAAACCAATACCAAGTATCAGGTTCTGACGCCGCACAAATTGGATGGGTTGAAGTTGCTACTGAAGATGGTACATCAGGTTATTTATGGTACTTAAAAGCGGAATCTGAAACAAGATTACGTTTTGAAGATTACTTAGAAATGGCCTTAGTAGAAGGTGAACTTAACCAAAATGCAGGTGCTGGAGCAGTCCAAGCTAACTTGTTGCCTGGTACTCAAGGTTTATTTGCTGCTATCCAAGCTAGAGGGAACGTTCAAGTAGGCTTTACTGCCGCTAACGGTCTTGCTGATTTTGATGAAGTATTAAAGAATCTTGATACTCAAGGAGCAATTGAAGAAAATATGTTATTCTTACAAAGACAAACGTCTTTAGATTTCGATGACATGTTAAGCTTTATTTCTGCTGGCGCTGCTGGTGGAACTGCTTTTGGATTATTTGAAAACTCTGAAGAAATGGCATTGAATCTTGGATTCAGCGGTTTCAGAAGAGGTTCTTATGATTTCTACAAAACAGACTGGAAATACTTAAATGACGCTTCTACAAGAGGTGGTATCGTAGGATTTAACTCTATTGAAGGAGTTCTTGTCCCTGCTGGTACATCTACTGTATATGACCAAATTTTAGGTACTAACATAAGACGACCATTCTTACACGTTCGTTACAGAGCTTCTCAAGGTGACGATAGAAGAATGAAATCTTGGATCACTGGTTCTGTCGGTGGAGCATACACATCAACTTTAGATGCAATGCAAGTTAACTTCCTTTCGGAAAGATGTTTAGTTACTCAAGGTGCTAACAACTTTGTATTATTCAAAGGAGTATAACAACTATATAAAGTTTATCCCTGTCTTATCGGCAGGGATACTCTTTATTTTTATTAATTATATTATATTATATCATGTCAAAAACAAAACAAGAACAGTCAACTGTTGAAGCACCTATTATGGAAGCTCCGGTTGCTGTAAAAAAAGAAGTAAAAAGCCCAAAAGATAAATGGGAAATAAAACAAAGAACTTATTTATTAACAAATAATTACAGTCCTTTAACACTAACTATACCTAGTAGACATACAGTAAAACACGCTTTACTCTATTTTGATAAAAAATCGAATAAACAACGTGAATTAAAATATGCTACTAATCAAGATTCTCCTCTTGTAGATGAACAAAAAGGAGAATGTACTTTAGGTCATATAATATTTAGCGATGGACGTTTAACCGTTCCAGCCGCTAAACAAAACCTACAAAAATTATTATCACTTTATCATCCTCTTAAAGATAAAATATATAAAGAATTTAAACCAGAGATAATTGCAGAAGATGAGGTTGAACAATTAGAATTCCAAATATTAGCTTTAAACGCTGCTCAATCAATGGATATAGATCAAGCTGAAGCTATTATGCGTGTAGAAAAAGGTTCAAAAGTTAATGAGATGAGTTCTAAAGAACTTAAAAGAGATTTATTATTATTTGCTCGTAATCAACCCAAGTTGTTTATCAACTTAGCACAAGATGATAACGTTCAACTAAGAAATGTAGCTATAAAAGCTCAAGAATTAGGTATAATAATTTTATCTGCAGATAACAGAACTTTTCTTTGGGGATCCAATAATAGAAAATTAATGACTATACCTTTTGATGAGAATCCATATTCAGCAATGGCTGCGTGGTTCAAAACTGATGAAGGGGTAGAAGTTTATCAAACAATAGAGAAAAAATTATTCTAACCTGTAACAATAGTATAGAGGTGATTAATTTCACCTCTGTATTATAATTAAAAAAATATGGCAATAAACGTAAATACTGTTTACACGACGGTGTTATCTATTTTAAATAAAGAGCAAAGAGGTTATATAACACCTGATGAGTTCAATAAAACAGCTACACAGGTGCAACTAGAAATCTTTGAAAAATATTTTGAAGATTTGAATCAACAATTACGCGTGCCACAAACTGATAGCGAGTATGCTAATAGACAGAAAAATATAGATACAGCTATATCTGCTTTTAAAACCTCAGGTTTCACAACTATTGTGCCTGTGGGAAAAATCATAAGTCTTACTTTAGCTAATGGTGGAACTGGGTATACTAGTGCAACCCAAGCCACTACAAGTGTACTTCCACTTGGAGGAACTGGTTTAACGGTTGCTACAACTATTGCGGTTCCTACTTTTAATAATTTAGTAGGAGGAACAGGATATAGTGCAGCCATCAATGTACCCACTACTTCGGCTGGAATAGGAACTGGTTTAACCGTTAACACAACTGTAGATTTGACAGGAGTTATTACAGCGGTCACAATAGGATCACCAGGTTTGAATTATTCTATTGGTGATATTCTAACAATAACTACAGGAGGAGGTAATGCTTCTATAACACTAACATCTATCAGTAATGGTGTGATCACTGGAGTCGCTGTGGTAGCTGGTGGAACTAGTTATAACGTTGGTGATATTATTACAATCATTGGTGGTGATGGATTGGCTACAGCTACGGTAGCTAGTATAAATACAGCTTTGTATTTTGTACCACCTAGTAATTTACATAGAATAGGTAGTGTTATCTATAGAGATGTAAATGAAGTTCAGAGAGTAGATAAAAATGAATTATTATATTTAAATTTATCTCCTTTAACACAACCCACAACAACTTTCCCTGTTTATCTATACGAACAAGCTAGTCAAGGATTTTCTGGCACTTTAACTGGAGAAACACATATTTATATGTATCCTAAAAGTATTTCAAACGCTTCAGATATTTCTGTTTCTTATGTTAGAAAACCAGCAGATGTAATATGGGCTTTTAATGTAGGTTCTTTAGGACAATATATTTATAACCCTAATACTTCCACTCAATTTGAAATAAATGATACCGAACAAACTTTGGTTATTTTGAAAATTCTAGCTTATTCAGGTATTATAATAAGAGATCCTCAAATAATCCAAGTTGCTTCTCAGCAAATAGCTCAAGAAGAACAAAACGAAAGAACGTAATAAATTATGGCCATACAACCAACAAACAACGGATTAGTAACTGAGACTGGCGCACAATATTATCAAGGGGCTCAAGGTTTTAAAGGAGATGGTAGTGTTGTTAGTTTTACTGCAACCTTTAATACTAATTTATATTTAGGTAGCGCCACTAGTTGGGCTCCCGCAGATCCAAATTATGGATTAAATAATTTTAAAATCTATACTAGTTTGACTGCTACGCCAGGTACTTGGGTGGAATATACAACCCCAGGTTTTACTATGGTTGATAATGTAATAACTTTTCCTATAGCTCCTGTTAATGGATTATTTATTGCTGTACAATTAACTATATTAGATGGTGGTAAATATGGAACCACTGCAGCAGATAAGGCTTTTGGACAAACTGTAGAGGATAATTATGGAAGTTATCAATACATTAAATTGAAGGATATTGTAAACAACTTTATGGTAGGTTACGTAGGAGTTGGAAAACTTATAGAAAATGCTAAAAGAACTGATGTTATATTTCATGCTAAAAGGGGTATACAAGAATTTAGTTATGATACACTAAAAAGTATTAAATCTTCAGAATTAAGTGTTCCTGCAAGTTTAACGCTAGTACTTCCTCAAGACTATGTAAACTACGTTAAATGTTCATGGGTGGATGCTTTAGGTATTTTACACCCTATATATCCAACTAATAATTTAACAACAAGTCCATGGAATACACCACTTCAAGATTCAACAGGTATACCAACTCAAGATGGGTTTGGTAATGATGTTGAAACAGAATCTATAACACAAGAAAGATGGCATGCTGCTAATACTAGTTTTTTGAATGGTAGTTTAAGTAATTTAACAAATGATTATTGGGCTTATAATTTAGATTTTATAGGAAACACAGGAGCAATATGGGGTCGAATGTATGGAATGGATCCACAATATGCACAAGGTAATGGATGGTTTAATATAAATGAAAGAGAAGGTAAATTATCTTTTTCTAGTACTTTAGTAGATAAATTAATAATTTTTGAATATGTTTCAGATGGTTTAGCCACTGATCTTGATACTAAAGTTCCTAAATTAGCTGAAGAAGCTATGTATTCTTATCTTATGCACGCGTTAATTGCTACACGAATAAAACAACCCGAATATATAGTAAGAAGACTTCAGAAAGAAAAAAGTGCTAAACTAAGAAATGCAAAAATAAGATTATCTAATATTAAACTAGAAGAAATAAGTCAAGTTATGAGGGGCAAATCTAAATGGTTAAAATTTTAAGTATGGTACCTATTACAATGTTTTCTGAAGTGATTAAAAAATCCGCGTCCCGTGCTGCACCTGAGTCTAAAATAGGACATCGCTTACTTCCTGGATCAAGCAATAAAAGTATGTTGTCGAATTCGGCTGATTTTAATAGAACATGGAATAAAAGCAATCAAAGTAGAAGAATGCTAACAGAATCCTTGCAAAATGAATATAAAAATCAAACTGGAGTAAGAGGTTTGATAAATCGTATTATAGGACCAGGAGTTTCAAACTTAGCAGCAAACATACAAGCAAATAGAATAATAAAACAAAGAAACAAAAACTTAAAAGGGGTTACGATAAGTGAAAATGGTTTTGAAGATGGAAGTGGGACTCTTGCAGATTATGATAATATTACCAAAAATATTAGACTTAATCTTAAAGACTATCCTTCTCAAGATGTTAAAGGATCTATAGATCATGAAATAGGACACGCCTCAGTTGATTATAATGATAATTCACGTATACCTCTTGAAGATTCTAAGTATATTAAAGATACTTTTAAAAACCGGACTAAAAAAGCGACCATGTTACCACCATGGGATGATGA
>TARA_R110000765_G_scaffold383483_1_pt1 | contig 12427 bp, 11 predicted proteins | sample TARA_R110000765 | Tara Oceans TARA_R110000765 (sample SAMEA4398168) | marine metagenome | biome: Polar Biome; feature: [MES] marine water layer (ENVO:01000295) within the mesopelagic zone...; material: water (ENVO:00002006), including particulate matter (ENVO:01000060) such... | reverse complement strand
TCATCTATCAGATTGCTATTGCTGCCAACGTAGCAAGAGATTAATAGTGGTCAATGTAATCGAATGACAACAGTACTAAAACGGAATAAATGGCAAATATGGCGAGACGTCATATTTGCTCTTTTTGAGCGTGAGATTCGAACGGGTTTTAATGATAAGCTGGGTTTAGGTTGGGCTATAGTAAATCCTATTGCGTTTATTATTATTCTTTCAATCGTCAGAGGGAGTATGAATGGCGCTCATACACACACCTTGCCGACCTTCTTCTTTATGGCCTATGGTCTAATCTTTATCCAAACCTTCATGCAAACTCTTAACGGCTCTGTAAGTGCAATTAAAAAAAACAAGTCGCTATTTGCTTTTCGACAAGTACAACCAATTAGTGCAGTTATAGCTGCTGGTATATTTGAAATACTAGTTAAAGTAGCTGTTATAATAACTGTATTCGCTTTAGCATATTTTATGAATTTTGAAATAAACATTGATAACCCACTTCTTATGTTGGCATGTATTTTTTTACTGTGGTGGTTCTCGTTAATGGCTGGTTTATTATTTGGGATTCTGACTTTATATATACCTGAGGTCAATAAATTACTAAGTCTCATTACTCGTCCTTTATTTTTTATTTCAGGGACATTTTTTTCACTTCAAGATTTTCCAAAGGAATATTGGTATCTGTTAGATTGGAATCCAATTTTACATGCAATTGAACTTACGCGCTCAGCTGCTTATTCAACATATGGTCAAAGTGGTGTTAGTTTAGCTTACCTTTCACTAATAGTATTGAGCACAACATTTTTAGCATTATCTGTGTACCACATATCATGGAAGCAGGCGGTGAGTCGATGATAAAGCTTGTAAATTTAACCAAATACTACCCGTCTAATATTGGTAAGCAATTTATATTCAAGGAATTAAACTTCGAGATACCATCAGGTCACAATATCGGAATATTGGGCTCCAACGGTGCTGGTAAATCTACACTTTTTAGATTGTTGGCCGGTAGTGAGTATCCAAACCGAGGAAGCATTGAAACTGATTTGAATTTGTCCTGGCCTGTAGCTTTAGCTACAGGTATACATCCTCAGATGACTGGACGAGAAAATACTCGATTCATCGGTAAAATTAATGGTGTAGAAGATTTAGATGCATACGAAAACAGAGTGAAGGAATTCGCTGAGTTGGGGCAAAAGTATGATTTACCTGTTAAAAACTACTCAAGTGGTATGAAACCTAGATTGGCGTTTGCCTGCTCAATTGCTATCGACTTTGATATTTATCTAATTGACGAAGTTACATCGGTGGGAGATGCCAGATTTCGCCGTAAAGCCAGAGCTGCTTTATTTGAACGAAGCGAAAATGCAAACGTAATTATGGTAAGCCATGAGATGGATGAAATTCGGCAGTTTTGTGATAGTACTATTGTGTTAGATAAGGGAGCTTTAACTTTTTACAATGATCTCGAATCAGGGATTAAGGCATATCAGGCACTATAATTATGACAAGCAAAACGATTAAAGAAGTTGAAGAACAATACCAGATCCTAAAAAATACCTACTCAGCGGAAGATTGGAATAACCAAGATCTTCTCATGGGGAAAGCGAAAGTGATTGCTAAAACTAATATCCCTCTAGCGTATCGCTTGATGCAAAGGGTAAAAAATCTGAAAAATAATGAGGATACGCTTAGTTATTTAAATGAATTAAAAATCAAACTTGCTGCAACTCATCCTGAGTTATTGGAGCCGCGTTCTTCAAGTTCGTATAAGTTTATAAAGGTTCGGGATAAAGTGAGTTCAATGATACATCAGCTGAAAAAAATTCCGGAAAAAAAGAATAACCGTTTTATTTACAAACCATCTTTTATTTTTATATTTATTCCACTTATTGTATTTTCATTTTATCAAATTTTGTGGGCTAGCCCTAGGTTTGAAAGTAGGACCCAGCTCATAGTTAAGCAGCCCGATGGTATGACTACTTTAGATCCTACAATGGCGTTATTGTCTGGAATTGGTGGAAATCCCTCTAATAATGATAATGAGCTCCTTAAGGCTTATATCTATTCAAATGATATGATTACTTATTTGGAGTCAGAGTTGAGGATGGTTGAGCATTTTAGCAATCGCGATTACGATATTTTTAGCCGTCTCATGAAGAATCCATCTAAAGAGGAACTACACAGTTACTATAGCAATATGGTAAATGTAGATATAAATGACATATCAAATGTGTTCACTATTTCGGTTCAAGGATTTGATGCAAAGTTTGCCCAGATAATAGGAAAAACAATCACACAGAGAGCAGAATGGTTTATTAATGAAATAGGTCATAACTTAGCAAAGGAACAATTGGCTTTCGTAGTGAAAGAGCACGAAGTTACCGAAAATAGGTTGCAGAAGGCTAAATCAACTATACTTAACTTTCAAAGAGTTAACGGCCTTTTAGACCCAGAGGCAGAAGGGTTGGCATTTCAAAGGATTACTTACGAACTTGAAGGGAAATTAGCCGTAAAACAAGCGCAGTTAAATGCTTTACTTTCAGGGATGAGTGGAAAAGCACCGCAAGTCCTTGCGCTTAAGACTGAAATTACAAGTTTAGAAAATGAAATGAAGGTCCAACGTAAACGTTTAACACAAACAACCAGTGCCGATGCTGATAACTCAGTAGGGGAGCTCTTAGCTAAATATAGTGATTTTAAAATTGATTTAGAACTCGCATTGAAAGCATATGCTTCGTCTCAAGTTTCACTCGAAAAATCTCGTATTGAAGCATACCGACAGCTTAAGTATCTAGTAGTTATTGAGTCACCCACAATCCCTGAGGATGCAAAGTATCCGAAAGTTATATACAACCTGTCCTTATTTATTGCGGTCATATTAATGTTGTTTGTGATTGGCAGAATTGTCGCTGCGACGGTTGATGAACTTCGATAGCTTTTATATAGCTGCTGAGATGACCTAAAATTGAATAACAAGGGAATACAAAATGAAAGCTAGAGTTGCAACGATACATAATAGCAACACGTGGGCACATATTTTAAATATAACCAAAGAAATATTATCTAAAAATGAGTTAAAAAAAAATATATCTAATATACATTCCATTTCACTTTCGGAAGAACCGTTAGGACAATTCGAAGAAATAGGTCATTATTTGGACAGTGGAAGTGAAAATTGCTTATTTTTAGTTTTCGACCCACTTGAAACCGTCATTAGCCTGGCTTTTAAGATAAACGAAAATGTTGATGACGCTGCAAAACACTTCTGCAATGACCTCGAGCAGCTATATAAGTTCAAAACTAAATATAAGAATAGACTGAAAATTTTAGACTCTAAACAGACTCTAAACAATCCGTCTGCGTCATTAAATGAATTACTCCCAGTCGATTATATTCAAAAAGATCAGATTCCTCATATTGATATATACGATATATTTGCAGTGTATTATATTGCTTCGATTGATAACTTAAAAAGTATGTCTTCAAAGTTCTCTATTATCTCTAGTAATGCGTATGAAAATTCGAGTAATCAGTTACTTGGTGTTATCGACCGCTTATCTGAAGAATTATTTTCAAATAAAGAAAATACAGAGTTGGAATTGGAAAGTTTAATTAACGTTAATGGCGAACTAAAACTTGATAAGCGGTTAGCACTTGAGCAATTAAAACAAGTTCAAGCAGAGCTTGAACATTATTTTAAAAAATACACCTTCGTTAGTGATGATGCAAATAAAGTAAAAATTATTAATGAAAAATTAGAGGCTGATTTACGTAAAAAGCGTCGGCATCTGCGAAACATTGATGCTAAGTTAAATGAGTTAATACTCAAAAACGACAAATTGGTCACAGCGAATAAAAGCGAACTTTCAAGAGTATGTGAACTTAATGAATTCTTAAGTCAAGAAAATCAACAATTGATTCAACATACGAAAAATCAAGAATCGTTGTTGATTGAATCACGTTCTTCTAGAAGACGTATTAGCAAGTTGAATGATCGGTTGGAATATAATCTAGCTTTAGCTGAGAATAAAATTTTGTTACTGTCAGCTGAACATTATTCGTCAAAAGAGAAATCTAGACTTTTGCATTATTCACCGTTCGTTAGGCTTCTTAACAAATTAACTAGCAAAATGTCTAAATCAAAAGAAACTAAATTCATTGCGAGGATTGAAAATATTTGGTTAATAGAAAACTCTGAATTATTTGATGAAGAATGGTATTTGAATAGGTATTCAGAAGTTGCAGAATCTAGAGTTTCACCTGCAGAGCATTATCTTGATATAGGAGAAAATGCTGGCTATTTTCCCTCGAAAAAATTTGACCCTATCTGGTATTGTACTCGTTATCCTGATATTCAGTCAGCCAATTTTGGGGCACTGTTACATTACATTAGATATGGTTTTTCTGAAGGGCGCTTGCCAAAATCTAGCTAATGTCATTTTAATATATGGATTGACTTAATGAACTCTGTTTTACATAAAACTCTAGATCATATTATTTGGATCGGCCCAGGAAAGTTAAACGAAATACCTGAATGGTTAAGCGATACTAAACGTTTCACTATGTATGAAGCCAATGGTAGCTTTTCCGCTTACTTAGAACAGAAATACTCTGTTTTAAAAAACATTTCTGTTCTAAATTCAATAATTGGGTCCGACGAAAATACTAATTTTTATCAATACAATGAACCATATTTTGATGGTTTATCGTCACCAGATAAACTAAAAAACCGCTTTCCTGGATTAGTATTAGTTAGTAAAGAGCAAACACATCTCTCGTTAAAAAACATAATAAAAAATATAGAATCTGTGAATAATGTAGGTTTAATTATCGATTTTTTAGATGATGAATTTCTTCTAATCAATTCGCTAAAAGAAAACGAACTAGCAGAATCTTTTAATATGATTTCAATTCGGACTTCCATTGACGTCAATGTTGCAGAAGAATTAATAAAACAAAATTTTTGTTTTATTAATTCTTCTAAAGATCGTTTTGGAAATATTACCTCTACATTTATTCGGAATCCTTTGTATTTAAAAAATAGACATGACGAAGTTCATCTATTTGAACAGTGTAAAAATAACCAGATACTTACAGAAAATTTGGCCGACATCGAGGAGCAGCTTAATGAAAATAGAGACAAACAAGCGATTTACTCAAAGAAAAACGAAAATAATGAAAAATTAATTAGCACATTGAGAGAAAAATTGATTGATTTTGAGTATTTGCTTCAAAAATCTGAGAGAAATTTTCGAGACGCTGATAATAAGAATAGTGAATTAAGCGAAGAGTTACATCAGGTACAGCACTACAAAAACCAAAATAAAAATTGGGCTGAGTCATTAGTAGAAAAATGTAAAAATCTTGAGCAAAAACTCAAATCTGAAGAAATTAAAAAGGATGAGAAAACGAAAATTTTATCGTCTTTAAATACTCAATACGAGACGTTAAAGTCCGAGTTTGACGAAAAGTGTGAACTAATAGTCGAGCATGAATCCAAATCTAATTCTATGTTAGAGAAATTAGAAGAGGATACTAAGAAAATCCATGAATTAACTCAACTCTCCATAGAGTATAAAAAAAGTTTATCTTTACTAGATGATAAGAACAAATCTCAATTACAAACAATTACTGAATTAAAAGAGGCGTTATCTACATCAGATAAGACACTAACGCTCAATATTAAGTTGATGGCTAAATTACAAATCGATAGTGATGACCTACGCAAACAAATAAGTTTAGTAAATCAATCTGAAAAGCAAAAAACCGAACTGATAAACCAGCTTTATAATAAGTTGCAGAATGCTGCTACATTCATGAAATATTTACGTGAAAATCATCCGACAGTGTTGGATGAATTTGAATGAATAACAATAATCGAAAGTTAAATGAGTTTAAATCATTAGAAACAGATATTAATGATGCATTGGCTTTAATAGTCAACAGTAATGAATCAGATGTCTCTACTGGCTATAATAAAATCTTAGGCCTGATGGAGAATGATAGTTTATTTGACAAATGTGCACGCATTGTCAAAGAGGCTAACGAAATGAAAAAGAAACCTACGATCAGAATACTGTCTCACTTCGCTTGTACTGGTGGGACACTTATCTCAAAGTGTATTGCAGCACAGCCTAACGTTTATCTTATAAGCGAAGCGCATCCCTTTTCAGAACTCCATATTAGCCCTCATAAAACTAGATACTCACCAACTGACATTACGACATTAAGTCGATACGCAAACGTGCCCGACATTGATAGGTTAACCTCTAAAATTTTTAAACAGAATATTGATTCATTATATTCTCACTTATCAGAACTAGGGGGATCCCTAATTCTTCGAGAACATACGCATGTTGATTTTTGTCTAGGTGAGAAAGTGACGGATAAAAAGTCTGTCTCTCAGTTGTTAGAAAATGACTATAATATTGTTAATTTAGTTACAGTGAGAGATCCAATTGATTCTTATATGTCACTTAAAAAAAATGGTTGGATCCATTTTGAACCCCCAACTTTCGATGAATATTGCTCAAGGTATCTAAAATTTGTTTCCAATCTTCCAAAAAAAAATATATTGAAATACGAAGACTTCATTTTCAAGCCTAAAATTACTATGCAAAAAATGTGTGATATTCTTTTTATACCTTACAATGAAAATTTTGAAGACTACTTTGATATTTTTAATTTAACCGGTGACAGTGGTCGCTCTGGTTCTGAAATAAAGGAACGTTCTAGAGTTCACATTACAGATGATTTTAGATTTGAGATCGAAAATTCAATTTCTTATCAGGGGTTAAAAGATAAGTTGTTATATTGAATATCACCACTTAACCAATATAGATAATATAAAATGAGGTTGTTTTGCAAATAATTAAAATCAATAAGGATTGGCAATATCCAGCTATAACTGAAAAACATGCATATGACAAAATTAATTCTTTAAGAATTGAAAAAAATAAAGTGTGTTATATTGCATTCCCTTGGGCTACCTATATAGATAAAAGAAAAAATGGTAAAGATGCTGATTCTTTACTAAATGAACTAAAACAGGAAATGTCGAATTACGATTTCTTTACATTCTCAACAGTCATAACTGTATGTCAGCATATTCGGATGCTTGATATTATCGATCTATTAGTCGAGTTAGGCATTAGTGATATATTTTGGTCCCATAAAGTTAAAGAGCAGGATACAATCAATGGAATTAATATACATCCATTGCCACTATACCCTACTCAAGTTCTGGAATTGAATGATAAATCAGAAAAAGATATTCTTTACTCCTTCGTAGGTGCTAAATCAAATCAGTGGTATTTAACAAACTCGCGGGAGTTGATATTAGATACGATTGATAATAAACCTGATGTGATTATTAAAGGACGTGAAAAGTGGCATTATAACGATATTGTTTATAAGCAACAAGTTCAGGGGGTTCCTCTTGAAAGTCATTCTATTTCCGAAAATGATAGTAATACTAAAGAGTATTTGGAAATAATGAGCAGATCTAAATACGCGCTTTGTCCATCGGGATCAGGTCCAAATTCTATCCGATTATGGGAATGTGTGGAAATGGGAATAATCCCAGTTTTACTTGCTGATACATATAGCGGGCCAGATGATAATGATCTATTTGAGTCTTGTATAGTTAGAGTAGAGGAAAGTGAGAACGGCATTAAGGGAATTGATAAATTAATTAGAAGTATTTCCGAAGAAAAATATATGACTATGCTAAATAATTTGTCTTCATTAAAATTATTATACGGCAAAGACGGTTTTGTATATGATTTCGTTCAATTTCTTTTCAATATAGAATCAGAAGCAACGAGCTTTTTAGATATGGTTGAAAAATCTCCAAGAATTCTAGCTATATCATTAAACTCGAAAATTTTACTTCAGGAAATAGAAAGTCATGAAGATATAAATAAGTATGCATCCAATGTATTGCAAAATCCTAAGCAGGCAGGTATAAATTCCGTTAACATATTAAAAGAAATATGTGATGTGCGAGGTATACATTTATCATGAATAGCTCAATTATAATATCGATGTTTGGAAAACATGCAAATAGAACACCTTTTTCTTACGCAGCTTTCATAAAATTCTTCAATCGGAATAATATCATTATTGATAATGAATCCGAATCACCAGATATTATTTGTAGTGGGTTTCATATTGATATCGCAGCTGAGAGAGATTGGATTAATTCAATAAAAAATAAGAATCCATTTGTAAAAATATTAATCGTATCAGAAGAACCTCTGTGGGATATGACTTGGCATAAGAACCCTTTTGAAAATAAACAAATTTGTAATTCTACGGGGTTTGAATATTTCTATATTAATCACTTCAACAGTAAAGTGTTTCATTTTTCGAATATACCTTATTTTATAACTACAGAACCAAAGTATATTGCAAGGTATTTGATGCTTTTATCTCTTCATGAAAATTTAACACCTTCATCTTTACTGAGTTATTGGTCTAACGTAAAAAATTTAATTTCCTGTTTTGCAGAGAAAAGGGTTGATAAAAAATATATTGTATCGAAAAATGGATATCATACTCACAGTAATTTTAGAAGTATCCTTATTGAGCAGCTCGTCGGGTTTGGTGGCGCTCAGATCGAGGGAAAGGGTTGGAATACCGATTCGCCAAGACAAATTCTCCCCGATTGGCATGCAGATAAGCTGGCGAAAACTTTTAAAAACTCTAAATTTATGATGGCTATAGAAAATACAGACGCACCTAGTTATGTTACGGAAAAAGTTTTTGATGCTTTCAGCACGCTTTCAATACCCGTTGTAGTTAAATCCCAAGTGCAAGAGTTAGAAAAAACTTTTGGCGATGCTGCTGTAGTCAGTATTACCAATGAAAATGTTAACCTAATTAAATTGCTATTAGATATTAGGATTGATTTAGATTTCGCTGAGTTATATTTGAATAATTTGAGAAAATTACTTAGCCTATTCAGAAATGTGGAGCAGATTGATAAGCAGATTTCATGTCATACTTCATCTTTAACACAGGAAATTATTAAGGCCTTTAAACATGAATGATAAAAAAATTACAAGTAACGATGCTTTGAAAATCGCGTTTAAAAATAAATATAAGCGTTGGGTACCCGCAGTAGTCAAGGAAATTGGCGATAAAGCTAATGCCATGGCGCGTTTTGACGAAGATTTTTTCTTTGTATCATCCGAACCTTCTTTCTCTATAAATAAAAATCATAAAATCTTTACAGTAGGTTCTTGTTTTGCACGGAACGTTGAACAATCGCTAATCGGTAATAATGTTGATGTAATTGGATCTGAATTTACTCTAGCCAATGATATATTGCTTGGAACTGTAGGTGCTATGAATAACAAAGTTAACGCCCGCTCTGTTCTGAACAAATATAGCACGTTGTCTATTTGTGAGGAATTTGACAGGGTTTTAAATAATAAAGTTATTAAAGATAACGGCTTTATTTCTCTAGATGGCGAATTATGGATTGATCCGCAATTAGCCTCAGTCTTGAAACCACTGACATTCAATGAGCTATCAGAGGTTCGTGAGAAGGTTAACGATATTATTAAACAAGTTGTCGATGCTGATGTGGTTTTTGTAACTTTAGGGCTTAATGAAGTATGGTTTGATAAACTTACAGAAACATATCTCAACTCTAGTCCTCCTCCCTCATTGATGCGAACTAAAGATCCTAGGTTTGAATTTTCAACACCGAATTTCGAAATCGTTTACGAAAATTTAAAAAAATTTGTTGAGCTAGTAAGAGAAAACTCAAAAAAAGATGTGAAGTTTGTGGTCACCGTTAGTCCGGTTCCGCTATCAACTACTTGGACGAGCGCCGATATTGTTGTTGCAAACACTATCTCTAAATCGACGCTACGAGTTTGTGCCGAAAGATTAACTCAAGACTTTGATGGCGTGGATTATTTTCCTAGTTTCGAAATGGTCACTAATTCTCCAAAGTTAGCAGCGTGGCAGAACGATAAGTTGCATGTAGCAAAGCCGATGGTCGATTTCGTTATTGATAATTTTATGTCAACTTATTTCTTGGATTGATTGATAATGAAGGTATTAGTTTTAGGTTTCAGTGTAACCGCAGATAACGATGGATTTGTTGAGCGTTTTATAAGCACTAATTTTGAAAATTTAAAAGTTTCAAAAATTGCTCTGGGTGGAGTGCAACCGCACCATCTAGCTTTTCTAGTGCGAGATTTATTATCGAATAAGTCTTTTGATTTAGTTATCTTGGATATTTCGACAGCTGGGTTTCGCTCATTTTTAAAAAAGTCTATTTATTTACTATCTTTGATTAATATACTCAAGGAAGTGATGCTGATAGGAGCGAAACCTATTATCTTTGATATACCGAGAGCTGATATTGACCCTTATAAAGATTGGGTTTTTTCAACAAATGAAAAAATTTGCAAACTTTTCAACATACAATATATACGAGCTATTGATTACATGGAAGGTCCGCTCAATAATTATTTCCGAGATGGAATTCATACTAATTCAACAGGGGCTAACCTACTGGCAGAGGTCTTACTTAATAATATTAACAGTTCCATGTGTGACGAATTTTCTCCTACATATGATTCTTTACCAGAGGTGGTCAAAAGTATACAACTTGATATTTATAGTCCTGATGATACATCGTTCAACAAGGTGGAGTTTTCAAGAGCAGGTTATATTAAGTCTTTTCTTCAATTGAAGGAAAGTGAGATATTACAAGTGTCTGTTAGCGAACAACTTTATTGCAACGGAGTTTTTTATTTGATGGGACCGGAAACAGGAAAATTTCGGCTAGATTTTGGTGAGGATGAAAAGACAATTACAGCACTAGATTCTCATTGTTATTATCGTCGTCTTGGAGTTTCTTTTTTTGAAGGGATTTCGATACGTAATAAAATAACTTTAATAAACGATCCTATACGCCCAAATGTTGAGCTGATTAAAGGAACTTTACAAACAGGTAATATTTTAAACTATATTGGCGGATTTTTACTTAGCAATGTCCAAGATCTTAATGAAGCTTCCAACAAATTAGTTGATGTACTAAATTTTAATTTTGATCTAAATTACGTTTTTGAATAAATTGTAATGAAAGAGTTATAGTGCATTTATTTGTGCATAAATATATCTGGAAACAAAAATATAATGAAAAAAGCACTAATTACCGGTGTAACCGGCCAAGATGGCTCATATTTAGCCGAATTGTTATTAGAAAAAGGTTATGAAGTCCACGGAATTAAACGTCGAGCATCTTCGTTTAATACTCAACGAGTTGATCATATATACGAAGATGTTCATATAGAGAATGCGCATTTTAAATTACATTATGGTGATTTAACTGATTCATCTAATTTGATTCGTATCATGAGCGAAGTTAAGCCTGATGAGGTATACAACTTGGGAGCGCAGTCACACGTTGCGGTTTCGTTTGAAGCACCAGAATACACGGCAGACGTAGATGCTATGGGCACTTTACGGCTACTTGAAGCCATTCGATTTTTAGGCTTAGAGAAAAAGACTAGATTTTATCAAGCTTCTACCTCTGAGCTGTATGGCGAAGTGCAAGAAATACCGCAAAAGGAAACCACGCCATTTCACCCGCGCTCACCTTATGCCGTTGCCAAAATGTATGCTTATTGGATAGCTGTGAATTATCGAGAGTCTTACGGTATTTATGCTTGTAACGGCATTTTATTTAACCACGAGTCTCCACGTCGTGGTGAAACGTTCGTAACACGTAAAATTACCCGTGCAATTGCCAATATTGCCCAGGGTGCTGAAAGTTGCTTGTACCTCGGTAATATGGATGCTTTACGTGATTGGGGCCATGCCAAAGATTACGTGCGTATGCAATGGATGATGTTACAGCAAGACAAACCTGAAGATTTTGTCATTGCGACAGGCAAACAAATCTCAGTTCGAGATTTCGTCAAAATGTCAGCAAAAGAAGCGGGTATAACAGTTTCCTTCAGCGGTCATGGCTTAAACGAAGTTGCTACTGTCAGCGCCGTAAGCGGTGATGACGCACCAGGTGTGAACGTAGGCGATATAATCGTTAAAGTGGACCCTCGTTACTTCAGACCAGCTGAAGTGGAAACGTTGTTAGGTGACCCTACTAAAGCCAAGGAGAAACTTGGGTGGGTGCCTGAAATTACGGTTGAAGAAATGTGTGCAGAGATGGTTAAACATGATTTAGATAAAGCAAAACAGCATACATTACTTAAAAAGCATGGTTTTGATGTGGCATTAGCCAAAGAGTAGTTTCGAACTTAAATTAATTGTTAATAAATCAAAGATTAATTTGGGTGTTTCGGACACCCATTTTTGTGTTTAACCCTAAATTTTCTCACCATAAACCATATAAGTACTCCCGAATTCAGATAATAAGTGCACCACTCATGGTTAACTGGGGATA
>TARA_R110000765_G_scaffold324072_2_pt1 | contig 12439 bp, 11 predicted proteins | sample TARA_R110000765 | Tara Oceans TARA_R110000765 (sample SAMEA4398168) | marine metagenome | biome: Polar Biome; feature: [MES] marine water layer (ENVO:01000295) within the mesopelagic zone...; material: water (ENVO:00002006), including particulate matter (ENVO:01000060) such... | reverse complement strand
GCACGCCATTGAAATATCAACGGCATCTACATTGAGGGCGTGTACACCGTCCTTTGCAGCAGCTGTACCTATCACGGCTGCGCGTTCATCGACGCCAAAGGAACCTGCGTTGTCTCCTTGGTCGCCATTTTTACCACCAAGAGTCGAATATGTGCCGTCTTTAAGCTTTATAAATCTAGGTGTAGAAGTCGTAGACTGGACGCCATCGTGGTTGGTGACAGTTGCTACAGCGGTGACTTTGTTGTGCCATTTATTTCCTAGAACCCACGTTTCTCCGGCACTATTAGCGAGGTTTCTGAATTGAGCCTTTATAAACTCAGACGATTTTTCGTTATCAGAATTTTTAAGGACTTCTTCTGGAGATAGGCTAGTTCCTGATGCCATTTCCATAGAAAAGCTCTCCTCCAACGCTCCTGCGTCATAAACTTTCAAGTCAAACCTGGCGCCTGCTTTGGAATCTACAATAACTTGAAGACCTTTTGTGGTAGTCCCTTCCACGTTGGTAACGTTAGAATAGTTATACCCTTTGCCTTCGTATAAAGAGTTAACGAAATAAGTGCCTCCAGCGAAAGTATTTAAAAACTCTCCTCCACTTGCGGTGATGGTTCGTGCAGCCGCAAGTCCAAGGGGTTCGCCGCTTGACACGGACACTTCCTTGAAGTCGAACCCTTGGCCTGATACAGTGATTATGGCGTCTCTGCCAGCCTCCGTGCCTACAAACCAACCACTCTGGTGGGTTGCGTCAGCATCATTCAAAACGAAAGTGTAAGGGAAATCAAGGCTTGTAGCTTTAGCAACTGCCTGTACAATCGTTTTAGCATTAGGAAGTGAGAGCGATGAAGCTCCTACAGATAAAGTATGTTTAACAGCCCCTAGAGGTGTTGAATTTGTACCATCGCTACCTACAGTTGAAACGAAAATAGAGGAAGCGGCAGTGCCCGTATAGCTTGTTACGTACACAGCAGGACATACGCCTATGGGTATAGCTCCGGATGCCTCAAGACCAGCCGATGTTACAGCCCTAACGTAGTAAATACTATTAGTTCTTGTAAGGATTTCCAAAGCACCTAGAAGGCCTTGACCTCCTGTAGTGTCAGCAGGGCTTCCAAATGTTCTAAGTAATTGGGCTGCACTTGTAATAAGTGTTGCCTTGTTTTTAGGCCCTCTGGCTGCAAAGCCTACAACTCCAGCTATTGAGGAGTTTACTGAGGGTGGGTATTCGGAAAAATCTTTCTCGATTACATAATTTCCAGGACTGTTGTACGTTGCCATTATTTTATTTTAGAGTGATGAAAGGGATATCATCTTACGTTTTGCTAAAGTGTTAACGGGGGCCGTTAAATACTCCTTAGGAACTGTAGTTACTTGACGAGGGTTTAACCATTGGTGGATGTGTTCTACACCATCAAAAAGAACTATCCCTAGTCCTTGGCTGCTAATATTTTTTATTGTTATCACGTTTGAATCCTCTAAGTTATTTATGCATGTGTAACTTAAAATGTACGGAAATATTTAAAACTCTTAAATTTAAGGTTTATATAAATTGATTCCCTAAAAAGCCTTCTACATCACGTAGTATTTTGGCGGAGCATGTTAGGTGAAATACCCCATAAGCTTCGAAACTGTCCTCCTGAACCTCATAAATCTCATAGTACGTGTTCTGGAATTTAGGTTTTATAATATCTCCTGGGATTGCCTGTCTGCCTAAAGCCGCCTCTACGTTGGTTTTGTTGAAGGTAAAGATTTGGTCGTTTGTTAATTCGATTCCAAACTCTGCTAAGTTCTCTTCTATAGGCCTTGGGTCATAATGCCCAAACACGTGTTGTGGTTTGTAATACATAACCTTCCCTCTGTGCTCATCATATAAGCTATCAAAGTTAGTGTCTGAGGAATACTTAAAGATTAACATTTCAGAGCCTGCTAAAGCGATTAACTCCCCATCAATAATATCGAATAGCCCTATGTCTGGGTTTGAAGGGTCAAACATGTTAAGCTCTGAAGCACCTTCTCTTGCTATTGCCGCGTCAGCGAAAACTACAGTTTTAGGTTTAGAAGGGTTGTAGTGAAACTTATTCATTAGAATGTCGTGAATACAGGAGGGTCTTCAATTTCGTCCAAGAGTTCCTCAATTAAAACCTCTTTCTCTTTATTGCCTTCGTCCACTAGAGATGAACCATTTAATCTTGCACCTCCACCAGGGGAAGGTAAAGTGTCATACTTCCCTCTAATCCCTCCAAGAATAATCTTGCTTACGGCAGCCGCGTACCTCTGTATCCACCCAACGAAGAAGGGGTGTAAGGAATCAGAATTCAAGCTTCTAAACTGTACGATAACCTCTTCCGCCATCGTAGGTGTTGGGTGAAGCATTAAAAATCTATTATCAACAACATCAAATGTACCATCTCTAGAAAGAATCTTTCTAATCTGCTCTAAGTGCATCGTCATTAAAAGAAAATCGGAAATTGAGAAATCCCGCATTAGAAAGTTATCTTGGAAATATTTAATGAAGAAATCGAATTCTAAGGAACCTTGTGCGGCGGCTACAGCCAAAAGGGATTTCTTATAGACTACGTACTGCATGTTATTCATTACAAAGCGTGGAAGCTCGTAAATGTTATATGATGGTACGGTTGTAAACGTCATATAATTCGTACACCAAGAAGGTGCATGGTAGTCTAATTTTGAAATAGCTTCATCAATCGTGGTTAATATCTGAAAATCTGTTAACTCCACCCTTACGACAGGGGCTCCTAAGCGTGCTAGTACAAAGTCTTTAAGGCTTTCATAAAAAGCTCCCATTTCAACAGGGTCAGAGAAACGTCTACGGTTTAAGGTATCGTAGTCAATCTCCCCTAGTGAGTTCATAGAGCTGACGGACCTTGAGTCTCCTACAGCCGTTGCGAACGTGTTTCCGAAATTAGTCTTTGGTATTATTGATGGCATTAGTATTCACCTTTTGAGGTTTTGTCTTAGGCTTCTCTACGACAATTTTCTCCACTTTAACCTTTTTAGGGAGTGCAGGGATTTGTGCAGTAAGTCCTTTTACAGCTCTACTTGTAGGTATATCCACTTCTTCGCTAGGCTTTAAGGCGATGGTTGGGTTGCTTCCATCTCGTGGAATGTATACCATCCCTTGTGTGTTGTTTATGTATTTCATAATTGTTCTCCACTTATATACAAAAGAAGGGGGCTAAAAAGCCCCCTTCTTATTATAATTATTACTTAATTAATTAAGCACCTAATCTAGTGTTGAAAGAATTTTCAATACGAGAGAACGGTTGTGTTAAGAATCTTGAATCAGCGCCTACTAGACGAATGACTCGGTACCAGCGAGATGCAGGAGTAATAGCAGTTTTGCCATAACGAGTAATCAAGCCTTTACGTGGCTGGAAATCATCAGGGTTAACTACTGTTGGTAGCATCTGTAGCGGGATGTAAGGAGCATAAACATAGCCGCCTTCCATTGGATTAGAACCTTTGTAACCTACGAGGATTTCGTCCTCAGGCCACAGCGGGTCGATGTAAACATCATACTGACCAGCCCATTTGCCTTTGTATTGAATACTAGCACCTAGACTACCAGCCTCTTTACTTTCAACACCACCTTCAAGCTTCGCAGCAGAGTGGAGCATCGCAGCAACCAAAGGTGAAGTGATGATAAAGTTACCAGCACCACGATAGGTTGTCTTGTAGATGTCCTGCGCAGCAAAGTTTACAGCAGCAAGTAAGTTAGAGTACACCTCGCCTGCATGGCGTGGAGTTAGATTAAGAGCAGTAGTTGCAAAGTCTACGAAGTAAACGTTACGATTTGTGCCTGCTTCACCTGTGGCTAAACCTGCTTCCTGGTCAAACGTGAATGAACCTGGAGTCCAATCGTGGTCAAGAGGCATGCTATTAGGGTTACCTAAATCAAGGCCTCCTCTGTTAAACGCCGAGTTTGGACCTGTTACGTTGTTACCAGTAACATCATAAGCAATCATGCGCAAATCTTCAAGGATTTCACGGTCAATCTCAAGAGCTACTTCCTTACCTAAAAGGTCAGTTAGTTCACGCTCAAGGTCAAGGTTATGATACGCCTTCAAGTCTTGTGCAGCTTCAATCGTCCAGAGAGCACGGAACTTTCTAGTACGAGCGATAACAGCTTGTTGTTCGATATGGAAGTTAATCTCAGGAATTCCAGCACCTGTCGCTTCTTCACCAGCAGAAGTATTCAACTGTGTGAGTTGAGATGCATCTGGGTATGCGGCGATTTGTTTACCTATTGTACCACTAAGAGTACTTGAGAAGTCACCTGAGCTCCAACTTAGACCTGGGGAAGCGGCGTCCATGCCAGCTACTCCAGTTGTAGAGTTAGGACCTGCAGTTTGGCCTCTGTAAGTTAGTAAGTGCTTACCATATACAGACTGTGCAGTTCCGTTTACGGAGCGGTCGAAGCCCAAGTAGAACACTTGAGATACAGGACCTTGCATTGGCTGTACGCCAACAACCTTGTTAGCGATAAGTTCGGGGAAGACGCGGCGGACCAACGGGAAAGCAAATTTTTGGAAAGTACCTAGTTGGCCTACAGTTGTACTTTCGTCTAGAAGACCTGACTTGCCTTGTTCTGCGAGAACGTGGCGCGCTTGGTTTTCCAAAAGAACCGCTGTGGTTTCTCTAGTGTAGCTATCCTCAATACCTTCCAGAATCGGGGCCCACTTGTCACATAAAATGTTTGAAGTATTTTTTTCTAGCATAGTTTTAATTCTGTTGTGATAGACGCAATACGTCTTCAGTGAGGAACATGTTTGATGAGGACGTTGCCTGCATCTTTGACTCATTACCTTCATTGGTAATTACGAGTGCCTTTTCAGAAGATTTGAAAGGCGCTTTTTTGATTTCGTGAAGGTCGGTCATATCTTCGCGGAGGGAATCTACAGCCGTTTCCAGCGTGGTATTCTCGTTCATCATTTGTGCTACAGTTTTGTTGAGGGAATCCACTGACTCTTGAAGCTTTTCGTTCTCACCTTTAAAGAAAGAAACAGCAGACTCGGAATCCTGAGACTCGACATCTTCTGCAACGATTGCTTTCAAAGACTCATACACTTGCACAGCACGGTAAGTCTCATCAGTATTTTTTAGCTCTTCTAGAGCAGTAGCTTTTACTTCATCAATCTTCATACGAAGATAACCGCTTACTTTAGCAGTCAATTGGGAAACCTCAGCTTCCACTTTTTCAGTAACTACACTCTCAATCAGAGTGCCGATTTCTTCAATACCCGTGTTGGAAATTCCTTCGGGGAGAAGTTTTGCAATGTCGTCAAGTAGTTTTTTCATAATATTATTATTGTCCTATCTTTAGTATCTATAAATCCTTAAAGAAAAGTGTAAGAATTTTTTAATTTTTGTTTAAATGTTTCTTTAAAGCTTGGATAAAGACTTTCTCAGCTTTAATGTGTGTCACTTCTTGTGACGCTTTTTCGGTTGTTTCAGAAATCATTTTAGATTCTAGTAGCCCAGGGAATGCCCCTTGACAAGATGGGTCAGATACCATGTCCCATGTAATAAGCCGCAAATTCTCATTTACGTTGTAAGCGTCAGAGTCTGAATCATAAGACAGTCCTCCTACAGCTCGTGACGAAATTCCAATCTTTACACCCGCCTTTAAAAGCTCTTGAAGAACTCTGCCTGCTGGAGTGTTGAGGATTTCTGCTTCACCTATAACTTTGTTACCTTCCATGTGAAGTCCTGTTATAAGGTGTGATGCATTAGTAAGATGTACTATCTCGTCTTGAGGGTGGTCTAATTCTCCCACCAAACGACGTTCGGCTAGAATAGGTTGTAAGTTTTTAACTTCTCTTTCTAGCAAGGTCTTCGAGTAAACTCTCTTGTTACCATTCTTTTTGTGAGCTTCTTGGAATAAACCACGAACCTTCATGTTTCCCTTACCTTTACCTTCAGATAGAATCTGTAGCTCCCCAAAAGAATATACGTCGCGCAATAAACTCATTACTTTACTTTCCCCATCTCAAAAGAGATAAACTTGTCAGTAAGGCCTTTTTTCTTCTTGCCTTTCTTCTCACCTTTCTTTTTAAGTTTCTTTTCACTTTTAGGTTTTTCAAGGTCTTCAGGGGGTTTACCACCTAAAGCTCCTACGCCAACCATACCCACACTTGTCATTTCTACTTGAAAACCGTTTTTGCCTTTACTTTTTAGTTTCTTCTTGGAAAGTTTTCTAGTGGTATTTTCTTCAGCTTCCTCATGAGCGACAGCATCAGCTATGTCAGGGTCTCCCTTCTCACCTTTAGGGTCTGCTCCCAAAGGCTTGCCTTTCTTCTTAAGCTTTTTGGATTTTTTCTTAGGCATCTCATCTTTAGGCTCTTCGTCTACAACCTTTTCAAAAGCAGGGGCTTTCTTAGACCCTTCAATCATTAAGTTGCGCTGCTCATTTGTGAGTTCTGGAAGTTCTTCCTTGGAGTTGAGACCTACAGCATGCACTGATGCGTTAGAACTTCCTATACCCATCTGGGCTAGGATATCATCCGCTTTCTGCATTACTGTTTTTGCCATATTAAGCTTCCTCGTCTAACTGAACGAAAAACTCGCCTGATTCTTGGTCTTCGAAAAGCTCTCCAAGGGTAAAGGTTTTATTCTCCAGGTCAACGCTTTCTAAGAGAGTAGTCGTGGTTTCATCAAGTGAGATACCTGAATCAGGGGTCACTTCGAAAACTTCGATAAACTTAGCATCGTTAATAACTTCAACAGATTCAGATAGGATATACGTAGAATCACCACGTACAATAGTACATGCGTTCTCAGTAATAACCGCTTCTTCTTTAGCGCTTTCTTCGACGACAGCGTCTTTTACCTCGTAGCCGTAAGCTTCGAGAATGTTTTTAGCTTCCTCATTGGAAACAAAGTTGTGTTCTACAAAATTCATAATTTTTAAAGGGTGAGAGAGTGCTCTCTTAGTTATTTAGGGACGTTGTTGTTTTTGTGTGTACTTATTTATTACCAGGTTTTAGCAACCCTTCCAAGACACATAACTTTAGCGCTTATGTTGGTATCGACATTTGAACCCATTGTTCTAGCTCCCCATTGCATGTAATCCGTGTTGAAGAATCTCAGCGTTATAAGTTTATCGGCATTGACTGAGGTAGATTGTTGCCTTGGGCAAATAATGGCCGTGTAAATTTCTGTCATATGGGTACCCCCCCAGTAGTGGGTGGCGGCCATGCCACCGAAATCATTCCAGCTATGTCTTCCTGTGGATTCCCACTTGATAATAAACCCATCAGGGAAAATATACTCACCTCCTATCTTAGAGGTAGCAGCGGAATCTACGGGGTTGATATTGCGCACAAGGGGAGGCTCAAACATGCTAGCGGATGCGGCCCACTGCGCAGTGGTAACAGCTGGCGTAGAGCCGAACCCTGTCCCTCCGAAGTTGACGACGTTGTCCTCTGTAAGCATGTATTGGCTTACTGCCTGACCTCCTACGACAAGCGACGGGTCGTAGGCCATGTTTCCTATAGCTTGGAGCCTGTCTAGCCACTGCGCGTCGGTAAATTGGTCATGTTGGTATGGGCCCGTGGTGGCATGCGAGCCAATGAGTTTAGGGAAAAAGTATTTGCCTGGCTTCTCGGCGCCAACTGTGTTGTCGCCGAGGTTATTATTAAAAGCTACATAATATTGGTTATACATTGGGTCCTCTGGGAAGAAGATGCCGTTGAACCACCAGCCGAGTGGCGCATGCCAAATATTTCCATTATTCGACCAGGGAGGGATTATTGCATCCGGACCTTCGTCATCATACCGTGAATCTACAAAGTCTTTAAGGCTTACCTGTGTGGTTACCGGAACAGAACTCAGGTCTCCAGCAGAATTAAAATTTAAATAGTGACCACTTACATTTTGTGGCAGCAAATCCGATACAGTCTCTAAAAATTCATGAAGCTGTGAATCCTTATGGTTTACATTAGTATAAGTGCTTCCATCTTCAGAGGAAAGGACATTTGAAGGTACTGGTAATGAGATATTTACATCCTGTATCTGACCTAAAGTTCTATTTTCAAAAGTTGATTTGTCTAAATACCCCACTGCCGAGTCCGCAACTAGAGTTGATGTAGTATAATCGTCAGGGTCAGGGGCAGATTGAATCTGCTCTTGTAAATTAACACAAGCCTCTAACAGACCTGCTATTGGCAAATTGTCTACTAAGTAAGAGTAAGGGTCCTCTTTCTTATGTCTTCTTATAGATTTTGGAGAAAATTTCATTTTAATACCCAAATGCTATGCCTCGGATTGATTCCAGTTGGCCAGAGCGCCAGTCGTTGTGTTGTTGTAGCCTGACAGTGGCGCCGTGGATGTCGAATGATTGTAGTTGAGCAGAAAGATAGTTTTGGTGATAGCTGGTGGTTGTGCCTGTTATCCCCGGAGTACCACATACGTGAACTCCTAAACATTTATTTCTAAAAGATTTAGGCCAGTTTAGTCTAAACGTGTAATCGTAATTGGCATCGTGGGTACCTGTGGACCACTGAATATGGAAACCATTCGGCGCCATGTAGCTGCCATCGCCGGACCACATATCGCCAGGTGAAAGGTCCATGTATTTCCCTCGAGGGTTGTCCATGTGAAATGGTGAAGTCCACCAGTTAAGTTCGTTTTCGCTGCCCCAATCGAGGTCAACCATTGAAGATACTATTATAGCTAAATCGGCGATGTCTTGCATAGTTGCTGCGCGGGCATTGCCTGCGCCGGCACCGAAAATAGAATCAATATAACCATCTGTAATGTAAGGGTTATCTTTTGAAGGTTCGTAACCTGCAGTTTCAAACATGGTTTCAGGCCAATTGCCATCACTATGCGCGGCATGGAACTGAGTGGTGCCCCATCCATCCGACCATCCAGTGGATTCGGGCGAGCCATCTGGCCTCAACCCTTGACAAGTTATAGGTGGATTGGGCCAGCCTTTGCCGAACGATTCCCAAGAGTTCGCGGCGGTGTGCTCGATGTCTGTGAACTCGGATAGCATAGTAGCCCCTACAAGGACGTCGTCAGCTTGCCATTGGCCTGAAACCTTTTTAAGTAATTGCCCTGTTGAAGGATTGTCAATATTTACGTTGTCAAAAGACGTCGATAGAGTATCTTTTAAAAGTTTAGGGGTCCATACCCCACCTTCAAAAACCAGACAAAAACCTGGTTGGGGGTTAGTGGCTACGTCCGTAATATTGCCAATGGTTCGAGATTCATAAGTAGTTTTTAATAGAAAGTTGTTAAGCCAATCCCCCGTTACAAATACTTCAGCAGAAGGTATAGCATCTATTTCATTTTGTAGAGATACACAATTCTCTATCAGCCCATCAATAGGCATGTTATCGACCTCGTAATAGTAAGGGTCGTTAGGTTTAAAAAATCTTATATTTTCGTTAATCATAAGGGTTACGGTGTGACAACAGCTGCTGTAAGATAGCATAAGCTGGTGCCGGCATGGCCGGAGCGGCCGTGCATTCTCTCATTTCTAAAGTGGATGTATTGCCAGCTGTAAGGGGCGGTGCTACCAACGCGAATATCTTGGTCACCAAGCCAGCTGTTGCTCCAAGTAGTTACGTGAGTAAAAAAGACGTCGCGATTACCACTGTTCCATCCATTTGTAGGCGCGGGATAATAAGGGTAATAATGTGTCCATGACTTTTCCGTCCATACGCTTTTGGCTTTAAAGCCTTGGTATAGGCGTATGTCTTTAAGGGTACCATTGTCATTATACTTCCCTGGCAAAGTTACCTGATTTTCATTGGGGTATGAGGCATTAGTTTCGTGCCAGTGCGGGTTTGGCCCAGGGTCGTCTGTCCAGGGGCCCGTAAGGACATCAGCTACGTCTAGCAAGGTTTGAAGTGATATAAAAGAGTACTCGTTTTCAAAAAACTTCAAAGTAGCCCATGGGTCTTGAGCCCAGGGAGTCCCATTCGGGTTCACGTTGGTGCTCATAATAGCAAGCTGCTCGTCATTAGGCATCCCTGGAATCGTAAAAAACTGTTCAGTGGTGCGGTTCCAGCCGAGTCCCCAGTTATCGGAATCGGAGGAATTAGGGTCGTGGAAAAAGTCTACCATATCATGCAGAGTGGTCTTCCCTCCTGTATCCAACGTATGCACCCATTTCTCTCCATCTGAGAACACAAGACTGTCATCTGGCGCGTTTGCGGTGCCGGAGGTTATATTTAAGTACTCTAAACCATCAGCTTTTACCCTATAAGGATTCCACGTACCCTCTTCTGAAAAGACTAAAACATCTCCTTCTTCAGGTAATCTACCAGTAAAATCAACATCACTCACACCGCCTAAAATTCTTGAATTGTATTCAACTATAGAAACAAAGTTTTCCTCTACCCATTGCATTCTTGCAATAGTTTCTAAGGAAGGGTACTCATCAATCTGTGCTTGAAGTCTTTTCTGGTTTTCTAACAAATACTCCAAAGGGATATTATCGACCTCGTAATAGTAAGGGTCGTTTGGTTGATACATTGGAATATCTTCTATAATTTGGTCAGCCATGTTAGATTAGTTTGTCAAGGTCGAACAGGTTGGTAGACCTTATACCTTTTGACATAGAACTATCTCTCCCCTCTCCACCCCTAGTACCTTCTGTAGTTGAACGGTAAATGGAAACAAAACCAACTTTTTCACTTGCAGCATGTTTTGCATTCGCGAAGAGACAAGCGGCAGATTCATCAATATAGTTTCTCATATATCCTTGCCAATCACTGTTTAAGACTGGTATGGATACAATAGGGAAGGTGCCATTTGTGCTATCTTGAATCATCCCAGAAACTCCTCCGAATATAGCCTCTCCTGTGGCATAATTTTCATATTGGTGGTAGTATGCAATGTCAGAATCCGCAAGGGATGAGACTGAGGATACGGGAGACATGTACCCTTGCCCATTAATTTGGTCTATAGGTGTCCCTCCAAAATATTTCACTAGTCCTAAAGGGACACTAGTTGTTGAGGACAAATCATAGTAAGTTTTTACGACACCCCGTGTGCCCATCATCAAACGGAAAGGTCCATAGTTTTCATAAGTTAGAAGAGTTACTCCAGCTGCAGCGCCAGCTTTGCCGTTAGAACCGTAATAATCCAAGCCTACGTTATTCCACCATTTACCCGCAGGTCCATGATACCCAGAGCCTGAAGGATGGGCGCCGTTGACCCTAACGTTTGCAGCTTCAATCTTAGAAGAATCCGCGATATTCCAAATATAAATTTGTGAGCCTCCATAATGAGCTGACGTATCTCCTATGTCTGGGTCTCCTGTCAGACCTGCGTATCCGTACTGGTGCTCCAAGCCTGAACCTTCTATGTTGTAATAAACCCCTGACAAGTCACCAGAGGACGCGTCCATAAGGAAATTGGTGTTATTTACCTTAACACTGCTATCCCCTACACATCTAACACACATACCTCCCGTTGCGGCGCTTTGTTGAGACCCTAAGGTTACGGTGTCTCTGTTGTAAGCATTACTGCCTACGTTAAGTGATGTAGCGAAACCCATGTTTCCATGCTTTCCTGCCGTTGTAGATAATAAAGTACTTGTAAACCCATTAGGGTAAAACTTAAAGCTTCCTGAGCTTGTTGCGGCTGATATCGTTGGATTCCAAGTGTCCACAGTGTTAGCGGTATCGTGAGGGTAACCTCCTAAATTTTTCATCTCTAGGGATGAATTCTTATTGGAAACGATGCACGCTCGTAGAGCTTGTATTTCAATCTTGGAATGATTCTCAGGAGTTCCTGTTAAATCATAACCTTTAATGTCTAGCTCCCCATTTCTTTTATGTGCATCAAATATTATAGTAGATTTGTTCTCAGACAAGCACCCAACCCCAAACCCAGAAATCTTTGTAGGTCCTGAGATAGAAACGGTTGAGTTTCCTTCAGCACAAATCGCAGCTGTTTTTTGAACCTCTAAAAGATGAGATGCATTAGAAATCGAGCCAACACGATATGCTACAGTAGGGAAACATTTATTTCCTTCTAAAGACACGTAGGAATTATTTTTAGATTCAAGTGCATACCCTTTACAGGCTACGGTGGAAAGGGATGATGTTGAATTCGCACCTAAAGAAATGAGTTCCATGTAAGAATTATCCGCAACAATTAAAGGAAGATAATCTTTTCCTAAATGCCCTCCTCCAAAAGAGGTCATAGAACGTCCATCACTTCCACCTCCAACAACTCCATACTTTTCATGTACATTAGCTGTTTTTTCATACGTAACTGAAGATTTAGTTGCATGGATGTTATGCGTTCCATTCCTGTCTATGTGTACTTGTGCGTTACGAGTTCCTTGAGCAGCTCTCTTAGTTTCATTTACTGCAGATATATCATATGCGGCAGAGTAATTGTCAATTCCGTACCCATATACTACCTCAGATGATTTTGCCGTAAGCCCATTCCCTTGATTGAA
>TARA_R110000765_G_scaffold271719_3_pt1 | contig 12439 bp, 9 predicted proteins | sample TARA_R110000765 | Tara Oceans TARA_R110000765 (sample SAMEA4398168) | marine metagenome | biome: Polar Biome; feature: [MES] marine water layer (ENVO:01000295) within the mesopelagic zone...; material: water (ENVO:00002006), including particulate matter (ENVO:01000060) such as...... | reverse complement strand
TTCTGTGGTTTCTTTTTATTTTGAATAGCATCATTATATTCATCTTCTACATCCTCGTATAACACCTCCAGTTCATCTTCATTCAAAGTACTGAATAAATTTTCCTCGGGCACACTCTTAGCCTCGATAAAGCGTTGCCATTTATTTGAGTTAAGACTTGGAGAAAAGATATAAATATTCTCTGGTTTAAAGTCTTTACCGTAGAGCTTATCTCTTCCCAGCGCATTAATTATCCAGTTAGTTTTACCTGACCTCTGACTTGCTCCTACAATTGCAAGTTTCATAGGGAGGTCGAATATCTGTTTTTTTTTTGTATAGAACTTCTCAGCATCATCTTTCACTTTGAGTATAGTTATCTTCTTCATTATTTATTTATATACAGAGAAATTTTTATAATTCTATATTATATAAAATGGATCAAACCTCTGCCTTAATGAGTTCTAAAAATGCCGCTATGTCAAATGTAATGAGTAAGTACTCATCGAAGCTTATGAGTCAGGAATCAGCCAAACGTGCTAAAGAAATGTTAGAGGATAATGTTGGAATGGAGCTTATTAACGCTGGTCTATCCAGCGGGAAGCTCGGGGAATTGGGGAAGCACTTAACAAATAAGTTTTTGGGTCGGGGAGCTTTATCTAAACTGGGAGATGTAAATGACGCTGTTAATGCTTTTGTCGAGAAAGGACACGCAGGTGTGCTGGAGCACTTCGCGAACAAACCTGCTGGAACTGGTCTCTCGCTCAGGTCTATCTGGCCCGATGGAACAGGAGAGCGGCTTAAGGCCCATATTAGAAATACATATTCTTCGAGAAGAGATGCCGTTGTTGATTTAGGGAGTAGATTAACCTCGAGTTTAAGAAGTAAGTTCGATGAAGAACGGGCTCGTGGAGAAGGATTATTAGATCGTGCGGGTAATGTTGTCGAAAGAGCGAGACCTGCTGCTATTGTAGATAGTATTAATCATACGGGAGGAGCTGTGAATGATAGGCTTAAACAAACTATTGGGGTGGCACAAGAGAGAGCGGCTGGTGCGGCGGCGGCAGTGCAAGAGAGAGCTGGTGGAGCGGCGGCGGCGGTGCAAGACCGAGCGGCTGGAGCGGCGGCTGTAGGACAGAAACGAGCGGCTGAAATAGCAGCGAGAGCCCCAGTAGGAGCGCGAATCCGACCTGAGGATTCCCCTGCGGCGGCTGAAGGATTATCTATGAGAGATAAGGCTCGGGCTATTCTGGCTGAGAAAAAGGCAGCTCTTAAAGCAAAATTCCCAGACGCTTTTGGACAGAAGGAGGCTCGAGACGCGGCTGCTAAAGCAGTACTCCCAAAAGCAGCGGCACCAGCGGCAGCGGCAGCAGAAAGAGCAGCACCAGTAAAATCAACAATAGCAAGAAGGGCTGGGCGAGGAATGCGTCAATCTTACAGCGCCACTATCGAACAAGTTCGTAGAGCGCCCGAGGCATTAAAACAAGCGGTCCGTAAGCGCTTCATGGGAACCGACGAACAAATTAATTTAGAAGATGAGATTAATAGACGGTCTGCTAAGGCGGGTGTTCTTGCTGCCGCTGCCAGAAGACAAGCTGTAGTTGAAACACAGGCCAAACGAGTCGCCATCGCTGCGAAACCAGAGAATATCCTCCGACCTTCTATAGAAAGACCCGCAAAATTAACTTTACCAAAAAGTAGTGGCGGTGTTCAGTTTGCTGAAGAAGCCAATGAATTCCGTTTCAGACCTGGCGAAGAAATATAAATAATATAGAAAATTATATATCTGTATTTTATAGAAATGAGTATACAATTTGCAGGTCAAGGTCCAGCACAAATATCATCCGAAATATTAGGAGGCGCATCTATGTTAGGCGCAGCGAGAGGTTCAGTTACTAATGTATTAGGCGGCGCAACGAAAGCATTATTGGGAGTAGATTTGGCAGACCAAGAAATTCCCTTTTTAGGTGAAATAACTGACGGGCTTACAGTGGCGGCAGGTATCGGCAGTTTGGTGGCAAGTGCCTTCGAAGGCACGGGAAAAGAACCCGATGAACCAGCTGAATCGAATCTGGGTCCAAGTATAGGTGGCTCATACGGCACTTAAAAAAAAAAAATAAAATAATTAATTAAATATATTTAACTATTTTATAAAATGTCATACATTAAAGTCCAAGCAAACCAAGCAACGATTTCAGCCACGCAGAACCTTTTAGATTTTGAGGTTCCAGATTATATTAAAGGAATTGATATGGGAGAATCTTTTATTAACATTAATTACACTATTGAGACCACTGAAGTAGCTCCCGCGACAGGTGTTGGCGTTCATAACTTTATTACTTTATTCAATGGAGCTGGGGTAGATAAATCTAACGGATTATTTAACTCTTGCTTAGTAAGAAATGTTTCTCTAACGGCTCAGCGCGGTGGTCAATTAGAAAGTATTCAACGCGCGGATTTACTTAACCAGACCGTTCAGCAATTCACAAAAAATATTGGAGATATTCAGGGTGAACTCCATGAATCCATTTTAAATCTTCCTTTCGAGTTCAACTACGGCTCAAACCAGGCAAGAAACCTTGTAACTGAGGGAACGATGGGGGCCTCTACGGACGTCACTCGCTATGAGCGCGAAGGTGTTATGCGCGTCAATCTTAAGGATGTATTGGGATTAGGATCGTCTGTGTTAAATCTCGAACAGCTCGGTGCTCTTCGTCTTCATATGGAGGCGAACCTTAACAAATTCACAATTAAAGAGGTTCCTTGCTTTACGGATGCTGCGCCACCAGCTATCGCAGGTGGTCTCCCCGAATACTGGATAGCAAACAACGAAATTGCTCTCTCGGCAGCAAACCCAACTGAGTTATTGTTTTACGGACCAAAGGATATGCAAACCTTCCTCTCAAAGAAGAACTGCCCTTTCCATCTTGGTATGAAAGTAAATTTTGTTATTACTGGAGCAGGTAATACAAACACGACCGTAGAAGCTATTATTACACAAATGATATGGCAGACAGAAGCGGCGGGTGCTGGTCCACCTATCGTTCCCGCTGGAGCGCGTGTTTTGGTCAAATTCTCAAACGCGATTTTTGACGCTGCGGTAACAGGAGCTCTTATTGATTTGGTTACTATGTACCCCGTATATGCTAAACCAGGTTCTGTAATGGCATTTACCAAAGCTGAGTTAGTTGTAAAGACTGTGATGAGCCCTCCAATGGCTCGTGGATTGAGATACAGGACCTACGAGACCACGCAGGATTTTGCTGGAGGCTCGACAACCTTTAACCGCTCGTATGAGGTCGCGGGAAACGCCGTTGCGAGTTTAGTATGCTTTGATTCGGCAACTACTGGAACTGAATTCTCATCTTCAAAAGAAGTGGATTTAAATTCCTACCAGCTGTATGTAGATAATGTTGGCCAGACTGACCGCCCAGTAACTATTAGAACTGCCGCGCCTTTCTCGAAATCTCCACTCCACGGAATATTTATGGAGAAAACTCTCGAAATTATGGGTCTTCCCTACAAAAATAACTTAGACACTCTGCCGAAACAGATAAACGGTCTTCCTGCTCTTGACCAAAGTGAAATTATCCCTGAGAGTGAAATCTTCACAGCGGAGGCTCAAAATCGCGTAGTTGTGCTCCCAGTGATGTATGAACAGACGGGTGCCAGAAAAATCTTAAACATTGACCTTGTAAAGGATAAGGCTGGTGAGAACTTAAACCTCGTGGTCTTCCACCAAGTCCAGAGAACTGTTGACTATTAAATTGGGGCATTCATTCATACCATATTTTTTTTTAACACCGTTTATTGTTTGTGTTCGACCCCGCTTACATTTATGATGATTTTTACCACATTCACATAATATAGGCTTAGCAGTTATTGTAATAACATTTTCTCCATCACATTTTTCAAATATACATATAAAAGAGGTAGAGAACCACCAGTTAATTTTAATAATATGTAGTTTAAGAAGTTTATACCCCGCGTCAAATATTTTTTGTAGTCTGGGAGGAGTAAAATTATAAACACCAAATATATAACAAAACTTATTAGGATTTAATTTAATAGTGTGTTGTAGCCATTTTGTCCATAATGAATATGGTGGATTACCTACTATAATATCTACTTCTTTATCATATTTAAAGAAGTCTTTATCTTCTGTAATCTCGCAATAATCTTTAATACACTCTGGAAAATTATCCAAGAAGACACCTCCGCCTCGGCTTGGATCTAACACTTTATCAGTAGGTTTAATATCACATAAATCTATCATTAATTCTGCTACTGATTTAGGTGTATATATAACATCATTCGGTTTTTGAGCGTTTCTTACTTTTATTTTACCAGTAGCCATTATATTATATACAACTATTTTTTATTATAAAGATTAATATCTACATATATATTGCTAAAAACTTAGCCGTTAATTATTAAATTGATTCTTTTAGGTTTTACCTCCCCCCTACTAAGAATAATTTAAACTTATAAAGTTTTGATTATTTAAATATTGTTAGCTTCTGTATTCCATGACGATGTCTTGTATATTATAACAGGCGAGTCTTCTACTATTTTCAAAGGCTTTATTTTTTTTGTAAATATAAAAGGAGAAGGCTTAATCTCAAAATGTTTAATATTTGGTTTAAGTTTATTAATTCTAAAGTATCTTGCAATAGACCTTGGACCAAACGACTGGAGAATATACCTACACTTCCAGATTTTATATATCGGCTCACTGTTTATTTTTTTTATATTAGTAACAAAATATTCAAATAAATTTTTTAGAAGTGGATGATGTGGCTGATTAAAAAAAACAATATCCATCTCTATTTTATTTTTATAGGAAGTTATGAAGTTATCTGTATCTATAAAACTTAGAGAAGGGTCTTTATTAACGACATCTAAATCCGCATATAATCCACCATAATGATATAGTATTACCCACCTCCCTAAATCAACCTTCTGGATAGGCTTTGTTATGTTATTCCAGATATCTTTTATAATAGAATATTTATTAATTAATTCTTCTAAGTCTTCTTCAGACCACAGCTTATAAGTAGTTTCTGGTATATCAGACCAAGAATTTTGTGATTGGGTGAAGATGGGATCCCAATATCCATCGTAATTTAAATATATTTGGTGAATAAGCATTTATTATTAATGGAGATTATTATTAAGAAAACTATCAATATCAAAAAATATTTAATTTAAATTTAAAAAATAATATGATTTATTTTTTTTATAAGTATTATATATAAAATGTCATCGAATTACTTATACCATTCCGTATCTCCTGAGAACGAGCCAAGTGGCGGCGCATTCACAGAATTTGCCATAGCAGACTACGTCCTTAATTTCCCCCAGCGTAAAATTGTGGCGGGTTCGATTCGCATATCGGCCAATGTTGTTATTACCGATACCAAAGCTTTATCTCTGGCAACTCAAAATCTCTACGTGGACCCGCTCGTCGGCGCTTCAGCGTTCTTCGACACGATGACGACCAGTTTAGATAAAGTCGGTCAGGTAGAATCAATTCAGGATTACGGCCGTTTCATTAAAACAATAGCTCAGGCTAAAGAAAGTCGCACTGATATGTTTAAGGGTTCGGCTGTCTGTGAATTAAAGGCGCCCAACGCTAACTGGGTCAAGGCTGTCCTTAAAGGTACCTCGGCCACTCGCACTGAAGCCGCTGGCGCTGATGCGGCTGGTCTCGTTATCAGTGATGACGCAGGGTTCTCAATCAAACCAACCATCTGCCTTAACTCTGCTGTGGGCGGCGACGGAACCATGTCTTTCCGCAAGACAGGATCTATCCGCCTCACGCTCCGTGTGGCCCGTGCCCTTGCTGCCGCCTATGGGCCGAGCGTTTCCACAAGCACCGAAGGTACCTCTGCTACTATTTCTCTTAAGAATATGAAGGTTCATTTCGCCAGTGTTCCCGACGATGGCACCGACGCACCGATGACCATGAACAACATTGTTAATATTCAGTCTACTATTCAATCCACCTTCAGTAATATCTCGTGCCAGGTCCCAGCCGTGTGCCGTGCTGTGTCCGCAACAGTTATCCGCGCCGACCATCAAAACAAGGGTGGTCTCGATAACCCGCTTCAGTGCGAGGTTTTGCCAGAATTTAAAACAGTAGAATTTATCTACAATAACACAATTAACAACTCTTTGGTTTCATACCAGATTTCAGATTACGCCGAACTTTTAGAAAGATATGTCAGGTCAGTCAGCGACAGCGACCACGCTCAGACATCTATGTGGGAGATTAAACATAACAACGGTTTCGGCATCGGTCTTACCTTTGACGGCCTAATGGATTTACGCAGACAGCGTTTCCAGATTCAGATTTCGTCCAATGTTTCGTCTTCAGAACCATATGCCATTAGTCTTTTCTTCTTCGGCGTCCAGACTATTTAAGAAATAATTTTTATTTAAATTTAAAAAATAATATGATTTATTTTTTTTATAAGTAGTATATATAAAATGTCATCAACAATTAATATAATAGACCCAGTTTTCTTCAACGGCCAGACTCGCGCAGAGTTTCGTCTCAACCACCAGGATGTAGCGTATCTCTCAAGTGGATGCTACCTCGCTCTCGGCGGCTTCGGCACTGACGCTCTTCTCACTGAAGTGAACTACAACAGACGCGCGGGTGTTGCTGGTCTCGTTTCATCTATCCGCCTTCTCAACGGCGGTGATGTTCTCGCTCAGCTCGACCACGCAGGTTCGTGGTTAGCTTTCCGTGGTCTTAACAAAGATAATGCCGACGCATTCTCCAAAAAGATGGCTCCGTGCTCCGCAAGTGCTTTGATGCATCTTGGTATTGCCACTGCCGCAGACCAAGAAATTATTGGAACAGCTGACTTATCAACACAGCGTGGGCAACCAGGTACTTCAGAACTCGAATGCTCTTTAGGATATTTACCTATCACTGAATTCCTAAAAGAACTCGAAACCTTGAGAGTTTTACCTACGGCTATATTTACCAACCTTCGTCTTGTAGTTCAATTCACCAGCGACTTAACCGAGATGCTTCAGCAGCAGACGAAAAACGATGGAACAGCTGTTACTGCTTTCACAAAGGTTCGCCCAATCCTCGTCGTCGAGAGTATCTCAGACCCAGCAGTTATTTCATCTATGATTTCTGGAATGGCAACAACCCGAATGAACTGTATTGAGAGCGACCAATTCGTGGTTCCTGCAGTTGCGGCGGGTCGTCAGCGTGTCCAGAAGCAGCTTCGTGGTTTTAACTCAAAAATAGTAAACCGTGTTCTTATTGTGAATAAGCCTACGAGTGCGACAGAGGGCGTGGTTCAGTTTGACGACAGCGGGGCAGTCGCTGTAAATCCTACTGTAGCGCTTGACGCTGGTAAATTAAATAGTCTCGTCCAGCATCGCCTTACGGTCAATGCTCGTGTTAATGGCCGCAATATCTTCCAGGGCGGAGGTCTTGGTTATGATGACGCTCAAGACCAGACGGGGACAGTAGGATGCGGCACCAATCACAGACTTGCGACATTGACGGACACGTGGGGAGATGTTGCAATATGCCAGGGCGGGAACTCCTGCGGCTTAGTTGTAGCTGGGCTTAGTGTCACCAACAGTATTGATAAACTTATTGGCTCGAAAATGGGTCAGTTCTTTTATGGTTCGGACTATTCTGGTTTCCGTATCATGGACCGCGTGAGTCATCTCGAAATTGACTATGCACGAACCCATATCGCTGGAGGCGACCGAACGATTATGAACTCGTCAACACCTAACCAGAAGCTCGATGTCATAGTTTTTGCCGAAGTTCCAAAAGTTATTCAAATTGAGGGCATGGGCTATCGTGTGGCTTATCTATAAAAAAAATGATTAAAATATAATATAAATATATTATAACTTAATGAAACCTAATCAACCAGAAATAATCCAGAGGACACAAACGGTAATTGTAGAAGCGGCTGAAAAACAAAGCAGAAACCACGGCGTAGGTTCTTACGAAACTATAATGAACCAGGGCGTTGAAATAAATAATGGAGATGTTATTTCTCTCGAATCGGCCTTTGTGGATACATCCAACATTGACCCTAATAATATTTTTTTACCCGAGGATGTAGTGATAACTTGGAACAATGGTCTTTATATAATTAACCAGCAGTTAGAAACTCTCGGGCCTTGCTCAAGGAGAGGGAACTCTGATACTATAACAGATAATCTCCCTCTTGTTCTTTGCCAGTTCCAGCCTTCTTCAGTTGGAGAAATGGTTTTGTGGGGCGCGGTGACCAGCAAAAGGTCTGTTGGACTCGCCTTCCCAAAGTGGGGAGATGTAGATATTAGGTTTATTGTCCAAGACCAAAACGGCGCCTCATCAATCGTCACGAAACGAGTGCCGCCTTTCGGTAATGTTGCCACAGGGACATGGGACCTTGATATCGTTTCTAATAAAAACTTTCCCCCTATCCCGATTGACCCTACTACAGGGAAAGCCGTTGGGCCAGCGAACTATGCTTTCTCTAACCCGCCAGATGTAGGGAATATATTTGTCCCAATCCTCGCGTATCAAGGAGTTAACCCTTTACCACCTAATATTATTCCTTCTATACCCGTAGATGATGGTCAGTTCTATCCAGTAATAAACGACGGAAGCTTTACTATTCTCGCTGGTTCATATGAGCCTTCGCATATGGCAAAAATACTTACTGACGGATTTGATAGATTAAATACAGACAGAGATTTTCAGAATCCAGTTCCAAAAAATAGAAATTTTCCTTATGGTAAAAGTTCTCCGTTCTTAGATTCAGATGTCACGCCTGACCCCACTCTCCCAGCTAATACAGAATATTTAGTAAATCTTGGTAATTTTGACCAATTACCCATCGCGTGGTCACAATCAGCTCTTTTAGGTTGGAACGCCACTTTTACTTATAGAACTTTGAATACTGCGCCTCCTGCCACACCCCCAGTTCCCATAGCTCACGAAACTGTAAAAATTATAGCTTCGAAACTTACAGACCCCGTGGGACATTTTAGGATTGGACCTCTAAAAATTCCACCTCCTACTGCTCCTGTATATCCCTCAAATGGGGCGATGACTTTAGTGCTGACCTCACCAGATGGGTATTTCGATACGGGTTCTGCCTTTCTTCAGTCGAGTGAAAATTATAAAATAAATGGTGTTGATGGCCAGCCTATGTTTGCGATGGTAGATTGTGAAAATAATAATAATGTTTTTACATTTAAAGAAACTGAGTCAAGCTGGATTGGGTCTAATAATGTCGAAGTATCGTGGGACGCAGACCAGAAACGCTTTCGATTTAATTATATGCATTTTCCCTTAACATCTGGACCATCGACGGGGCCAGCTATAATAAATCAATTGACATATAATCTAAATACTTTGACTAGCACATATGATAGAGCTTACGCAGCAGGTTCTCGAAACATATCGTCTACGGCATATGGGGGAATTTTTTTCACTTCTTTAGAACCGTTTACAAGTTTCTGGCAAAAAATATTAGGGTTTGATTCGAGTTTGTTAGTACAACAGGCAGCTCCGTCTGCTGCTTTAGCATTCGACGACGGCATAAGCCCAGCACCGATTTCGGGCATTACACCTGGAGACTACCCATCCGCCAAACTTCCTAATATTAAATTAAAAACTGGTCTAAATATTACTGAACAGCTCTTTGTTCTAGGTGATTTAACGGGTCGTCCAGCCGATTACACTGGCGTAGGTTATCAAACTTACTCCGCGACGGCGACACCCAGCGACGGGGGCACAAATCCGCCTACTGGTCGCGTTGCTGTTTCGGCCGACGATGTCGTGCCTATTATAGCTGGGCGAGGAGAAGCTCTCGGTCAACAAACTTCGGGATACTATGTCGTCGATATAGATATAGGCACAAGTTATAACCAGAATATAGGCTCAGACAAAACTCAGTTAAGTTATTCAAGGAATATGCGCGGGATAATAGATAGATATTATTCTGCGAATAGTTATACCAGTTCTCAGGGTACAGATATTAGTTATATACATTATGGTAACAGTTTCCAACTTCAGTCTCTAAAAATTAGAATTAGTAATAGTGATGGGTCTATCATTGAAGATTTAGGGAGTGATAACACCGTTTTCATAAAAGTAATAAAAAATAATCAGATTAATTTAGCACCGACACCGCTACCTGCGCCTCAGGAATAGGCTCTTCTTCCGTGCATTTAGTTGGATGAATCATATGATAGATACCATGAATCACGCCGTTACCACTGAATTTTTTTAAGAAGGGTAGGGTTTCACTTAAGGCTGTTATAGCAGTTGCCACTGCGGCTATTGCTCCAAGAGCAGCCAAGGGTATCTCGAGTCCACACACCATTTTATAATATATATTTATAAAATGATATTGTTTCTTTTTTTAAATTATGTTAAAAAAAACACATCGTTTAGTCTACCTGCTTCGTGATAGAAGCTTGTGTCAAGAAAGAGGTGATTGCCATTTGTAGTTATCGAATGAATATAAAAGGTTTGATATACGCCAGACGAATCTCTCTTCTGGTATTGTATTGTATTTGTTGTTGATTCATGGTTTATTCTAAAGTAATCCCCCGATATATAAGTAGTTCTTGAACTTCCTTCTATTTCTATATTAGAACCTATAAAACTCATTTCGAATGGGTCGGCTTCTGCGTAATCTACATCTGAATACACAAGACCGACCTTTAAATCTTTATCGCCCCTACCAAGCTGAAACTGGACATAACCGTCTGCCTGGCCATTAATATATTCAGTGCTCGATGTTCCCGCATTCCACGCACTTCCTCCCGTTAATTTAAAAATTGTATTGTTCGTTGATTCACTTATAGTCCCTTCAGACAACATAACTTTATTCATTTCCAAAGAGGTGATGACTGGTAAATTATCAACAGTATTAATTGTAATACTAAAATTTGTAGAGTCTAATACTTTAAATCTAAGTTTAGATCCATGAGATACATCGAAAGATAAAGCAGTAGATAGTGTATTAATATTCTGAACGGCAAGAGGGAATTCTATTTTTAGTGGCGAGACTGTATTTGTATCACTTCTATTAATTGTTAATTCATATACATCGTCTATAGTTGTTACAATGGTCTGTGTTATTTTTAAAGAAGAAGATGTTCCAGACTGAATTGCATCGTTGGTTGACAGAAGCGTCGTATTTAAACTTCCCGATGTAACAGTCCAGTTAGCAACAGTAACGCCGCCTATTATTGGTTTAGCATTTTTATAAGTATGGTTTGATGGGAGAATTGAACTTAAATTCCATTTGTGGGCGAGATAACCTTCTATTTTAGAGCGCTCGGCTGCTGTTACTGTAGTATTTAGAACAACGACTTCGCTTATTACCCCCTTCCAGCCCCTGTCAGTTCGAGTGTGATATTTTGCTAAACCGAAACCTACATCGTTTGTTGTGTTAGTTTGCTCTGTATTTATTATTGCTGGAGACTGAACGCTAGTGAATGTATTAGTAGGGCCTGTGTTTACGCCGTTAATATAAATATCAGTGTTTCCTAAGTTATAAAAATCCACTCTGTTATGTTGTCCCATCATAATCACCCTGTTATTAGTAGAAGTCAGAGTATTCGAACTATTAAACCTAATACCTCCAACTGTATATTTAGCAACAGAAAAAATATTAACAGGATTAGGGGCAGCGGAACTTGTTCCAACTGCGGTATTGGATAAATATTTACTTCCTGTAATTCCAAAATCAATAGCATCGGGTCCATTAAAATTTAAATTGCCCATTACAGGTTCGTGACCAGCTCCTGGCACCAAATCCACACCATTGGAGGTTTTGTCTTTCCATTCCGTTACTAAATTATTTGTAATAGTGATGGTAGAAGCATCGGAAGCATCATACCACATATGAGCAATGGCAGACGGCGTCCAATCTGTTTGCGTCCCAGTATTACTAAAAACCCCGTTAGATATTATTTCACTGGGAAGAATAATTTCATTTTTGTTAATATAGGTAATATCACTGACAACGCCTACTGAATTATTTACAAGTGGTGAGTATGCTTCGAGTGTTGTTAGTCTTGATAATATATTAGTTTCATTTGCTACGCTCCCAGGAACGCCTTGGTCTCCTCGGTCGCCTTTAGGTCCTGCTACTGTTGAGTCGGCTCCGTTTAATCCATCATTACCGTCATTACCAGTTAAACCTTGGATACCTTGTAAACCTTGTAATCCTTGGATTCCCTGAGAACCCGTGAGCCCCTGAATTCCTTGAGTGCCATCCACGCCGTCATTACCAGGTGGGCCCTGAATTCCTTGGACACCAGCTACTCCCTGTAAACCAGTATCTCCTTTAAGACCTTGAGGGCCGCCAGGCGCAACCACGACATTTTGCAAAGAAGAATTTATATCGGTTAAACAATTCATAAGCTGGTCGCCCTCATCACCAGAAAGCTTTAATAACATCTTTGA
>TARA_R110000765_G_scaffold268601_1_pt1 | contig 12441 bp, 14 predicted proteins | sample TARA_R110000765 | Tara Oceans TARA_R110000765 (sample SAMEA4398168) | marine metagenome | biome: Polar Biome; feature: [MES] marine water layer (ENVO:01000295) within the mesopelagic zone...; material: water (ENVO:00002006), including particulate matter (ENVO:01000060) such... | reverse complement strand
CCACGTTCCCCATCACCCCACCTGCCAAGGCAGCCCCCACGTCTAGCGACAATTTTCATTCAATCGGAAATGAACCAGACCACCTAACCATCCACATTCCGGAAAACATTCGGAATACGTGGGCGGAGCTCACAGACCAGCAACGAACTAATTATTTGAGCCAAGCTGCGGAAAAGCACCAGCAATCAGGTGCGAAGGTCAAAAGATTTGTCGGTGATGGACTACCATCTTGGATGATAAAGGATTACGTCAATAAAATCGCAGAACTTCGAGGAGCGATTGTCTACATAAAAACAGAATTTTACAGGCGAGCAGAAGTAAAAGATAATACGATTGATGAGCTCCGCGAAGAAAACAAAAAACTGATAAAGGAAAATAAACTCCTTAAAGCGCACGCCGGTCAGATGACAATCGCATATGCTGACAGCGTAAAGAAGCTAAATAGTAAAATGTAGAATTGTAGTAAAGTGGAGCAGAGGTTACGAACATTTCTATGTACTAAAATTTAATAATTTATTAATTGATAAATTATAAAATAAAGCTCTATTAAAACCTTCCAATTCTATGTACCACTATGCTACAATTCTACTATGGATAATTCTAGAATTATTCTTCTTTAACATATGTATTAAGCATAGCGCTGCTACTACCCATCTCCTTCATATCCTCTGCCATCTTCTTTTTCAGTTCTATAGTGTCGGAATATTTATCAGAGAGGTATGTATGCCTCAGCTGATTTACACCGACTTTCTTGCCACCAAAAATTTTATTCAGTCGCTGGTTCAGTTTGACAGATGAAAGTTTATTCATATTTGTGTCAAAGAGTAGATAGTCTGTAGGGTTCAGTCCGGACCATTTCTTTATAATATTTCGCAGCTGAACTGGTATGTCTACTTCCTGACGACCATAGGTCCGATGGGTCTTGTAACTATTAAAAATAAATTTGTTCTTTTCCATAAAATTGTCCTTATCGGTATGAACTCCTTTTATTTTGAAGTCTACGTAATCCTTACTCCTTCTAGGTGGTATAAATACTGAACCAAGAACTGCCATTATTATGAAGCTCTGTATCTGCTGCAAATCTGCGATTGTCTTATTTTTTTTCTTATATATAAGGTCAGCATTCTGCTTCAGTTCCTTGTATATTCTGGTAATGTCGTCCTTGCTTACCCAAGAAGCTTCTTGCGCGGGAGTTTTCTGTTGTGTATTAATGTCCTTGTTATAATCTCTTACATCACTAAGCATAAGATCTCTGTATTCTTTTTTGTCAGTTATGATTACTAAGGCTGAGAGAATAGTCTTTCTCCGATTGGGTGGTACATCTTCTAAATACTTAAGCACCGGCTTAGTGTTCTCGAATTTATCTAGCTTATAATCCTCATCATTAAACACACGTTTATACAAGTTCCTAAGTATGGATGCGTAGGTGGTGATCGAACTCTTGGATAATGCTGGACGCTTCATAGATATGTAATGTTTTACACTTTCGCTCATTTATATAATAAATTTAGAAAAGAAAATTCAAATTCTAATATTAATAAACATATATAAAGATGTCTACTAGAGGAAAGATTAATAGATGCGATGACTTCAACACACCTTCAGAGGCTTGGGAACTGATAATGAAGCACGTAAACCTTACAGGTAAAAAGGTCTGGAGTCCCTTCTACAACGATGGGAAGCTTACCTTCAAACATAATGACATCATACACCTAGACAAAGATTTCTTTGATTATGAACCGGACCAGTACGATTATTTAATCGACAATAGTCCGTTTAGCATTAAACAATCAGTCCTCGAACGCTGTATAACTCTGAATAAACCCTTTGCGTTGTTGCTCCCAATTGAAACTCTAGAAAGAAAGTATTTTAAATTACTGGTGAAGGGGCAAGACTTTAGTATGATAATCCCCAACAAACGTTTCAACTTCAAAGGGGGGAACAATAAGAAAAATGTTCCATTCAAGAGCTGTTGGTACTGCTTCAGGTTCGGATTTGATAAACAACTTATCTTTGAAGATTAATAATCTCATTATACTTATATAATGATATTGGTACATTTTGGAAAATCACCTAGAGATGGGAAAAAGTATGTTATGAAATTCACATCACCTAGGAAGACTATACATTTTGGAAGCGACGTTTCCACTACATACGTTGAAGGGGCTTCTGAAACCACAAGAAATAACTACATAAAACGTCATACTCCTAGAGAGGATTGGGATAGTGTAAACGCCGGGTCTGCTTCAAGATACATCCTATGGGGTGATAATAAGAATTTAAAAAAGAACTTAAAGAGCTTTTTAAAGCGATTTGGCATCGAAGATAAAATCAGAACAGAGAAGTATTAGAATTAAATAGTATATATTAAAAAGTATTTAGAGATAATAATATATACAATATTCATAATGATGAGATCTAAAAAGAACGATTTGAAATTCGGTATGGCTAGGGAGGTTGAGGTGCTAGAAATATGTAAGAAGTATTTCAAAGATGACAGCATAAAGAATACAAAAGAAATCTATAATGATGAGTATTGTGTATACGATTACGAGGGAGAAGACGGAACAACATATGAGGTCAAGTCAAGACGCAATAAGAAAAACGCTTACGATACAACTCTGCTTCCGGTTCATAAGATTAGAAAGACTGACAGCAAACAGAACTTCATTATAAACTTTACAGATGCTTGTTGCTATATCGCCTACGACGAGGCACTATTCAAAACATTTTATATTGGTAATGTATTCTATAGTAGGCAAGGAGCAGCAAATAATCCTGTCCCTCACTACCACATCCCAGTAGGCAAACTAATTACAATAGTAAAATCTAACATCGCACCAGCATACAAGAGTGTATGTCCCCTATCTGAAACTATGAAATGGCGAGGAGGTCATATAATAAGCTGATAGTTAAGACTTAATACTACATTAATCAATAGTTAATGTGTTATACTGCTTAAATGCTCTCTAATAGCGTATTAAGGCTAAATTATAAATTTTTACTTAAGCATTTATACACCTTTCCGGTGATATTACACCATATAACACATTAACTATTGATTAATGTAGTATTAAGTCTTAACTATTGATTAATTACTTCTTGTATGATGGTGCTGCTGCTCGTAGAGCCTCGCCATATTTCATACCATTAGCAGCTGCGTATTTCTTAACGTGGGTAATCCAAGCTGACGTACGCTTCTTACCAATCCCTTTGCCCTTCGCCTTCTTGGCAAGCTTTGCTGCCTGAGTAGATGTGAGATCCCCTGCAGCAGCACCGGCAACCATCCCCGCGTAAGGGTTTCCAGTAGCAGCGGTAACAGCAGCGCCAGCAGCAGCGCCAGCAGCAGCAGGTAGGACCTTCTTAATAGCGAACTGGGTCACCTTGTCGCCTCCAGCATCCTTTGCCACCCGGTTCGCTGTCTTCTTTGCCTTTTTACCAATCGTCTTAAAAGCCTTTTTCTCTGCTTTAAAGGGGTTAAACTTTCCACCAGCTATAGCACCTCCCATAGCATTTCCAAGAGAACCCCCACACATCAGACATCCTCCATCTATAATTCGAGTATTCTTTTCAGCGTTCATTTTGTATATACAAGAGAGATTTATTTCTTGCGAAGAATTACATTAATATAGAAATTAGCTTTCTTATGTGCCTTCTTACTGAACTTGCCTTTACCATCTAGTATCATTTTTGCGAAATCTTTTAGGTCCTTAATTTTCTTGTTATGGGGATTTTGTTTCTCAAAACGCTTAAACATAGCAGTAAATGACCCCCACCTTATATCGTCGAAATCTATATTATCTTCGTCTAAACCTCGTCCGGACATATTACCTCCTAATGAGAGATATTGCTGACTGAGAAGCTGTCTAGCTTTTGCCTCTGACATAGTAAACAATCCAGCGCCTGAGAAGCTCTCACCACCTTTATCATTAAGACCTGAGAACCCCTTACCTTGTGTAGGCAATACTTCATTATGATCCGGTGATGTGTCTTTAAGTCCTAATCCAATAGATCTCTTTGTAGAAGGTATTTCTCTCTGATTTTGCGATTGTAATGGAGCATCGCCGATTACTTGTTTGCTCTCCATCCAGTCATTCCATCCTTTACTGAAACCTGAACCAGTCATACAATCAGCACACAAATGCTTACCCGCGCAACCTTCGCAAATATGCTTGCCTACACACCCAGAGCAAATTCCTGAGCCCTCAATATGAGTTGCTCCCTCCATCTCAGTTCCGTCAGGCATAGTATGTGTCTGATATTTCTCAGCACAATCATCGCAGACCTTATTTATTGAACCACCTCTAAAAGCATCTCCTAAACTTTCTAATCTCGCACCTAACTCAGTAGCAGTATTAGCAATTTTTCTTAAACCCGGTTGGTTCTTAAAAAGATTTTCAGTTTCCTGTTTTACCCAAGTTATGTCTTGTGCTGTTCCAATTTTATTACTCTTAAGGACTGCTGCTATGAAAACCTGACAATTATTGTTGCTTGCGTTGTACTGGAAAAACTTGCTGTCGCCCATATAGTTCCGAGTTCTATCTAGAATTAGATCTAAATTGAGGTCACTAGGTAATTCGGCTTCTTCTATACCCAAACTTTCAGTACCTTCCTTATCTGTTGACGCAGCTTTTGATAATGTAATCCTAGCATTCTTCTCCAATCTCATCTCTCCACCTTTAGCTAATCTGAATTCTATCCACAGATGAAACAGCTCATCAAAAGGTTTCATTCTTTTTCCAAACTTACCTAGAGAGAATACATCAAGAGCGCCGGTTATTACACCTGAAACTGGGGAACGCTTCAATACAGCTTTCGTAATGGTTTGGTGACCGAACTGGTCTAGTAGGTGCTTCATATCCAAAGGAAAGTTGTGGTCCTGATATAATATCTTTTTTACTACTTGCTTGCCTCTACTGCCAATTTCTTCGGCAACATCTACAGCGCCTTCAAATACATTCTCTATAGTAGCGGGTGCTTTTTTGATAGTAGTTTGAACGTTCTTAATAATCTTGCCTACAGGCTTGGAAACTACAGATTTGAAAATTTTCTTCGCTCTGTTCCTACTCTTCGGACCAAACAGCGAAAAACCTTTTCCCTTAGCTGCTTTATTAGCTGCCAACCGATTTCGGTTTGCTTCAGCCTTATTCCACCAGAATTCAGGTGTTTCGTCCTCCGGATATGATTGCCCCTTAGCTGTTTTGCGCTCATCTTCTGGTAGGTCCTTGTTTGTTTCATTCCTTTTTGTTGCGTCCTTTGCGTCCCTTTCGGCTTTCTTCTTCCAGTTGCTTTTTTGTGTGCCAATACCCTTCTTCTCTTTTTTTAAGGATGTGCTTTCCCATTTTACAGGTCTACCAACTTTTTTTTTAGCTGGTTTGGAAGTTTTAATGACAACGTTTTCAGTCGGTTCATCGTCTGACTCAGGGGGAGTTTCTTTTGATTTTCTGCGATCTTCTTCGGCTTGTTTTGATTTCTTACCATAATCAGATTTTAATAATGTTTCTGCGTCTTCCTTATCTCTCTCGTGCATAGGATAATGTTCGTCAATATTCGATCCTACAACTAATGGGCGACCTCTTTCCTTACCGGCTTTCTTATCGAGTGTTGGCATCAACGCAGGAGCTTTACCAGCTTGGGATTTAACTTCTTTTATGTGTTCTCGGATTTTCCCTCTGTCAGCTTTTGTGAAATCCATTAGTGGAATTGTTACTTTTTTATTAACCACTACGCTGTGCCCTAATCCTCTTTTCTGAACCATAATAATAGATTTAATCTCCTTTCTGGTTGAAAGGTTTCGTTCTTTGCTGGTAGGAGAAACAAGTTGCCATTTTCCTTTAGTATTTTTGGCTACAAACCAAGAAGGCACAAGAAGACGACTCTCTCCAAAGAGAGGTAAAGTTACACTCACATCATCACCATCAGCTTTGGTTTTTGCGTCCCTCTTCTCTTTTCTTTTTTCAGTCAGCTTCCGACCAATCTCCAAAGCTTCCTCAGAGCCAGCTTTAGCTCTAGGTTTGGGTGTTTTTGGCTGAGCTTTGGGTGGTATAGGCTTACCGGCTTTGTATGCTGCCTGTACTATCGCTCTTCTTGCGTCTTTTTTCTTTTGTAGAGCATCTGCCTCCTCTTTAGTTTTCTTGCGACGAATTCTCTTCTGTGGTCCGCTAGGAATAAATTTTGTAAATTTTCCATCTGGTCCAGCAATTTGTGTAGACATTATGTAATTAACTTAGAAAAAAATTTCTTCTACTAAATAAATCAAACTATTTCGTTTTTTTCTGTTCTATCCGGTGTTAATGGTGCTGGATTTAATCTATTGAATTCAAACTCTTTCTCTTCTAATTCTACGTTCCTTTTACAGGTTATGCAGCAAATACTGCATTCGCTACATTTTGATTTATAGATCATAGATACTAGTTTTAATAGAAATCCAGATGTCGTTGACACAAAAGCAACCCAGAATACCTCAGACATAGCCATTTATATATTACGATATTATTATCTTATTGAATAAAAATTCACTACTGAAAATAAAGCAGACCATACATCAATCTCTACTATTGCTTCTCTCCCATTTGGAACGATTAAGTCGGCGATTGTTCCACACCGCATACCACCGGTCCAAGGGGCTGTTGCATTTCCGATAAATGTTATTGCCTGTCCCGAGGTGTTTCTCAAATAGATTTTATATTGTCCGTTAATTCGCAGATTATTACCTATAAAAGATTTTACATCAACAGCACTTACAAGTCCAGTTGTAGTAAATTGTGCTGTTCCGAAAGATGTGTTATTACCATCAACAACTAAATCAGCAAGTCCAATACCACTTCCTTGAATTTCACCTGTGGTGCTTCCAAGAGATAAAGAAGTATCGTCCATAAGTAAATTCGATGTTCCCATATCTATGTTGCCAAGCATCGTCCCCAATCCTGTTCCGGAAAGAAGAAGATAATTATCTAGTTGTTGAAGAGCCACAGCATCATCTACTGCTGTTCCGTCAGCAAGGGTTTTAATTTGAAGAGCACTCATATTAATAATACCAGCCATCGTTCCACCAGCTAAAGGTAGAAACACTCCACTTCCACCAGCTGCTACATCATCCATATTGGCAGCATTTGCTGTGCCTATAAGTGCACCACCGGATTTCATATTAGTTATTCCATTACCATTCATATCTTCATCTCCCTGCGCTTTCAGTCTTAAAAAGTTTTCATCTAGAAATGTTTCGTCAATCTGATGAATGAAATCTAGTAAGTTAAAAATCGGAGGATTTTCTGTGGGTGCTGGATATTCTGCCATTTACTTATAACTATATTAAATAATCAATAATAGAAATCAATAACAGCATTAAAATGATACATATTTTGTCCGTCAACGTGGTTTTGGACGAAATCATAAGTTGGTTTTATGTAGAAGGCTAGACAAGACCCTGCGGCGAATTCACCGGCTAGAGGTTGTGTGGCGATTTGTGGAATAAGACTATGTGTTGTGTTGGCATCTATGCCTCCAGTTGCGGAGAACGTCGCTAATGGTGTTAAAGCGCTAGTCATTAACTTCGACCAAGTAACCGCTGGTGATGATTGAACTATACTAGCAACTAATGACCCCTCGCTGTAGGGGAAAATCAACGAGCAACTTCTAATGATCCCTTTCATAGGCATCAGAGTAGCACCAAATCCTATAAATCCTCCACTAGTTGGCATAGTAGCCGGAAAAATAGGAAATTCATCTAATTGAATGAGTGTCGTTGTGCCATTATTTAAATCAGCCGATACTCGCATAGCGGCTATGCCTTCAGTTGTAGATGTTTGTGCCGCTTTTAACTTGACAACGCAGGAGTAAATTTGGCGAGTTGTTGTTGGTGCAGCCCAAGCAAGAGTTCCAGCTCCATCGGTGTCGGTTAATACATTATTTGTCACACCATAACCTGCTGGGAAAATGTAATTAACATTTCCTAATTTGATATTTTGACCGGTGACACTTAATTGCCCCTTACTAGTAATCGATGTTTCGGCTGTAATATTGTCAGCACCTGTAATGTCGCCTTGTGGTGTAGCTCCAAGAGCAAGATTTATACCACCTCCTTCAGTCAGTATGTTACCACCATTCATATTGATTCCGGTATTACCTACATCCATCGTTCCTCCAGCTAAAGGTAAATATAAACCAGCAATTCCAGCTGCTACATCGTCCATATTGGCGGCATTTGCTGTTCCTATAAGAGCACCACCGGATTTCATATTAGTAATTCCATTACCATTCATATCTTCATCGCCCTGCGCTTTCAGTCTTAAAAAGTTTTCATCCAGAAATGTTTCATCAATCTGATGAATAAAATCTAGTAAGTTAAATATCGGAGGATTTTCTGTGGGTGCTGGATATTCTGCCATTTAAGGTACACAGAGAATTTAAATTTTCTCTTAACTATATATAAAATGCCACCAAAGACTAGAAAAGCAAAGAAGGAAGTATGCGATGGTACTATCAAGAATATGTATGAGAAAATTCCAGCTGACCTATTAGATAAGGTAGAAAACCCTAATTTTCATATTCATAAACTCAAATTACCATTTCGCCTATGTATCGCTGCCCCTTCCGGGTCAGGTAAAACTAATTATCTTGTAAATCTTCTAGCTATGTTCTCAGAAGGAAAGGGGACGTTTACGTCTATAGATATAATCACTAGAAACAAGGACGAACCATTATATAAATGGATTGAAGGAAAGAGCGATCAAATACAAATTAAGGAAGGTCTTTTCAATACACCAAAATTAGATAAAATGGATAAAGATCTAAACCATTTAGTTGTGTGGGATGATTTGGTTTTATCAAAGGACCTATCAGTTGTTGAAAATTACTATATCAGAGCGAGAAAATTTAACTGCTCCGTTATATTTATTTCGCAGTCGTTTTTCAAAATACCAAAGATTATAAGAAATAATTGCTCTTATATGGTTTTGTTAAAATTATCCGGTAATAGAGAAGTGAATTTAATACTAAGTGAATTTGGCTTAGGTATAACAAAAGATCAATTATTGGAACTATACCAATATGCTACGAATGAGAAATTTTCACCATTACTCATAGATATGGAAGAGAGTCCGGAAAACAGATTTAGAAAAGGCTTCAAGGAAATACTCTCTATAAGCGACTAGTAAACAATTATAATTAATATTTATCAATTATGATTTTTATAGGGTTTTTTTATAAATCCATTCCTCCAACCTTTCTATAATTGTCGAATTTATTTACCCATCTCCCATATTCGTCCTTTTTTTCAATATCAGTTTCTTCACTAACTGGTGAATCACCGGGAACTTCTACTTCTTTTGTGTAAGCGTCCTTAAAGGGTCTTTCCAATCGTTTCCATAAATATCTGCCTGCGTATTTCCCCTTACCACCCTTAGGTATTAGTCCCATATCATCCAGTAAGAGCTTCATCTCATCTTCAGAGATTTTGTAGGGGTTAATAGTGTGTTTCAAACCGAATTCGTTGCTTCCTTTTTTTTCTATCTCTTTAATGTCTCCTAGTCCTTCAGCGAAATCCGGAACATTACAATTCAGTCTAGGTGCGTAGCCACCATAAGTAGCAACCCTTTCAAAATTCAGACAAGTCAAGTAGCGCAGTTTCTTTCGTTCTTCGGCTGTGAAAGCCGGTGAAGCATCTAAAGGTTGTGATAGAATTTCTTGTTCGCTCTCAATCTGTGGGTATGTTATGTGGTTTTCGGTCCTTGGTGGTATTGGTCGCGGGTTGTCTATCCAATACTGCCTGAGTTCTTCACTAGTCATTCTTGGTTCTCCACTAGACATCTTATTATATATACTATAGACAAAACCTTTTTAAGTAGATATTTACAATATACTTTAATATATACGTATCGTTAAAATTACATTAGACCAAAATTAATATCAACGTATATAAAATGTCGCAGTTAATAAATGGTGATTGTCTAGAAGAAATGAATAATATATCAGATAATAGCGTAGACATAATAATAGCAGATCTACCATATGGACGATTTAACCATTTGGAATGGGATAAACCAATAGATTTAGAGAAAATGTGGGAAGAGTTATGGAGAATATCTAAACCAAATACACCTATTTTTTTATTCGGAGATATGCTCTTCGGAATTGATCTTATTAATTCTCAAAGAAAACATTTTAAATATGAGATTGTATGGAATAAGGGCAGGTCTACAACTCCTTTCTTATCGAGAAAACGTCTCGGAAAAGCCGTTGAGTATGTGTTTGTATTTTACAAGAGCCAGCCGGTGTATAACTACGAAAAGTATCATAAAAAAAAGGATTATCCAAACGCTAATGATGTATGGGGAGGGGTCGTTGGAAGAAAAAAGGACGAGGCGACTACAAAACAAAACCATATTAGGTATACCCCTCCACTCCCTATTAACATAATTGATTTTCCAAGTAAAAAGCTTAATAAAATTATAAAACATATTACCGAGAAACCGCAAGGAATATTAGAATTTTTATTAAAATACTTTTCAAATGAAGGTGATACGTGCTTAGATTTTTGTATGGGTTCTGGTTCGTTGGGTGTTGCTTGTTCTACTCTAAATCGTAATTTTATCGGTATAGAATTAAATACAGAACATTTTGAGTTAGCAAAAGAAAGGTTGGAATCTAGTATTTAATTCTCTCTGTTTTATATAATATATAGAATGCAATTAATAAATGGTGAATGTCTTGAAGAAATGAAAAATTTACCTGATAGTAGCGTAGATATTATAGTAGCCGATTTACCATATGGAAGATTTAAACACCTTGAATGGGATAAACCAATCGATTTAGAAAAATTATGGAAACAGATTTGGAGAGTATGTAAGCCTCGCACTCCGGTATTTTTATTTGGTGATATGCTATTTGGTGTGAAATTAATAAATTCGCAGCCGAAATATTTCAAATACGAGATAGTGTGGAACAAGAATAAATCAACAACTCCTCTATTATCCAAGAAGAGATTAGGTAAGGCAACTGAGTATGTGTTTGTATTTTACAAGAGCCAGCCGGTGTATAACTACGAAAAGTATCATAAAGTATTGAAAAGAGAAAAGCCTTATTTTAATGGTTCGGTGGTTGGAGCAGAGAAAGTAAAAAAACAAACCAACTATTACCTACCACATCTTCCTCTGAATGTCTTTGAATGTCCTATGATGCGAAAAGGAAAAACAATTTCACATATCACAGAGAAGCCTCAGAACCTATTAGAGTTTTTATTAAAATATTTTTCAAACGAAGATGATGTGTGTCTAGATATGACTATGGGTTCAGGTTCAACCGGAGTTGCCTCTCACAATCTGAAGCGGAAATTCATAGGAATAGAAGTTGACACAAATCATTTTAACGCAGCAAAACAACGCATAGACAATCTTTAATTATTCATTATTTGCGAAACTATTTCTCTACATAATAGCTCTGGAATTACATATCTATTGTATTTGGAGCTTCCGAAATCATCCCATATTGTGTGCTTGTGACATTTGTCGCAGGTTCTTAATTTGAGATTAAAGTTATTAAAAAAACAGGTTGGCTTCTTAATCGGATAGTCGTACATACAATAATCTACTTTTTCAAAAGCCAGCCCATCCATATAGGGCTGTTTTGTTAGACAATTAAAATTGTAATGAAATGGGTTCTCCATAGTATAGTATTTTGGATTGAAGTAATCTATGATTTCCAAGCACTTAAATATTATCTTTGAGTTTTCATCCATACATTCCTTCAGTAATTCCCTCGTCCATATTACCATCTCTCCGGTAATGTTGTGTCGTTTTTTTCGTCCAAGAAATGATATTTGATTTATACTAAATAGGATACAAGGTGGGCTGGCGTGGATATAATGAAAATGATCCTGTGGGTATTGCTTATAATCAAAGTCCATAATATCAACGTTATGCGTCGGCTTAAAGTGGTTGTCTAGGTCAACACTAACAACGTTCATATCATAATCCTCACAAACCTTACCTACTGAGTGTGTGCCTGAGAAGAGTTCTAGAACATTCTTTTTGGCGATTGTCTTTGTCATCCGGTTATATATGTATATGATTATTACCTTTAAGTAGATATATACAAGAAACAATAATATATATATCAACTATCTTCATTTACATTTCTTTGCGTATGCGATTGTCATTTCTTTGGCATACGCTTTTAGGTGTAGATTTTCCTTTTTCAGTTCTGCGATTTCAAGATTATGTTTCTCATAGGCATCTGCTCTATAATCTCGTTCTGAAGTCCAAGCGTAGCCTTTGAGCCTTTGTTCTCGTTCTTCTTTTTTCTTTGCTAGTGTATGTGCCTTAGGTTTGTAAGAACTCTTAGGCTTGTTTTTCAGTTCTTCTTGTTCTAGTTCTAGTTCTTTCGTAGCTAGACACATCCAAGTGAAACGAATTGATACTTTTAGTTTTTCCCAGCCTAGCCAAA
>TARA_R110000765_G_scaffold109982_5_pt1 | contig 12451 bp, 12 predicted proteins | sample TARA_R110000765 | Tara Oceans TARA_R110000765 (sample SAMEA4398168) | marine metagenome | biome: Polar Biome; feature: [MES] marine water layer (ENVO:01000295) within the mesopelagic zone...; material: water (ENVO:00002006), including particulate matter (ENVO:01000060) such... | reverse complement strand
TCAACAACAAGCACTTTCATATTTTTATCCAAGGCACCCTCCGGTGAGAACATTTAAAAATTCTACGATGATATTATTTATTCTACTTAACTTTGCCAAGATTGCATACGAGCTTTTAATCGATGCATTGCTTGACTGTGTATTTGGCTTACCCGAGATTCACTGACATCAAGAACTTGGCCTATTTCTCTAAGGTTAAGTTCTTCATCATAATACAAAGACAGTACTAAAGCTTCTCGTTCGGGTAAAGAGGAAATACATTCAGCCAATGATTTTTTAAAGAAACTGTGTTCAATATTAGCATAGGGTTCATCAGGCTGTTGGCTCTGGGCAACTTCAATTACATCTTCACTCACACCTAAATCGTCAATGCCGAGTATTTTACCTGCACTAACATCATTCAAAATTTGATGGTATTCGTTAATCGAAAGTTCTAACTTTTCAGCCACCTCAAAGTCGCTTACGTCGCGACCATGTTCGGCTTCTAAATTTTTTATTGCTTCGCTGATCATACGGCTATTTTTGTGAACTGAGCGAGGAACCCAGTCACCACGGCGAATCTCATCAAGCATAGCACCACGAATGCGAATACCTGCGAAGGTTTCAAAGCTAGCACCTTTGGTATTGTCAAAATTATTTGATGCTTCAAGTAAGCCGATCATGCCCGACTGAATAAGATCGTCCACAATAACACTGGCAGGTAATCGGGCAAGTAAATGATAAGCGATACGCTTCACAAGCACCGTGTGTTGTTCCAATAAAGCCGACTTGTCAACACTATAAGTATGTAGTTTTACCACTATAGCTCACTTTTTTGGTCGTTAGTGTTCTAGCAATTGCTCGATGAAAAACTCTAAATGTCCTGAAGCCTCTTTGGGCACAGGCCAGCTGATAATGTTTTTGGCGAGAGCTTTTAAGCCAATAGACGCTGGAGAGTCTGGATATGCTTCGACAATTGCTTGTTGTTTTCTCACTGATTTACGAATATTTTCATCGTAAGGAATAACAGCAACAAGCTCTAAAGTAACATCTAAAAATCTATCGGTTACTTTTGAAAGCTTGCCAAATAAATTTTGACCTTCTTTTGGACTGCGGACCATATTTGCTACGACTTTAAATTTGAATAAACCGTGGTCTCGGCTTAACAGTTTCATTAAGGCATAGCAGTCGGTAATGGAAGTAGGCTCGTCACATACAACCAATAAAACATCTTGTGATGCTCGACAAAAACTTAGCACCATATCGGAGATACCAGCGGCTGTATCAACAATTAAAATATCGAATTTGGTTTGCATATCACTAAAGGCGCGAATAAGCCCAGCATGCTCTGCAGGAGTTAAATCCACCATAGATTGTGTGCCGGAAGTTGCTGGGATAATGTTAATACCAGCGGGACCTTGAATAATAATATCGTCAAGTTCACACTCACCAGATAACACATGAGACAAGTTTCGTTGCACTCGTAAACCTAACATTACGTCCACATTCGCTAAACCTAAATCGGCATCAAGCACAAGTACGCGCTTACCTAATTGAGCTAAGGAAATAGCGGTATTTAATGAGACATTAGTTTTACCAACGCCACCTTTACCACCTGAAACTGCTATGACTTTAATATGTTGGGGATCTTGCATTTTTCTTAAGCCGCTCGCTTGATCTATCATCTAAGTAACTTCTCTATATAATACCAATTAAGATAAATATTCAATGGGTATAATTGCTCTGCCATTCTTAAGGCGACTAAACTGCAACGGCTGTTACGGGTGTGCGCCATGAAACAGCATTTGAGCGTTGAGACTTATTTGCCATTCTATCTGCAAGCGTAACTAATTTCTCAGCATTTGCAACCTTAATATCTTCCGGAACTCTTTGTCCATCAGTAAGATAGCCAATAGCTAAACCGTTTTGTAGCGATGTAGTGATTATTTCGCCAACACTAAGACTTTCATCTAGTTTAGTATATATACAACCGGCAAGTGGAATACGCTTAAAGCGTTCAACATTTTCTTGCATTACACGTTGCTGTGTATTGGCTGCTAACACTAAGTAGTTACGAATTCTAACACGTGCATTAGAAATTAAGGTAGTCAAATGCTCGGTTAGACGCATATCTCTTTGCCCCATCCCTGCAGTATCTATTAATATTAATTTCTTTTGTGAAAACTGTTGTAATAAGGTGTCTAGCTCATCGCCGTCATTCGCAAGTTTCACTTGGCAGCCAATAATACGACCATAAGTAGCAAGTTGTTCAAAACCAGCAATACGGTAACTGTCAGTTGAAATTAAAACGACTTGATCAGCACCGTGTGCTTGAGCAAACCTGGCGGCTAATTTCGCGATAGTCGTCGTTTTGCCTACACCTGTAGGGCCAACAAGTGAAACTACACCACCGCGTTGAATAATATCATTATTAGTGGTGTTTAATTGTTCAGCTATAATATGCTTTGCTTGTTGCCATGCATCTTTTTCATGACTATTAGCAGGAATGTAACCCGCAATTTGATCAGCAACTTCTTCATTTAATCCCATCGCCATCAATTTATTCACTAAGACTGCACGCATCGGATCTTTTTGCGCCATGTCTTGCCACATTAAACCAGACATTTGATGCTCTAATAACTGGCGAATAGACGACATTTCTTTTTGCATGTTTTCAAATTCGCTGCCACTTATTTGACGTTCGCTATGAGACTGCACTTTTTGACCACTTGATAATGCGCTATCAAAAGCATTATGTAAACTTGAAGCGTTTGTTTCACCACCTTGTTGATGGTTAACATTTTCATTTGGCGAATCTATTCCCGAAGTTTGTGCTAAACGAGAAGTGAAATTTTTGAATTGTTGCTCAATGTCTTGCTCAGGTGCACCCGGTTTTATATCTGCTTGTGTAGCCGATTTAGTGGCTGAGTTTTCTATATTACTATTAAATGCTCGTGTTGCAGGTGCTTTATCATAACCATTTTGCTGCACTTGTCGGCTTAATAACGCCGCTAAACTATCTACGGGCACATCTGAGGTTTGCTGGGTAGCTTGTTGCGGAGCGCTACTAATGGCGACAGTGTCTTCAGCAATATCAACGCGACTTGCTGATTGAGTATTATCTGAAGTGCTTGGTTCAAGGTTAAGTTGACCACGTTGTGACGTCGATTGAGCAGGCTTGATATTTTGGTTGTAGTCAACCGCTGCCATTAACTCGACACCTTCAGCAATTTTTTTATTTGACATAATTACTGCGTCTACACCCAACTCGTCTTTAATTTGTGCAAGTGCGCTTCTCATGTCTTTTGCTACGTAACGTCTAATTTTCATCGCCAACCCTTATTATTCAGTACAACTACGTTGAAATATCTTTTTTACTGGCCGATAGCACTGACAATTTTAATTTGTTTGTCATCCGGAATTTCTTGATAAGAAATTACACGTAATCCCGGGATGGTATATTTCACAAACTTAGCGAGTACTGAACGTAAAATTCCTGACGTTAATAAAATTGGTGTATCGCCAGCCATTTCCTGCTGTTGTGCACCGTCTGTCAAAGATTTCTGTAATCGTTCTGCTAAGCCTGGCTCAATACCTGCGCCATCGTCTCCAGCCATTTGCATAGACTGGTGCAACATTTGTTCCAACTCTGGTGACAAAGTTATGACGGGTACTTCAACCGTTGGCCCAACTAATTCTTGGACTATAAATTTACGCAGCGTTATGCGAACAGCCGCGGTCAATACTTCAGGATCTTGGCTCTTAGGTCCGTATTCTACTAATGTTTGAATAATGCTGCGCATATCACGTACTGCCACACCTTCGTTCATTAAGTTCTGTAATACTTTTACGATTGTACCTAACGAAAGCACATCAGGGATCAGGCCTTCAATAAGTTTAGGATAGCTCTTCTCAAGCATATCAAGTAAGTTTTGAACTTCTTCATGACCTAATAATTGTGCGGTATTGTTGGTTAGAATTTGACTCAGGTGAGTCGCTAACACTGTTGCAGAATCAACGACAGTATAGCCAAGAGATTGAGCGTGCTCTCGTTGTTCTTGCTTAATCCATACAGCGTCTAAGCCAAAGGCAGGGTCTTTTGTTGCAATACCATCAAGCTTGCCAAAAACTTGGCCTGGGTTTATTGCTAATTCATTATCATGACGGATTTCTGCTTCACCTACAGTAACGCCCATTAGCGATATACGGTAACTGTTAGGATCTAAATCTAGGTTGTCACGAATATGTACCGCAGGTACTAAAAAACCAAACTCTTGTGAAAGCTTTTTCCTGACACCTTTAATACGGTTAAGTAACTCTCCGCCTTGGGCTTTATCTACTAGAGGAATAAGTCGGTAGCCTATTTCTAGGCCAATAATATCAACATGATTAACATCATCCCAACCAAGGTCTTTAACTTCAGCTTCTTGTTTTATGCTTTGCGCTTCTTCTGCATGGGTATCTTCAACCAGTTGTGCGGCTTTAGCGACTTTATATTTATTACTAAAAAAAGCGATACTACCTATTAATATTGCAAAAGTTAAAAAGGCAACGTGTGGCATACCTGGCACTATGCCCATAACAAACATAACACCAGAAGCTATATAAAGTGATTTGCCTTGCCCAAGCTGGCTACTAACTTGCTCGCCCATATCTTGAGAAGTGTTTTGGCGAGTCACTACGATTGCCGTACCAACAGATAGTAGAAGCCCCGGAATTTGCGCAACTAAGCCGTCACCTATCGTCAGTAAAGTATATATTTCAACGGCACTATCAAACGATAAATCATGTTGAACCATACCGATAATTAAACCACCAACAATGTTGATGAAAAGAATTAAAATACCGGCAATGGCATCACCTTTTACAAACTTACTCGCACCATCCATTGAACCATAAAAATCGGCTTCACTGGTAACTTCAACTCGGCGTTCTCGTGCTTGTTCAGCGGTAATAAAGCCGGCATTTAAATCAGCGTCAATAGCCATTTGTTTACCAGGCATAGCATCTAAGGTAAAGCGCGCAGTAACTTCAGCAATTCGACCCGCACCTTTTGTGACAACAACAAAGTTTATAATAATAAGAATGGCAAAAACGACTAAACCAACCGCGTAGTTACCACCAATAACAACGGAACCAAATGCTTCAATAACTTTACCAGCAGCATCAGGCCCTTCATGCCCTTCAAGTAAAACGACACGGGTACTCGCAACATTAAGTGCTAAGCGTAAAATAGTCGCAATCAACAGTACCGCAGGGAATGAGCCAAACTCAAGCGGCTTTAAAGTATAAACCGTGATTAATAGTACGACCAGAGACAAAGCGATGTTGAAGGAGAAGAGAATATCCAGCAAGATTGCCGGCATCGGCAAAATAACCATACCGAGTGCAGCCATGACTAGAAATGGCGTGCCTAGACCCGAAAGAAGGTTAAGTTTTTGTTTCTTTATATGATTAAAAGTGGCGGCTAACTGCATGAGCTCTTAGGGATAATTTTTTGACATGTCTGATAAAAAGCAATAATCAGACCAATTCGAGAAAGCTTAGTTAAAATATATAAGTTAAAAAGCGTCAGTTGGCCGCTGTCAGTAAAAGCGGTAGGTTGGAGGTTGATAGTTAAAAGCTGCTAATGGCAGCTATCATCTTGTTAATAACTGCCATTATCTGACAGATAACAGTTAAAAATAAAACGCTTTTAATACCGGAATTCATCCGGAATAGGGAGATTTTTTGCAACAGCTTTTGGCCGACGTGCCTTGCCTTTTTTATGTGCATCTAATTGAAAGATAAAGGCTAATATTTGTGCGACAGCAGCAAATAATTGTTCAGGTATTTCTTCATTAGGTTCTGCTGTGTAGTAAAGCGACCTTGCCAAAGCGGGAGATGTAACAATCTCAATATTGTGCTCTTTAGCAATGGTGCGAATATGCAGAGCCATTTCGTCAATCCCTTTAGCAACCAATACAGGTGCCCCGCCCACTGCAGCATCGTACTTAAGCGCTACAGAATAATGGGTAGGGTTAGTTATTACCACGTCAGATCCGGGCACATCTTGCATCATACGTCGTTGCGACATCTCATATTGCGCTCTTCTAACACGGCCTTTAGTTTCAGGGCTACCCTCAGAGTTTTTCATTTCGTCTTTGATTTCTTGCTTGCTCATTTTCAATTGACGATTGTGATTCCAAACTTGATATGGCGCATCTATAACAACAATAATGCCAATGGAAAGTGCTAATGCTAGAAACATCCACATCAGTAACGAAACAGCATGAGCAAAATTATTAGGAATATTTTCTGTGCTTAAGTTTACTATTTGATCAAACAAGCCACTTAACAGCAAATAAGCAGAAATAAAGACCACAAAAAACTTCAAAATGGATTTAATAAGTTCAACGTAGGCTTGCACACCAAACATACGTTTAAAACCAGCCATAGGGGAAAGTTTGCTAGCTTTTGGTGCCATAGCTTCCCAAGAAAAGCTAATGCCACCGAGGATCATATTGCCAATTAATGCTGCAAAAACAATAATGATGTGAATCCAAATAAAAGGCACTATAATCGCACTAACGCCATCGCTTGCCACTTGATATAAGGCATGTACATCCATGGTTTCTTTTCGATTTAAGCTAAATAATCGGATCATCATCTTAGACAAGCCTGCAACCAGAGAGCTACCTAAAAGCATAATGGCTAAAGCGGCTCCAACTAAAACAAACATGGTGCCTAAATCTTTTGAACGGGCTATTTGGCCTTTTTTTCTGGCATCAGAGAGCTTTTTCGCCGTGGGTTCTTCAGTTTTTTCACCACTATCTGACTCAGCCATTAAGGTGCTGCTCCACAATCAATCAGGTAACAGCTAAAATCTAATGCCCGTTGCCACTGTAAAATGAAGTGGCTATAAAAATTACCCATGGTTAGCCACATGATCAATAAACCAGCACACATGGTAATGGGAAAACCAATAGCGAAAATATTTAATTGTGGTGCTGCTCGGGTCATAATGCCAAATGAAAAATTAATCAGTAACATTGCCGTTAAAGGCGCTATTGCAAGTGATAAAGCGGTAGCAAACATCCATCCACCCCACTCGGCAATTTCTTTAAATTTAATACTGGAAAAATCAGAGGCGGGAATAGGAATAGTGTCAAAACTGGCAACCACAAACTGCAAATAAGCTAGATGACCATCCATCGCCCAAAATAATAATGAAGATAATATTAAGAAGAACTGACCTACCGCTGGCACGCTTGTACCACTGGCAGGGTCGACAAGTGAGGCGAAGCCTAAACCCGTTTGCATCGCAATAATTTGCCCAGCTAACGTAAAGGTATTAACTACCATCACGGTAACAAACCCTAACATTATGCCAACAATCATTTGCTCGCCAATTAATAATGCAGTTGCTAATGAAAACAAATTATCAACACGAGTAGGCGGTAGTGCAGGCATAACAGCAACGGTAATTGCTAAACAAAAAAACAGTTTTACACGCCCTGGAATGGCTTTTGCGCCTAAGCCAATCATTGACATAACCATGGCTGAAATACGCGCAAGGGGCAACAAAAAGTCAGCCATGCTTTGGTTGATAACTGACTCAGTGAACTCCACGGTTAACTCACAACACTAGGAATACTACCAATCAACCTTATGGAGTAATCCATGAGTTTTTGAACTAGCCAATGTCCACCCATAATTAAGGCGAGTAAGGTAACAATTAAACGCGGTAAAAAGCTCAAGGTTTGTTCATTTATCGAGGTTGCTGCTTGAAAAACGGCCACAATTAAACCAACGATCAAACTGGGTACAATAACAGCACTCACCAGTATAATGACTAGCAGTAATGCATCGCGCAAAATATCAACAAATACCTCAGGACCCATTACGTAGCTCCCATACCATAGCTTGTTGCTAATGTACCTATGACTAAATTCCAACCGTCGATTAATACAAACAACATTAATTTAAACGGTAACGATACAATCATTGGCGAGAGCATCATCATACCCATCGCCATTAATATACTCGCTACCACTAAATCTATAATTAAAAAGGGGATAAACAGCATAAAGCCTATTTGAAAGGCCGTTTTTAACTCACTAATAACAAAGGCAGGAATTATTACTGTCATAGGTAAATCAGTGGGCTGGTCAACTTGTTCAATACCAGCCATTTGCGCCAAAGTGTCGAGATCTTTAATACGCGTTTGTTCTAACATAAAAGCGCGTAAGGGCACTTTTGCTTTGTTAATGGCTTCAACTGATGTTAATTGTTCTTGTAAATAAGGCTGAATAGCTCGTTCGTTTATTTCGTTATAAACCGGCGTCATAATAAATAACGTCATGAATAAGGTAATACCAATAATAACTTGGTTTGACGGTGTTTGTTGAAGGCCAAACGCTTGGCGTAAAATGGCCATCACCACGACAATACGGGTGAACGATGTCATCATAATAACCGCTGCAGGTATAAAGCTGAGCGCGGTCATAAAAATTAATATTTGTAATGTTACAGAGTATTCTTGTGAACCATCGGGATTAGTCGTTAATGTTAACGCTGATAATGAAAGATCGTCGGCAGCAAAGCTGGTATTGCTAATGAGTAAAAACGACAAAATCGTAAACAGTAACGTTACGATTTTGTTTAACGATAATAATGACTTTTTACTTTTGTTTATCATACTTTTTTATCGCTTTTTGTTTGAGTAATTTAGCTATAGATTGTGCAAAGTCGACACTATTTTCTTTGGCGGCTATTAAAGGTTCATCAAGCGTTTCGATTAAACTGATTTGCTGTGCGGTAACACCAAGCAATAGTTGCTTGTTACCAGCCTGCACCACCACTAATTTCTCTTTAGCACCTAGATGTAAGCTCGTGACTATTTTCAAACCGTTGATACTGTGCCGTACACCCTGGAAGCGTTTTAATATAACCGCACTAATAACAATAACCACAAGTACCATGAGTAATGACATAATCATGCTCATGGCGTCCATATTTGCCGTAACATGTTTACCGACTTCAACAGGCGCAGCTTTTGCTTCAACGGGGAGAGTTGGAGTTGTTGCTGTCATATTGTTAAGTTTTTCTTCAGGTGTTACAGCTTCTAAAACAACGTCAACCACAGGGGCAGTATTAACAACTTCTTCAGCATAGCTATTTGCCAATAAAGACAACCAGATAAATATTACTGATAATATTTTTTTCATTAGTCGTTATTTTAACTTTTTAATACGTTCAACTTGGCTAATAACATCCGTTAATCGAATACCAAATTTGTCGTTAACTACAACAACTTCACCATGAGCGATTAACGTGCCATTTACCAATACATCTAAAGCCTCGCCGGCAACGCGATCAAGTTCAACAACTGACCCTTGATTAAGCTGCAACAAGTTTCGGATACTAATATGACTACGACCTACTTCCATTGAAATAGTCACAGGTATGTCTAAAATAGCATCGAGTTTATGTTTTTCATCACTTGAGATAGTTTCACTATCTTCTTGTAAGTCTTCTAATTCAACAGTTTCAGCAGCCTCAGACGCGGCTTGCTCATCCATTGCTTCATCCCACTGACTTAAATCGTCTTCGTTATCTTTACTCATGCTGCTTTGCCTCAATTTTCATCGCGTAGCGTCAAAAAATCCACGCTACTCGTTTGTTATTACTTATTATGCAGTTATGCGATTTTTACACCACATTTAATAAAATTATTTAAATACGTTATTTTATAGGGTCGATTATAAGTCGTCTTCTAATAAGTGTAACTCTGCATCATTGTCTAAACGCTTACCGCCTTTGGTTAAAATGGTAAGTTCTGATTTAACTTGTTCAGGGCGTTTAATTTTTGATTCTATTTTCAATGCTAAATTATCACGACTACGGCCTAGTTTAGCTCTGAATGAGGGTAAATTTTCAACTAACACCGTAATATGGTCGGGCATTTCAATCGGAATAATATCCCCTGCCTTTAAATCCATAATTTTTTGTAATGACAATTTAACTTCTATAAATTTTGTTGATAACTCAACCGGTACGTCCATAATTTCATCGCGTAGTGCCTTCGACCAGCGCATGTCAGTATCTTCTTTATCACTTTGCACACCTGCGTCAAGCAATTCACGAATAGGCTCTAACATAGAGTAAGGCAGGGCTACATGAAAATCACCACCACCACCATCGAGTTCAATATGAAACGAGCTAATAACGACAACTTCTGTCGGACTAACAATATTGGCCATTGAAGGGTTAACTTCTGAATCTAGGTACTCGAAAGAAACATCCATCACTGGCGACCATGCTTCTTTGTAATCTTCAAAGATAATTTTAAGCAGCATTTGTACTATACGACGTTCAGTCGGAGTAAATTCACGCCCTTCTATTTTAGCGTGATAGCGACCATCACCACCAAAGAAGTTATCCACCAAAATAAAGACTAATCGCGCTTCCATGGTGATTAATGCAGTACCTTTAAGAGGTCTAAAACGCACCATATTCAAACTAGTGGGTACAAATAAAGTATGCACGTACTCACCAAATTTGATCATTTGGATGCCGTTTATAGAAACTTCAGCAGAGCGACGCATCATATTAAATAAGCTAATACGCATATGGCGAGCAAAACGCTCGTTAACCATCTCCAGCGTTGGCATACGTCCGCGCACAATGCGATCTTGTGAAGAAAAATCGTAATCAGACGTTCCCTCGGATGAGGAAAAATCTTCTTCAATATCTTCTTCTTCAACATCATCTACACCGTGTAAAAGTGCATCAATTTCCTCTTGAGATAATAAATCACTCACTCGACAGTCTCTTTATCTTGTTAATTTAGTTACGCTGTTCATCACGTGTACTATTGAACTATTTTCTTAACGTTTTATTGCTGTTCTAGTAGTTCAAAAAAATGCATTCAATTGCACCCTGTTAAACATTTTTATTGCATAACAAAGCCAGTAAATAGTACTTTTTCGACAACTTCACTACCTTCAACTTCGGTCATTATTTTATGCACTTCAACTAATGCAGATTGCTTTAAAGACATTTTACCCGCACTGGTTGCTAAGTCATCAGCACTTGACCGTGAAAAAACGCCCAGTAATGTACTTTCAATAAGGGGTATATGTTTTTTTGCTGCTTCTTCGTTTTCCGCACCTCTAATAAGCAGTTGCACTCGAATTTCAACAAAGCGATCTACTGCATTACCAGGTACATTGAAACGAAAGGGTCTTGGCAAAGGAACATACAAAGCCGTACCAAGTTCAGCATTCTCTGCAGGTGCGCCAGACGCCTCTCCTGCTGCATCAGCGCTTAATTCACTACCGGCGCTTGCTTGTGCAGTTTCATCTTCACCACCGAGCATAAAAAATGCAGCTCCGCCGCCAGCAGCAGCTAAGATAACAACAATAGCAATTATAATAATCAGTTTCTTTTTCTTACCTGAATTATCTAGCTCAAGTTCTTTTTCGTCAGCCATGTTCCCTACCTTTGAATATTTTTTAAAGCACTTGTTAAACTATATCGTTGAATAGCTGCTAAACCAAAGAGTTTTATCAAGTATTATGGGTGTATTAATGAATTAAGCATAGTAATCCACACCTGTTGATGAAGCTTTAACCACATCAAGCACTACATTATCATTTTCACTGAAGTTACCTTCACCCGACTCTTCATTTGTACCACTATGATTTGCTTGTTCAAAACCATCGCTATTTTGCTCTTTTGCCTGGCGCTGCTCAATATTTGCATCGCCAACATCAACACCATTTTCAGCTAACATATCTCGTAACTTGCCCATGTTTTGCTCTAAGGCCTCTTTGGCTTGTTGGTTTTGAACAATAAACTGCACCGCGGCTTGTTCATTTTGTAAATTCACTCTGACATGAATATTACCCATTTCTGGCGGATCCAGTTGAATCTCTACTTGTTGTATTTTCTGGTTGATCATTACCATTACTTTATCTTTAACAGCATCAGCAAAATCTTTGCGATAAATAGCAATAGTTTCGGTGTTCAACGCGGTGATTGATTTTTGTGCTTGTACGGTATTGGTTGTTAATTGATTAATTGTATTTTCAAAACTTTGTTCTTGATGTGCCGCTAACTCTGCAGCATTGGGTATTGTTCTAGCAGCCTGTGCGTCTAATGTATGATTAATGGCAGGATTGAAAGTTGAAGCTACTTTATCAGCGTTCGGTGCCAATTTCTCGCCTTGGTTTTTCATCAATGCTTGCTCATCATCCGCATTGTTGGCTAGTTTAGTGGCGTCATCAAAAGCGACACTCTTTTGAGTTGCATCAATTTTTTGCTCAACTGTAGGTGCAGACGATGCAGATATTACCGCAGCGGTACTTTGATTAATCTGACGAGGTTGAGTTGACTCGTTAGCATTTGCTCGATTAAGTTCTAAAGCACCCGCTTGTGTTAACTCTGAAGTTTGCATTTTTACCGGTTCACTTTCACCTGTTACCAC
>TARA_R110000765_G_scaffold44935_2_pt1 | contig 12471 bp, 11 predicted proteins | sample TARA_R110000765 | Tara Oceans TARA_R110000765 (sample SAMEA4398168) | marine metagenome | biome: Polar Biome; feature: [MES] marine water layer (ENVO:01000295) within the mesopelagic zone...; material: water (ENVO:00002006), including particulate matter (ENVO:01000060) such as...... | reverse complement strand
AGCAGCTCCTAGTTGTCCTGCCGTTAAAGTTTGTGTTGGAGTTGCAGAAGTAACCACTTCGGTCACTAAAAAGCTTTTGCAAAACGCATGATTAAAATAAGCCATTTTTTAAAATTTTTAATTACAAAATAAATTATTAAACAATATAAAGAATATAATTCTTTTTTCCTCAACTCAAGAATAAAAGTTTATATTTCTAATTATTTCTTTCAGCAGACTGTTGTTCTCTTTGCATTTGAATCATGTTTTCTATATCTCCTGCAATGATAGATGCAGTCTCATCAATTATAAGCTCAACAATATCATCTTTAAACTCACATAATACATTAGCGGTTGAAACAGTTGATGTATATGGATTTAAAACACCTAGAAATTCAACAAGAATAGGCTTCCTATAATACGTAAGTACTGGCTGTACAATAGTAAAATCTCTTCTGTAGATTCTAATTGTGTTTCCAATTAATGTACAAAATGTTTCTCCCCATTCAAAGTCTGGTCGTTTAAGCTCATCTCTATATATAAGTTCAACATTAGCTTCTTCTGCTAAATAAACTGTCATAGACCTTGCTTCAGGACAACAATCATTAGTGGCTTTAGTACTAACTCTTTTATACTCAAGATAAGTATTAATAGGAAAGTTATCAGTCTCTAGATACCTTTCTGTTTCTACTCCAGTAAGACTTAGCTCCTGTAGTAATATTTGCAAATCATCCACTCTTCTTTTTGAAAGCTCATCACCTTCTTTATAGATGTTATTCCCATGAAGCTGCCTTCTAACCCATTCTATCTGTGCTTTATTAAAAGCTTCTAGAATTTGCCAGTTTTCTATATTGTCAAAGTCATTGCTTGAAAGCTTATTAAGCCTTTGCTTTAGTTTTATCCTTATAGTTTCATTTAACATTATTCAATCTTTAAGAATTCCAATATTGTTCAACCTTTCCTTTAATATGAGATAATGCTTCTTCATTCTCAGGGTTATTTAAAAAAGCTACAACTTCTGTAGGAGACTTACCTAACTTTACTGCTGTATCCAAAGTCTCTATCCAGCCATTTTGCTTTCTTGTAATAAACCTATAATATAAAGCATCTTTGACTAGAGCCGTAACTTTTAAGTTTTTCATTGACATTTTAGCTACCGACAAAAACTTTTCTGCTGCTTTTTTCTTGTTTCTTTCTGTCCCTTGTCCATTAATGTATAAATCCATGTTTTCATAGATAATATCATTAGGTGTGGATTTAGTATATTGAGTGCTTTCAACATCAATGCATTTTGCTACATACATAAGTTTTGTAACATTCTTATTGTACATGCCTTCTAATTGAGATAGAGCTTTGTTTCTCAATTTAGAATATTCAGTTCTAGTGCTGATTGTCTCTTCTAGTTGATCTAAATAAAACTTATATTTATTATTAGATGTTTTAGCTTTCTTTAGAGACTTGGCTACTATAGAAAACCCTCCTGCATTAATAGCATATAATTTTATTAAATCATAAGGGTCTTTTACTGGGTCTAAATAGACAGGATCATTTCCACATCTCAATTCTATTCTAGACCAAAATTTATCATTATCAGGTCTAAGTAAAGTAATTTTATTCCAAAATTCTTTATCATTTACATCAACAACATTTGCTGCTAATTCTTTTTCTAAATCTGAAATAACTTTTCTTATCTCTTTTATTTTAATTTCTTTTTCTCCAGGAGGTAACAATTTTACTTCTGGAGCAAATTCATTAAGACCAGTAACATATCTTTTTACACCATTTATTTCTAAGCAAGCTAAATTTTCTTGGTGCCAAACTCCATCATGTAAAGACATGCCATAGTTTTGCAATCCCATATTATCCTTTTCAGGATTAAAATAAGGTTTAATTGCAATGGTTGTGTTTTTACCTTGCTGGTATTTTTCTACAATTGTGTATTCACTCATAATGTTGGTTTTTTTTATTTGTTAATTATACTACTACCATTAGAATACCAGCAGCTTGGTATAAATCTCCTGCCACTAATCCTCCTGCAATAGCAGCATTATTATTAGCAAATGCTGGTAATTCTTTTCCTGAACCTTTAGAAGCAATTAACTTAGACACTGAAGAGTTTGTAAACTCAGTGACTTTTTTAAACGGAGCTTTGTCATAAATAGCCATAATATTGTTTATTAATTTAAAAAAAAATGGGAGAGGAATTAACCCCTCCCTTTATAGATAGATTGATTAGAATGATCCTCCTGTTACAGGATTCCTCATAACAATTTTTAGAACCTTGGTTGGGTCTTTAACCCAAATTGCAGGCATAGTCTGTGTCATAAAAACTCTATAACCATTAAAGTTTCCAGTAGATGCAAAGCCTTGAGTTCTTCCCATGTAATCCATAGTTCCATTTTGATAGAACCACTTCAATTGATTATCCCAATTAAGCTTTAGCAAGAAAATGTTATCATTACCTTCTTCAGTAACATCAAATATAACAAAACTAAATGAACTCAAAGGTCTTCCGTCAATAAGAGGATTTTCAATATCATTTGTGTGAAGATTATCAAAAGCAGGGTTTAGAACAAACTTAACATTAGCTAAGAAAGGAATTGTAAAGCTTGTGTAAGCAAATCCAAAATCCAAATCCATTCCTTTTCCTGAAACAGCACCAATCTCTGTAGCATTTTGTACAAGACCAGAACCATATACTTCATCAGCAATAGCTTTGTTAATCATCTGCATGCCACCAATACCCGTTTGTACAATAAGCTGTCTTTGTGGGTCTGGGCCTTTAAATTCAACTTTTCCTTGATAGAAATTATACAATTCAGATTTGAACATATCAAGACTAAAAGTAGATTTATTGTAAACTCTTTTAAATGAATTATCTAGCTGTGTCCAAAGACCAACAGAAAGTCTAATATCATCAGGGCCATCTTGCTTAATTCTACCACCCTTACCCCACATAAGGTAAGTTTCAATATCATTAGCAATTTTTGATAAGTGAGCAGCTTCAAGATTTGTCAAGAAAGTTCTTGAAAGAGAACCTTCTTCAAATGCTTGCTTAGCACCACTTTTACCCATGCTTTGTACTAAGTCTTCTATAGAAGATACCGAAGGATCAGTTTGACCTGCATTAAAGTTTCTCCAAATTTCTGTTACAGGAACAGTCCCGTCAGCATTAAGGCCTCCTTTAATCATAAGATCAGCACGGCTTGAGATAGAATAATGAACATGAGCTTCAGCACCTCCTACATAATTGTAGAACTCTCTAAAGCCTGAGCCAGTTTCAATGTCTGAAAATCTTTCACCATATTCACCTCTTGCAGAACCTTTACGGAAGAATTTAGTCCCTGAAGCTAAATATGAATTATCTAATATATTAGAACTATCATTATTAACTAGCTGGACAGTGTAAATACAACCATCTCCCGAAGGGATGATATCTGCTGCTGTAATATAAAGTTCAAGGCCATTGTATTTGTCATAAGTGATAATATCACCATGACCAAAAGCTCTTTTAGATAGCTTAATTTGAAATGTTTGACCATCAATACCTTTTGTATCATTAAGTGAGTCAATGTCACCTACAATGTATGGTAGGTCTTGCGCAATAGGAGTCTGCCACTTATACTCGCCTCTGGCGTTGTCTACATTAATTGTGTTCTTACCACCAAAAGAAGCCATTTGATACAAAGGCATTTCTACTTTTTGTGTCATAGCCCAAATGTCTACAGGTCCCATATCCATAGGTTCTGTATTGCCTAACATTTGAGTTAAGTGATATGAATCAACATGTGAACTCGCTTTGTAGCTTGTATCTCTTAGGAAAATTCCATTGTTTAATACTGGAGTTGCCATATTTAATTATTGATTAAATTTAAAAATGTTTAAAATCTTTTGAAAATATTATTTGATCTAGTTATTTTTCTTTTTTTAGTGGATCTACTATTGTCTTCTTCTGCTTTCTGAATTCCTAAAGAAGCCCCACTGTTATTTGATTGTTCTGTCTTAAGTTTTCTTACTGTCTTTGCTATAGATTTTTGTGCTCCTTTTTCCATTATTTTACTTTTATATCCAGTAGGATCAGAAAGCAACCATAATGCTTCAGCAATAATGGTATAATTAGGTTTAACAAATTGATATTGCTCTAACAGGTGACCTAGCAAGTTAGTGTTTTTCCCTGTTACTGATGGAAAACTTGGATTAACTAATCCATTATAAAGCATAGATTGAGTTTTTTTATTCAATTTAAGATCTCCTAAGTTTCCATTTTTTAATGTATGGTATACATTAGACATATATTGTTTAGACGCTTGCTCTTGCTGCGATCTCTTCATTTCTTGCTCCTGAAGTTTTCTAGCAACAACTTTTTCTTGCATTTTGTCTAACTTAGGTTTAAATTTAGAAGCTTGTTGCTCAAGCTTGCCTAAGTCTTTCCAGACTTCAATCTCTTCTTCAATCTCTTCTACTGTTCCATATCCTGTAGCCTGCAAGTAATTACTAATTATTAAATGCTGGTCATTTTCATTTTTTACATCTAAAGACCTTGTTTCTTCAACAGCGGCTAATGTTTGAAATAAACCTTTCATATCATCTCCTCCTTCAGCTACATATCTAGCAGCTATTTGAAGTTCTTGAGGAAGACTATCAAAAAATTGTTTAGGTGTCTCTCTTCTTACCTTATTAGCTATCTCTTCAAAGTTAGCATCTATTAGTTCTTCCCAGTCTTTAGGTGTATAGTCGTCTAGTGATTTATCATCATCAAATGGAACAATTTTATCTTGTTCTATTAATTTTTTGAAAATATATGATGTGTTTTTTTTATTCAAAGAAGATTTAAAATCTTCTTCTTTTTCTTCATCAATTGAATCTAAAACTTCTTCAACTTTTTCTAGAGATTCCTTTGTGTTAATGTCATCATTGGCTTCCTTTTCAGATATTTCTTCTTCTGAAGAATTATCCCCTTCTGTAAAAGACATATCTACATCTTCTTTTTGTGTAAAGATGTTTGGTTTTTGACTGTCATTTTCTGGAAGTGTTATTCCTTCAGCGGAAGGAGCTCCATTAAAAAGTTCATCAATATTAATATCAACTGTCTCTGATTTTGTTTCAACATTCTCTGTTACTTCACTCATTTTTGTTGGTTTTTTTTATTTGTAATGTTAATATACACAATTTATATAGTTAAAACTTTCTAAGGTTTATATTAAAAAAAAGATTTTAGCAGTATATAGCTAAAAAATTCATAGCCTTAATAAAAAAACAAAGGAGACATAAAATAATTTCCTTCCCAAAAAATAATTTATTTATCTCCAATGTTGATTATTGTATTAAAGTTAAAATTAAAATAGTAGTTAATCCTATTGTCAGAACACCGCCACCTACAAGGCTGATAACAGTGTTGCGCTTTCCTATTTTTGCTTTCTTTTGGTATGTCTTCAATAGCTCATCATTTACTTTCATTAAGTTTTTATATTCCTTTTCTGAAGACAACAAATTATCTATCTGCTTGTCTTGGTTGAAAATTAATTTGCTTTGAGTTTCTATGTAGCTTGATTGTGTTTTTGCCATTATAACACAAGAATCTTTAAATGAAAGATATTTAATCTCTAATTTTTTTAAAACTTCAAAGCTATCTAATTGAGATGTTATTTTTACAAGAATATCTCTTTCAATTAATATTTTATTTTCCTGACAGTCTGCGGATAAGGGCAGCATCAGAACTATCCCTATAATTGCTAATAGAATATTTTTCATTTAGTTTTTTGATTTCTTTATTTATTCTTTCTAAGCTTTTTTTGTTGTTAGGTATTTTATTTTTTAATAAATCTATTTTTTTGTTCAGAATAGTATTGTCTTTGCTTAAAGAATCAAACTCTACTTTTAGTGTATTTATAGATTCTTGTATTTGTGATTTTATTCTATTATAGTCTACTATAGTAGGATCTGGGGGTTTCCTAAATACAATTACTAAGAATAATATCAGTATAAAAGCTGATTGGACAATGAATATAATATGTGTAGCTGTTATTTTCATTTATCTTTTTTCTTCTTTTTAGATTCTACATCATACTTGTTTTTATTTTCTCTTGCTATTTCTAAATTTTTATTAGCTACATCTTTTTGGGTTTGCAGCCTTTGTCTTTCAATTTCAAGCTTCTGTTTGTCTATTGTGTTTTTAGTGGAATTCTGTTCTCTTTTTATATCCATCTGCTCTCTATACTTTGTTGTCTCCCGGATATCTTTCATAGCATCCATATAATCAGACTGTTTGTTTTCATTGATATCTTGCATTGCTCCATACCCAGCTGATCTAATTTCTGCAACAGTAATATCTTTTTGTCTTTTAAGTTCATTTTGCTCTGCTTCAAATTGCAATTTCATTTGCTCCTCTTGCATTTTAGCTTGTATTTGCTCTTGCTGCATTTGTTGTTGTTGCTGCATTTCTTGCTGTCTTTGAGCTTGTTGTTTAGCCTCTGCATCTTTTAAGATGTCTGTAACTTCGGCTATAGAATCAGCTTTTATAATATTCCCTAAATCATAAATAGATGCTCCTGAAGTATTATTTGTCATTGACAATTGCTTAAGTTGGTCCAGTATAGCTCTATGGTTTGTTCTTGTTGTAGCAAAAACATTTAGATCTCTAAGGAGAAGGTCAGTGCCATTTATTATAAAGTTAACATTTTCTGCTTCTGTAGTTGTATAAGATAATCTTACACTTGGATTTGTGCTATGGTAGTACTGAGAAAGATCAGTTCTCATCTGGTGAACTCTAGGCATTAAATGATCAGAATGCTGAGTGAAGTATATTTCTGTTTGAGCGTATGATTGGTTTAGTGCTTGAGTAACACCTGTAGCAGTTTGTTGTCCTATTGGAGCTCCTAACCTTTGGGGATTCACTCCTATTGATTCAAATGCTTGTTGTTTAAAATGGTTAGCAAGTTGTATTCTAGTCATCAATCTATTAGACTGCTCCATATTTAGAACTTGATAGTGGTTAAAGTTTGTAGCATTTTCTGTATTTGTAATAGAAGTATCTAAAGGAAGCATTTGAAAATCTTTCATTGCTACATATGCTTTTGCATAATTTCCTTTTCCCCAATCTTCTCCCATAGAATGCCTAGGAAGAGCATTCTGGTCAAACATAATGACAGTTCCTAGCTCATCCACTAATATATCTGCTATTTGATTGTTTACTAGGTTGTATCCTACTTGATATGCTTTCATTAGGTCAACTAGAGCAACAGATTTAGTATTTCTATCAGAAAACACCCTTCCTTCTACTGGGAGCTTGCAGCCATAAATAGTTTTAGACCCTTTAAATTGAAAAGGCACTCTTCCGGGCTTCTTTCTATTTATTCCTAAGTATATAGGGTTGATGTTGTTGCCCATATTTGTTCTCCAATTAGCTGGCAGGTTAGGGCCTATTTTAACTCCTCCACAAACTTCATTTATCCATATCCAATCTATATGTTCTCCCTGAAGTAAATTTTCTTTTGTTTTGTTTCTAAAAACAGATGTATCATAAATAGGCTTTTCTGTTACTTTATAGCTTTCATCAATAATTTCTTGTGTTATATCTCCATCTTCTTTTATTCTTATTAAATGGCCTATTTTTCTTTGGGTTTTCCAATAGCAGGTAGAAACTCTCATTAATTCTCCTTCACCCCAGAGTTTCATGTCGTCACTTTCATTTAATATAGCGGATACAATGTCTCCTCCTTTAGCGGGGTCATTAGACCAGTTGCTTACAAATTGCCTATAAGCAAGACCTGGCATATTTGTATTCCACTCGTGGGATTTACTAGCATCATAATATGAGCCATCATTTTGATATCCATTTACTTGGTAAAGCGCAGACTTTGCTGGGTGTATTTTTTGTAGAGATTCCAGTTGATCCTGATTCATTAGATATCCATATCTATCTATTACATCTGCATTTGTCATTAAATCTAATTTTCCAACAAAATTAGAATCTGATATATATCTTCTATTTGGAGACTTTTGGTAAAAAGTAAGAACAGGATTCCATAATTCTAGCTCATAGTCATCTTCCATCATTTTAAAATGCCAGAACTCTCTATCTGTAATGAGCATATCACGGAATGCTCTTTCTTCAAGCTCTTGCATTTTAAATCTTTCTTCATCAACATTTAACTGATGCGAGGCCCATTCTTCAACTAATGATCTATAATCTTTAGAAAAGAAGTCTTCAATTTCTGGGAGACTTTTTATAGCTTCAGGATTTAATTGTTGCTGTGCTTCTTCACTACTTGGGTCCATGCCCATTTCTATCATTTTCATTATAAGCTTCTTCTCCGCATCTGCAAGCAAGTTTTCTTCTATCATTGCTCTTTTCTGCTCAAGCATCTCATTGTATGAGAGATCATCAACTGCTCTAAACTGAACTTTTGAAAATCTTTTTGAAAATTCTCCTGATAAAACATTTATAACATTAGGAATGATTGGATAAAACTTTAACTCTAATGCTGACTCATCTTCTTTTGTGAGAACATCTACAAGATTTTTGTAGTCATTATCTTCTTCTATTATATAATCTGTTTTATCTATTATCCCTTTTGCTAGTTTATAATTTTTTAATAGTCTTCTAGCATTTAATCTTATAAACTCTAGTCCTTGAAGTTCTAGCCAATCCATATTCCATGCATACCAGTTATCATCTTTTTTTTTCTTTGGTAGAAACTGTAAAGGCTGCGTAAGGCTTGAATCCGTAGGGTAGCTATCTGCTTTAGCTCCTTTCTTTATTTGTAGTGCGTTAAATACTCTCATTATTTAAGATTTTTAAAAGCTGACTTTTTAAACTTCTTTCCATTTATCTTTTTATTTTTTCCTATATTTCTAAATGGACTGTATTTTAATTTATATAAATCTTTTGACTTGTCAAATTTATTATCTAATTCACTTTCTTTTCTTTTTACAAAACCTCTATTTGCTTGTTGTACTTTAGCAAATGCTATTAAAGAAGAAAACGCTACAAGTCTATCTACATTTACTCCTGGTTGGTATGCTAACATTTCTTTTAAAAGCATGTGATCTGGTATTCTTTCTATACCTAAAGTGCAATTTATAGTGTTCCCATCTTTATCAAACTCTTCATCTATCTCTTCTCTTAAAAACTCTATAGCGTAAGATATTAAGTGATTCTTAAATAAAGTTCCTGTGTTTTTCCATCCATAGTCTGAAAACACAGACTTATTAGATCCTAGTTCTTTTAAAAATAGGATTTGATTTTTAGGGACAAGGTATCTTTGTTTCTTCTTTCCAATCATATACTGGATAAACAAAGATATATTGTTTTCTACTACTGTCCATGCATTATACCATTCTATTATTAATTCTAATTGTTTATGGGTTTTATTTATGTCATCATATCTCCCACACCAAGCGGCTACAATTTTATCTTGTTCTATGATGTGATTGACACCTTCTATAGTTTCTCTTATTACCTCAACAGGATTTTTATATACAAAGATACTACATAAAGAATCAGAGGTTGTAGTCTTCCCTTCAGAAACAGGGTCAATCCCTGCATAATACATTCCAAATCCTGGATTTGCTATGGGCCTTTCCCAGACTACTAAACAGCCAGATTTATCTTGACGTTTTCTATCTATAGGAAAAGTATTTATAGGTAATTTATTAGATTTCTTTGCTTGGATGCCGTCCTGAGTTCTTTCTAGCTCAATGTGTTCATAACTATAATCTTTATCATCAATTTTTTTTAATTGCTTATGTATTATCCCTTGAGGGAATATACTTTCTTTTCTATACGCAAAAGCTTCAGCAATGTTGGTAGGTTTTTGAGAAATCCTTAATTGATACTGCTCTGCTTTAAGGTCTGTTTTCCATTGTTTTCTTTCTTTTCGTATGGCAGCTAAAGATTCTTCTATTAAAGAATTTCCAAAATCATCAATGTGTGGAGGCATTGACCACTGCTCAGGAATAAACAACCCAGCTATACCTACTCCACCATCTTCATCCATTAAATTTGTTTCCACTCCTCTGATCCCATTTGCTCTAGGATTGAGAATCATTTCTTTTAATGGCTTGCATTGGTCTAAATCTCCTACAGAGCCTGCTGCTATAAACATCCCTGTTGTCATCATACCTGAAGACATTGCTGGACGCAAGTACTCATAAGTTTTATCCATCTTTGGAGCAACACCTGCCTCTTCATGAAAGAAATATGTTGTAGGTCCTCCAATCCCTGTAGTAGCTTTCTTTTCAAATGAAGCCCCTTGTATTTTTGACTTTAATCCTTTTTTTGTTTTCCTATTTCCTATCTTCACTTCAATCTGCTGCTGCCAAAGTAATACCTTTTCAGGATTGCTTGGCCTGTACCATGCAGTGTGTTCATTTAAAAAGTCTCTATATTCTTCTAAAAACTTCCAAGATCCTTTATCATTTATATAATCTTTAAGTGAAGCTCCTATTTTACAAACACTCCCTTCTTCAAACCAATATTGATTTATTAGTTTAGCCATATGGAAATAAGAAGATGCTATTTGTCTTTTCTTGAGAATAGCAGCATGCTCATCATGCAGCTCTGCAAGCAGTTCATATAGTGCCATGTGGTACTGTGCATCTCTAACTTTTGCAAACCCATACTTCTTTTCTTCTTTATCAAAAATAGGTAAGAAGTTTAGCCACATATAATAATCTCTGGTAATAAACCATGTTTTATTTTTGTTTATATAGATAACACCTTGTCTGCATTTGTTTTTTTCATCTTCCCAGTACTTTATAAAGTCCTTGGACCTAAAAGGGCTCTTACAGTAAAATCCTTGTTTGTTAAATATACGTGCTTGCTCATTAAATAAAAACGATGTTTCATCAAATCCATATTCTCCAGGTTCTTTAAATAAACCTAAAATAAAAATGGCAAACTCTGATTCATCACTAAATTCAGTAGTTTGCCATTCTCCATCCTTATGTGTTGGTATACTAATCATCTTCAATTATTGCGTGGATGTCTTTCTCATCAATTAAAAAATGATCTTCTCCTTCATGTTCTATCTCTATTGTTTGAATATGTTTTGCATATTTTATCATGTCACCACACTTTACATGCTCAACAGACTTTCCTATGGAGATAACTTTAGCAATGTGTTTTTTGCTTTTTACTGACTCAGGAATTATTATACTTGTTCCTTTAAAACACTTATCAGATTCTTTCTCTTTTAGTAATACTTTTTTACCTAATGGTTTAATTTTCATTATTATTGGTTTTTATAATTGATCATAAGCTAATCCTTGTCCACCTCTCACTACACTTTGTTGTTCTTTTTTCATATCAAGAAATGCTCCTTTGTAAGAATTTCTAATATTTTCAAATTTTGATGCTGCATTTATAAGTGAGTTTATATTTCCATCTCTACCATGCTCTATTTCTGTCACTTCCATATATTTAGCTAATTTATCCATCATTCCTTTTATACCTTTATATGCTCGGAAAGTAGGCGTTTGATATAGCTTACCACATTTATACAGTGCTTCCTGAATAAGCTCATGCTCTGTTGATTCCTCAAGGTTTATCTCCTCTATTATTAAATCTTCTTTTTCATGTTCTATCAAATTAAAGAATGGATTTAAATCTGGATTTGGGCAGGTCATATAAAATAGATATTGATATACTCCTAAGTATGTATTAGGGAATGCTTCCATAATATCTTTAAGAAACTTCAATGTATAACAATGCTCTGTAGGCACAACTTTTTCATTCTGGATATCAAATAATTTAATTATCATACTTTTTGGTCTTTAATCCACATCATTAAACTAACAACTTCTTCTTTCATGTATGGCAGGTTATACATCTTCACTTCTTTTATCACTGGATCTCCATTAACATATTTTGTTACTGGGTATCCATACTCATCTTGACTAACCGCTTCAAATGTTACATGCTGAACTACTAGCTTTCCAATCTTTAAATTATGGTTGTGCTTTTTAATCATGTAAGCATATAAGCTCATTTGTAAAGTATAATGAATTAAATTGCAATCATCTAAATGACTAATAGGAGAGAACATTTTAGAAGACTTACCTTGCCAATTTACAAAACTTTTTTCTTTAATTTCTTTGTTAGTCTTATAATCTGTAATATTAATCTTGCCATTTACAATTTCTACAAAATCTGCTTGCCCACATAAACCTACCGATTTTAGGTAAACAAAATGTTCAGGATACACACCATCTGATAGCTTTTGCACCGGAGCATGTTTTATTCCTTCTTCAATTATTGGCTTTATGATAGGTAATTCTACACCTTCTCTTTCTATAGTATTAAATCCAAGCATATCTGCTTCTCTCTGGTTATGATACCAGTTCCCCAAGTCTATAGCTCTTTGTGTTTCTCCTTCCCAGATGTTCATTATAACCTGAGGGTCCAAGCCATGCCACTTAGATTTTTTCTTCTTTGAACACTTCTTGGCAACACTTACCTTGTCAAACTCTGCCTTGAACTTAGATATAAAA
>TARA_R110000765_G_scaffold426679_1_pt1 | contig 12474 bp, 8 predicted proteins | sample TARA_R110000765 | Tara Oceans TARA_R110000765 (sample SAMEA4398168) | marine metagenome | biome: Polar Biome; feature: [MES] marine water layer (ENVO:01000295) within the mesopelagic zone...; material: water (ENVO:00002006), including particulate matter (ENVO:01000060) such as...... | reverse complement strand
CTCAGTTGGTTAGAGCATCCGACTCATAATCGGCAGGTCCCCTGTTCTTATGAGGGGTACTATTCAGGGTTGCATTTGTAATAAGTTTTTTAAAACTTGTTATTAAAAGTGAAATGTAAGATAGTACGAAAAGACAATTGTAAGTATTAGTAAAGAAATTTGGCCCCTTAGCTCAGTTGGTTAGAGCACCCGACTCATAAGGAAACTTGTGACCTACAGCAGTAATGCTGTATGGAAAAATTGGATGAATTGCTGGAAAACTTCGTTTTTATTTAAAACATGTCAATCAGCAGCCAAGCCTAGCAAGCGTGCTAGGAAGGTTCAGAGACTACATGGGTCAGCACGTTCTTGCTGTGTAATACATGATTAGCGTCCGACACCCCACCGATAGTTCGAGGGTGATGATATAGTCCAAGCCATTATGAAAATAATGGAACAACTGAATCGGTAGGTCCCCTGTTCAAGTCAGGGAGGGGCCACCACATTGTAATTCCTGTATGAATAAAGTTTGTATAGGATTAAAAAAGAGAAGCTGCTTTTTGTCGCTTCTCTTTTTTTTTTCTGCTTGACAAAACACCCCTCTATAATTATAACCGAACCATGGTTACATTTAAAAAACTCTTAATTTTGGGTTGCACTTAAAGATTAGAATATAAATGAAGAATTTTATAAGAATCAAAGGCAACTTGCTTTCTGATGGAATGGCATTAATGAATGTGCATACCTCAGAATACTATGAGCCATTTGAAGCGTATGTTCGAATGCTTATTGATAAAGAAGGTGCTACGAATACAACCAAACAATACGCTGAACACGTCAGTAGATTCTTAGACTTCCTTTATGAATATCAAACTGTAGCAAATGAAAAAGGAGTTCAACTCAATCCAAGTCAACTTTTTGTAAATTATGAAAAGTTCTTAACTAGAGGTAAGAGTTGCAGTGATGATTTGTTGCAACAAGTGGCTAAAAATATAAATAAAACAAAAAATACTAGCTATGTAAGTATTTCACAAGGCATTGAATCAGCCTTATCTTATTTCATAGAAATGCAACTGTTCGACAACTTTAACCAACAAGATTACTTTAATTCTCTTTCCTATACCGCTGAATTTTCAAAGCCGCAGCAGAGTAAAATAAAGCAAAACTCATGGTTTGCAGCAACAACTAAATTTTTGTCTGACGCTAAATCTATTAAAAAGACAAAGCTTTTTAATAAGTCTAGTAAACGAGCAAACAAAAACGGATTGAGTAATAATAAAGAGAATGCATTTAATAAAGCCTTCCCAGCTAAAGATAGTCTCGGTTTTTTTGCTCATCATGTTGTTGATATAAAAATCACTAAGTTTTCATTAGTCAGAGATTTTTTATTTTATTCGCTTTTAGCTGCGTCAGGTATCAGACAGTCAGAAGCGCTTCAGGTTACCATTGATGATATTGATTTTGAAAACCGCGAAGTAAAAATAATAAACCCATTTGAAAGGGTTCAAAGGGGCTTAACTGAAGCAGAAGAAGAGAAGCTCAGTTGGAAAGGGCGTGTAACCTCAAAAACTCTTATGATACAGCCGTTTTCTCATATGTTTTGGGAATTATTAGAGATTTATATCAAGCATCATTATAAAACAAATGTAAACCATCGATATTTGTTTCAAAAGTACAACGGAAGACCATTTTTCGCTGCATGTCGCTCAGATCGTTCTAAATCACTTAAAAAGTATTTAAAGTCTAGCAATCCAAATTTATGCGAGTATGGCCTTCATAGCTTTAGGCATTTATATGGTTTTTATGTTTATAACTATCTGCCTATAGTTGATTTTGATGGTAACCCAACTGGTGAGCAGGGTCTTCCATTAGGATATGTGAAAATATTGATGGGCCATGCATCACTTACTTCAACTGAAGTGTATGCAAGAGAGGATTTAGATTTAATAAATTTTGTTATCTCTGCTTCCAATGCATATGTGCGACAAAAAGGCATTACACCAAAACAATTATTAGGCCAGTATTACACTCGGCAAATGAAAATATTAACAGTTAAATTGGAGGGGGTTTGATGGATTTCCCTATCTTCAATAACACTAATAAACTGATTTTCTTGTGCGATGAAAAAGACATTGGAAAGTACGCAATAAAAGCGCTCAATCTAGCAATGAGTTGCATTAAAAAGAATGTAAAAATCAAAAATCCGACCCAACAGCAAATTATGCATGAGCCTACAAGAAAGGGATATCCTAGATTATCTTTATTTAAATATTTTCAATATATTGAAGCTAAAGAGATTAATGAAAAATGGATGCAAGGAATATTATCCTTAGCAAACTCAAATTACCAAGAGGTTAGGAACAAAATAAGGGAATATATCCCTGCATCAGCCAGACACTTACCTATTAGCCAAAATCATGCTAGAGCCTTGAAGCGAGACCTACAGCTACTTTTACATTGTTGCTGGGCAACAAAATTCACATTACTCCCCTTATCTTTCTCACCGCTCCCAACCCTAAAGAATAATAAAAACGGTGAGTGGAAAGAGTGGGCTTTTGACGCTTATCCAGAAATATTAAGGATAATTCGCAAACCTTTTTGTGAAAAACTGTTTGAAAATACTGATATAACTGAATATGTCGGGAGAAAATCGATAACAAACCTTAATTGGTATGTGCACAGATATGTTAGAGCTTGTGCAGCGTGGAAAGTCGAAGATATCAGCCCCGAAATGTTGCTTGAAATATGGGAGTCGCCTAGTAAAAACGTTCCTAGAACTGTTGATTGGTATATTGCACTAATGGAGATAATGCCTGAGAGAGTGCGCTATACCATCGCAGATGTTTATGTTACCAAGAACGGTGGTGCTTTCGGTAAAAAAGGACATCGAAACCCTCCTGAATTAAGAATTGAAAGCTTCCCTCCACTTGTAATTAAAGAAAACCCTAATATTGAAGATTGGATCGTGAAAGGCACTGAGTATCTTAGGCTACTTTATGACAATGGCACCAAGTCATATCACAGTCACTCTTTAGCGATAGGTAAGGTATTAAATGCCCTAGTATCTGATAGCTCCGCAGTTCCTTTGCTTCGTGATATTAATCGAAAAGATCATATTGAAATAATTAAAAATGTACTAAAAGTTGGTGTCCAAACTGAAACATACAGAGAACAGTTGGTAAAAATACACGATTTCTTAGAATTCGTAATGCTCATCGAAAAAGGGTTTTCAAACCCAATATCAAGAAAGTTAGATTTACCTGTCTCATCAAGAAGTAAAGGAACAAAGAAAGAAATAGTTGAAGAAGATCTATTTGCAGCCTTTTTATCTTACCTCTACGGTATAGCCGAATGGCTTTGGTATATTAGTGAGAGTTATGATGATAAGGAGGCATTTTTATCAAAAAAAAATAATAAGCTAGAGAGTGTTGAAGCAAGCTCTGTTGGTTTTTCACCTCTAATGTTTATAGACGGTAAGCCTCATAGGATTGAAAGGATACCAAGGCAGCTTATAGTGCCATTATTTGGTCATAAACAGATAAATAGCCAAGTAAGTGAATTAGCAATAATGCCCCATTACATTCATATAGCAATCACAATGGCGGAAACAGGAATTCGCCTTATACACTTAAGATGGTTGGATAAGTTTCTGTACGATAAAGACGTGAATAGAGCCTACTTTAACGAGTATTCTTACATACCAACTAAGTTACATATTAATACTGACAAAGCCCATGGCCCTTGGGATTCCGATGTAGTTGAAAGTGTAATTGGATTACTTGACAGACAATTAGCATGGCGTAATAAATACTTACGAGGCAAAGATGGGGCTATACATTACGATCATTATGAAAACTCAGGCTTTGATGATATCCGTCCTTTATTCGCGAGTCCAGATAGTAAAAGTACAATTGAAGACGATTTTTCTGTTGTTTCTGATGGTAGTTTTAGAAAAACCTATCGAAACCTTTTTATTGCATTTTCTTGGATGTACAAAAAATTAGGTTATAAACCCCCTTTAGATATCGATGATTGTGCAACTATTGAAGAATGCATGAAAAAATGGCGTGTAGCCAAAATTAAATATACACCTCACAGTATGCGCTCTCAGGTCGTGAGTGACAATATTACAATTTTACCCCCAAGTTTAATTCAAAAAATCACAGGGCATGCTAATCAAGCTCACCTTCTCTATTACGCTCAGTTGAGTAATAGATGGATTGACAATCAGCAGGCAGCTCAGGACAAGGAATTCAAGGAGTTCATTGAACCTATGATGATTGATGCAAGAAGTAAAAACTCCAAACTTAATATAGCAATGAAAACTAATCCTCTGGCCGCTCTCAAGGATTTTGGCGGTATATCCTTTGGAAGTGGCGCTAAAACGGGATTAACAAAAGTTAGAGATGATGTAATCGGTGAAAAGAATATATACGAAATGATTTCTTTTAACTCAACTCACATGTGCCCATTTAATAATGATTGCCCAAAAGATGTTGTATACAGTGAACTTGAGGGCTTTAAAAGATGTGGTGAATGCTCTTATTCTATTAAGACTGTAGATCATCAAACCTCTATCGTTGCAAAAATAAGGTCTTTTTCAGATAAATCATCAGAGCTTGAACAAATAATAATGGAAGCTAAAGATGCTAATAGTGACATGGACGCATACAGTGGCGAGATTGCTCTTAAGAAATATTATGCCAATGAAATAGCCGCATGGACAATAACAGTTAATTGTCTTGAAGAGATGAAAAAGAGCCTAGAGCATAAAGATAAGTGGTTAATTAGTGAACCCGATATTTTATCGAAGAAATTAAAAAATATGACATCTTCTAATGAGCTAACTAACTTACTGGTACGAATTGAGGAAGCACAAAACAGCCAAGAATTTATGACACCACAACTTAAGGCGAAAGTAACAATATTTCGCAATAAAGTGTTGGCCCAGTCAGGTCAATTCCAAAGATTGATGGCAGACATACCAGCGGGACAAAACTTAATTTCCGAATTTAAAGGGATTATTAAAAGTATTTGCGACATAACAGGTATTGGGGTAAATGAGCTACCTGAAGCACTTAATCAGAAATGTCTACTTCCATCGGCACTACAGGAGGCTATAAAGCTACCAGGGAGAGTTAATGGAGGTAATAATGAGTAAGGGTGCTAAGAAAGGAGAAAATCGCTTCAAGGCTTCTCAGAAAGCTAAAATAGCAGCTCGTGTTCAAAGGATAGAAGATGTTGTTGTTCCTGCAATGAAAACTTACTTGGACTTGGTACATTTTAACAATAAAACCAAGTTTCAAGAACTATGCGCAAATACATTTAATAAGGATTTGCCAGTAAATATGAGTGGTATATCTAGGCGCACTATCGCTAATGCTCCATATTGGGAAAAACTCGGTACGATTTATTACAGTCATTATGAAGATGATGGAAATGTCAGCTTAAAAGATGTTAAAAATAAAGCTCTCACCTCATTTTCAGAGATTAAAAAGGCAGAAAAATTAGAGCAAGAAATAGCCAACCTAACCGCACAAAACGGAGCTTTAATCAAAGCAATAGGGGAAGCAAAATTAAGCCCTAAATTAATACAAAATGGAAAAGGTTCTGAAAATTTACAAATAGATATAGATCATTTGATATGTGTAATTGATTTTTTGATCAAAGCATCTGATGGGATTGTAGAAATTGACAAAACACAAAAAACCATAACGAATTTAGCAGATGACTTACACGGAAAATTATCATCTATATTCGCAAATACCTATTTTAAGCATGTAGGTGATGAAAATGAATAAGCAAACTCCGTTTGAAAGATATCAGAATTACATTGAAAATTTAAAAAAATCAGGAGAGAAACTCGCTACAAACCAATCAGGTGACTTAAACTTTACAGTTATTGCTAAGCAATGCAAAAACAGAAGGCAGTGGTTTAGTGAGAATGCAAATAAGGTTATGGGGTCCACAAAAAAAACGTTAGCTGAAATAATTAGGAATGACGCGAGTGCTATAGGGACAAGCGGTAGAGCACCTAAAAATCCTGAGTCAACTCTTTCCGATATTTCAGAAAAAGTAAAAAAAGAAAACAATAGATTAATGCGATCTTTAGAGCTAAAGACCGCAGAAATTGAAAAATTGAGAGACCAACTTGCCGAATTAGAAGCAAAGCTTGAGTATCTCAAGCAGGAATCAAAAGATCGTTATCAAGAAATGTCTGAAAACGGGAGATCTTTTGATCATGCAGAGCCATAGGATAAGAGTTACATCTGTAACCTTGGGATCTTTTGGTGGATATGTATTCTCAGGAAAATCGACAGATGCCAAGATAAATAGAACGTTGGTCTGCAAGGTGCCAAATAAAATAGCAGTGCGTTCTCCTGCTGTTGGCGAAGTCTGGGAGGTCAGCGGTCAACAGGTAAAAAACGATGAGTACAACACCTATCTAGACTTAATTAGTTGCAGTCCGATTAATATTGAATCCATTATTACAAAAGATTTATTACGATGGCATCTATTGAAACATCATAAGTTTAGAGGGTTTGGTTTAGGTAGAAAAAAAATAGACAAATTGCTGGGTAACGATGGTGTTGGCGCAGAAGCATTAGTCACCCTTCTTAATGAAAACAACTGGAAACACCTGACAGATGTGGTTAATGAACATATAGCTAGATCCCTCTGTCGTAATTGGGGCGCTCTAAAAAACCACTTTGAAACATTTCAATTTTTAAATGAAAATGGTATCCCACTAAGTATAGCTAAACCCTTATTAAAAGTGTGCGGTTACAATACCGTATCTCGTTTAAAGTCCAATCCATATTCATTAGTCGCATTTACTGACATTGTACCGAATATCTGGAAGTTAGTTGAAAATATTGCTTTAAAGCTAGGGATTGAAAAAGAAGATAAAAGGCGATTAATTGGCCTTGTTGAATATCACCTTTACACCAATCTGTCAGCAGCTCATACGGCTTCTAGGCGAGATCATGTTATTGCTTTTTTAGAAAAAGAATTAGGTTCTTATGAAAAAGCAATTAATGCTATGAAATCTGCTTTATCAAAAAGGGCTGTTTGTCATGTTGAATATAAAGAGGTTAAGTATTATCAGCTTGCATCTATAGGGTATATTGAATTCGAAGTAGAAAAAGAAATGAAAGGATTACTATCAGCACCGAATCAAAGTGATATTTTTACAGATCATGACTCAGCAATAGAAGCATTTAAAACAAAGGTTTATAAGCGTGATGGTTTCAATCTAACATTTTCTCAATTAGCAGCGATAAAAGAGGCGGTAACAAATAAACTGGTAATAATTGATGGCTATGGCGGCACAGGGAAAACAACAATACTTGAAGGCGTTGTTAGTATATCTCCTAATGAAACCTGTTACGTATTAGCACTATCAGGAAAAGCTAAAGAAAGAGCAAAAGAGTCCATAGGTGAAGACACTGAAGCATATACAATTCACTCTTTTATTCAAAAGGTAAAAAATCGAAGTATTGTATTAATTGGAAAAATTCGAATCATTATTGATGAAGCATCAATGGTAGATATCCTCTTAATATACAGATTAATCAAATCTTTAACTGGAGTAAATTACTCACTTTTATTGGTAGGAGATAAAGGGCAATTATCACCCGTTGGTATTGGTTTGTATTTCCACCGATTAGTTAACTCTGATACAGATTCACTTAAAGTGATAAAGCTAAGAGAAGTGCATAGAACGAAAGCTAACGGTATGCTTCACCAAGTGTCAATGGATGTAAGAAAAGGAGATCTACCAATATTGAATGTATGGAACGGTGAAAGTGAAGGCGTGTATCTAATTCCTTGCGAAAACCAAATTCAATTGTTTGATAAACTATTAAGAGCAAAATTAGATCTTCCAAATGCCCAAATAGTAACAGCTCATGTAACTCCTAGACGGTTGGACTCAGCAAAATTAATAAACAATCATATTCAAAGTAGTATTCAAACGACTAAAGATAACTTCATGTCTTTAGGTGATTTAAAAATAATGAAAGATGACTGGGTTATAGTTAACCAAAACATGTACGAACTAGGGCTTTTTAATGGCAACACAGGCTCCGTGAAGTCTGTCTACTACTCTGAAGAAGAGCAGGAAGTATGTTGCGATATATTGTTTGGTGAACGAAAGGTCATGATTCCCAAGTCAACAGCTTGGGAGTTAGGCTTACAATTAGCTTATGCAATATCAACCCATAAATCGCAAGGTTCTGAGTATGACACTACTATTGTTTGTGCCATAGAAAATAGTAGGCTTTTAGATCGCAGTATGTTTTATACCGCTATTACCCGTTCTAAAAAATTAACTCTAATTGCAGGTAAATATAGAGTGGCATTAAATGCTGTAAGGGAACCAAATAGATTCGAAACACTTGAGTCCCCTTTTGTAATATAAACAATACCTATTTATGGTGTAGTGGTGTCATTACCTAAGGAAAAAAGAAAAGTACATGGATATATTATCGGATGATGGAACGCAATTAATTGAAAGACTGAAAAGTTGGGAAGAGATGTATGACCGCGTTAGATATAAAAAAGACATTGACCCGAAGGAAGTCAAAATACTCAGAATAATAAGCGACTACGACATGCCTGAAGAAGGCAAGTGTGGTTTGAAGACATGTCATGCGGATCATAAACTGGGGTATTTGGTTATATGTAAGATGCTGACAGGGAAAGGAGTTCATTTCGAAACCAACATCGGACACATATGCGGTAAAAATATTTTTGGACATTCATTCGAAGAACACAGAAGTGCGTACAAAAAAGATCTAAATACTCTTCGCTATAGAGATCTAATAATAGACCAAATATGTAATATTGAAAAACATCGAGATGTTATCAAAACCTTACTGAAAAATGGTGGCACAGTTGCTTATGCGAGTGTAAGGAATCTGTTTGAAAATAATGAGTTGAATCCGACCATAGTTAAAAAACTTAAAAGAAGAGCAGATAAAACAGACGGTTTAGTTATTGCATCACACCAAGCTACAAAAGAAGAGATCATGCAGGAAGAGGCAATTCGTGGAAAGGAAATTGATGACACCGAAGCTGAAACGCTCACAACTCAAACCGAACTTGGACGAATAGCAGGTATAAGAGCCGCCTCTGACTATATCAAAATTAAACAAGAGCTGATTGTTGAAATTCCTGCTTTACTTAATGAGCTTGAAAAAGTTGAACCTGAAAAACTGCATTACTCAGATCTTAGTAAATGGTCAAAACGATTAAATGGATTAGATAGTCGAATAAACCAAGTGGATGAATATATTGAAGACTGCAAAAGATTTACACTGGCTTCTAATATTAAATTTATTAAAGAGAATGAACAATGGTTATAGAGAGCAAGGAAATGCAGAAAATAGGCTGCTCTTTGATAATCTGCATGTCAGCATGGTAAAGCCTAAGCTAGTGCAGGTTTAAGTATCATACTTTAGCTGCATTTCTGCCTAGTTACCGACTGACAGCTCTGAGCCTAAAAGCGGTCGGTCGATGATTCAAATTGAATTGCAAATTTGTGCCCTAACAAGTCGTTTATCATTATTACATTGACTGGCGAAAGTTAGCAGTATGTTGATAATCAGTTCGACTTAAATAGGTTATATTATCTCATTGATTGTCTTGGACTATTTGTCGGGTTATCTCTGAATCTGCTTCTTTTATTCCTTAAAGACGAAATTGTTTCTACAGTAAGCTAAATCAGCAAATTTGGAGTGCCAACGTCAAATTTATAACGGATAATATATTTCTCCTTTGCTTTCTTTTCATTTCTACTATACTTAAAAAATCAAACATAAACCAAGATAAGCATGTCAGCTAAATCCCCTATAAAGACTACAGATAAAAAGCAGAACTCTATTCATTCAAGTAAACTTGAAGCCGTCCTCAACACGGTAATTGACGGCATTGTTACCATTAACAATAAAGGAGTAATCCTAAGCTTTAATCCATCAGCAGAACGCATATTTGGTTACAGTGTGAGTGAAGTTTTAGGTGAAAACGTTAAGATTTTGATGCCAAATCCTTACCACGATGAGCATGATGGGTATTTGCAAAACTACCTTTCTACAGGTGATAAAAAAGCAATTGGCAAGGGTCGACAAGTAGAAGCTCAACGCAAAGATGGCAGCATATTTGCCATGGAATTGGGCCTAAATGAAATGGTGATAGACAACGAAACTATGTTCGTTGGTACTATTAGAGACATATCTGACCGTAAATTTGCTGAACAAGCACTAAAAGAGAATCAAGCCAAGCTACAAGCAATCGTTGACCATACTGTCGATGGATTAATCACCATAAATGAGTCGGGTATAATTGAAACATTTAACAAAGCTTGTGAAAATATTTTTGGGTATAGTGTAAATGAAGTTATTAATAAAAACGTAAAAATGCTCATGCCAGAGCCTTATCATGGTGAGCATGATGGCTATTTAAAAAACTACCATAATTCAGGTAACAAAAAAATCATAGGTCTTGGTCGTGAAGTAAAAGGTCGCCGTAAAAATGGAAGTACATTCCCATTGGATTTATCGGTAAGTGAAGTAAATGTAAACGGTCGTAGGTTATATAGCGGTATTGTACGAGATATTTCAGAACGAAAAAAATCAGAGGAAGCCATAAGGCAAGCAAATGCTGAATTGGAGGAGTTTTCTTATCGCACTTCACATGATTTACGATCTCCTTTGGTTTCATCTATTAAATTACTGAGTATGGTCGAACTCGCTATCCAAAATGATGAAAAAGATCAGGCATTAATGAGTATTGGTTTTATACAAAAGTCGCTTCATCAGTTAGAAAGTCTTGTTAAAGATATATTGACTTTAGCGCAAGCCACAAAAGAGCCAGAAGATTCAGAGTTGGTTAATGTAGAGACGTTAATTAATGAGGCACTAGATAAACTTAAACATATGGATAACTTTGATCGTTTACTCATAGAAAAGCACATACGTTTTAATGATTTATTTTTAACAAAAAAAAATCGCTTGGTATTAATTATCGAAAACTTGCTTTCCAATGCTGTGAAGTACCAAGATCTTGAAAAAGACACATCCTTTTTAAAAATCTCCTCATATCAGAAAGGTAATCACTTGATACTAAACGTTTGTGATAATGGCGTTGGAATACCCAAAAACCAACAAAGCCAACTATTCCAAATGTTTAAACGTTTCCATCCAAAAATAGCATTCGGTTCTGGCTTAGGTTTATACATGATGAAAAAAAGCGTTGATATACTTGATGGAAAAATAAGCTTTGAGGATAAGGAAAATGGTTGTGCTTTCACAATTGCAGTGCCGATATATTCAGATAAAGAAAGTTTGTAACCCAAAGGAATTATTATGAAAAACCATTCTGTGCTAGTTATAGAAGACAGTGAAATTGATCAATATATTGTGAAGTACATGATTCAAAAATTTGATTCAGAATTAGAAATATTGCAGGCACTTGATGGACTAGAAGCCATTGAAATTCTAACGACGTTGAATGAACAGCCAATTATTATTTTTTTGGATATTAATATGCCTCGTATGAACGGTCATGAATTTTTGAAGGAGTACGAACAAAGTATGATAAAAAAAACACCCGTTATTATGCTCAGTTCATCATTCCAAAAAAAAGACAGAGAAAAGTGTTTTATGCACGAGTGTGTTAAAGAATATATTGCTAAACCTGTAGATGTATCTGATTTAAGCTCAGTTTTTAAATTAGCTAATAATTATAATTAATCTGGATATGTTTCAGGATTAAGATTAAGCCCGCATTGCAAATTTACAGCAAGGCGGTCTAATAATTTTTCATCTATTTGTATAAGGCCAAGATATTAGCATCATGTTTGAAAACCATGGTCGTACCCTCAGCACCTTCCCAAAGCTTCGATAGTTTAAAGTTTCAGATATTAACACAGTAGGTAAACCTTAGTCGTATGATTGTATTTTAGTCAAACTGTTGCTAAGCGAAGAAAACCGCTACGTCGGCTTTCTTGGGCAGATCGGCCAGTCAAAACAAATCAAAGTATGATACCTTTTTATCAATCTACAGCAGGTGACAGTTTCATCTATGGGGTTATTAGGGGGCTTGCCCCCTAATGCTAAACAAGCAAGACATAAGTGCAACTCATGTGTAACCACGCGCAGAACCCAATGATGACACTGACAAATTCATTTCGCGCCCTGCTAAACCACCGCGAAGCGGTTATTTAAATTATGATCATTGTGAATGACATTCAAATACAACCTTGAGGTTGCAATTTATTATTAGGCGAATTTCAGTAAGGTTTGGAATTACATGCCTTTAATTACATGACCTAAACAAAAACGGACGGACAGTGACGAGTTCCACAGCAAAAAGCTTTCACCCTATATAAGCGTTCAAGTCAGGGTTGGGCCACCATTTTTTTCCAATCATTTATATATACCCACTTCTCTGAATATTAAATCGAATCTAAGTCCCATCGCAGCAATATCGCAA